>VOFC01000490.1_pt1 | contig 12001 bp, 17 predicted proteins | sample 5384161 | NCBI WGS metagenome assembly VOFC01 (sample SAMN12384722, study PRJNA508395) | human gut metagenome | isolation source: healthy gut B | host: Homo sapiens | reverse complement strand
ATGGGTTCGGTAACAGGTTTCATTTTGGGTTCCTCATTTCTTATCCTTCATGCCGTTTGGCAGGTGCAGGGCGTTGTCCCTGCCGCACCTGACGGCGGTATTCGTTGGGGGTCAGGCCTTCCGCCTTGCGGAAGCACTGCGAAAAAGTAGCTGGGGGAGGAAAATCCCATCAGCTCGCTGATCTGCGCCAGGCTGTAACCGGTGTTGCCCAGCATATATTTGCTCTCCTCAATGCGGCGGCGGTTCAGGTAGGTGATGGGAGAAATGCCGTACGCCTTCTGGAAGGTATGGGCCAGATAGTATTTGTTGATGTGGGCGACCTCGGCAAGGGTATCAAGGGAGATATCCTCCCGGTAGTTGTTGTCCAGATACCGCTTGATCTCCACGCATTCCCGGTTGTCAGAGCGGGGGGATTCCTCCACCTGCAAAGAGAGGGTGGTACACCGCACCAGCCAGATGAGCAGGACTTCCAGCAGGTCCTGGCAGACGGTCTCGCAGCCGTCCAGACTGCGGTCCGCCTCAGCCAGCAGCATGTGCAGCAGCGTTACCATCCGCTCCCGATTCTCCCGGCAGTTGAAGATAGCGTAGGTGGAATCGGCTTTGCCAAACAGGATCTCGATACCCGAAACGCCCAGTACGATGTATTCCAAAGGCGAGGCGTTCAGGCTCAGCTCGGTGTGCTCCACCTGCGGGTTGACGATGACCATATCATCCGGCTTGACCGGGAACAGCTGCCCGCTGAGCAGAAACTGCCCCTCGCCGCTGAGGCAGTAGAACAGCTCCGTGCAGGAATGGGTGTGGACCGTGCTGTTCCAGTCGCCGCCGAATCTGCTCTTGCTGATGTACAGCAGCCGGAAGGATTCCCGTGGAGCGGGAGCGTGGCGGATATCAAAGCGCTCGGTACTCATAAAAGGCTCCTTTTGAAGCAGACGCAAAAAATATAAAAATAAAAGCAAGATACTAAAAATTAAATGCGAAAAACGCCGCACTGCTTCGTGCATTTTTTCTCATTATAGGGGCAAATAAGAAAAAAAAAAGCAAGCCCTGTTTTTTAGCATGGTAAATATTTTCCTCTGCACAGAAAGACGGAAATGTGTCAAATTGGTTACAGGTTGGGAGAATGTACCAAAACAATGCCGCAAAATTTAGTACTTTTGCTGAAGAAAATGATAAAAAAAACAATATTTCTAAAAAATGAAACAACAAAGACCTTGTTGGAAACTGCAAAAACCTCTATATTGGAATCACAAAAAACACAGCCCCTCGGCAAAACCTGTTTGCTCCGGCTGTGCATGAACGGAACTTTATGATGGAGGACACATTATGAAACGCATTTCTCGTCGCAATTTCCTGAAAGTGGCCGGTGTGGGTGCCGCTGCACTGGGTCTGGCTGCCTGCGGCGGTTCTTCCAGCTCCACAGCTTCCAGCACGGCTTCTTCCGCTGCTGCATCTGCCGCTCCCGCTGAGGACGTGACCATCAAGGTCGCCGCCATCGAGACCGGCTATGGCGCTGATATGTGGAAGAAGGTCACTGAGGCCTTTACCGCCCAGACCGGCATCAAGGTGGAGCTGACCACCGACAAGAAGCTGGAGGATGTCATCGGACCTTCCATGCAGGGTGGCGATTACCCCGACGTGATCCACCTGGCTACCGGCCGTGAGGCTGCCCTGACCGAGCAGTTCATCAAGGGCAACCTGATCGCGGATATCACCGATGTGCTGAGCATGACCGTGCCCGGCGAGAGCAAGAAGGTGAGCGAGAAGATCGCAGGCGGCTTTACCGACACCTCCCTGACCAACCCCTACGGCGACGGCAAGACCTATCTGGCTCCCATGTTCTACAGCCCCTGCGGCCTGTTCTACAACGCCGGTTTCCTGAAGGAAAAGGGCTGGGACGTGCCCACCACCTGGGACGAGATGTGGGAACTGGGCGACAAGGCTGCCGCTGAGGGTACCTACCTGTTCACCTACCCCACCACCGGCTACTTTGATGCGTTCTTCTACGCACTGATGTATGCCGCCGGCGGCCCGGAGTTCTTCAACAAAGCCACCCACTATGAGGAAGGCATCTGGGATACCCCGGAGGCAAAGACCTGCTTTGATATCGTCAACAAGCTGGCTTCCTACACCAACCCCATTACCCCCGCACAGGCCAACGATCAGGACTTTACCCAGAACCAGCAGCTGGTGCTGGACAACAAGGCTCTGTTCATGCCCAACGGCACCTGGATCGTCGGCGAGATGGCCGAGGCTCCCCGCGCCGAAGGCTTCAAGTGGGGCATGACCGCTCTGCCCGCCGTTGAAGAGGGCGGCGACCGCTACAGCTACACCTGGTTCGAGCAGGCCTGGATCCCGGCTGGTGCCGAGCATCTGGATGCCGCCAAGCAGTTCGTGGCTTACCTGTACAGCGACGAGGCCTGCAAGCTGTTTGCCGAGAGCGGTGCCATCCAGCCTGTGCTGGGCATCGCCGATGATCTGGAAGGCGACAACAAGATGTTCTACTCCATCTACGACAACGGCGCAAAAAGCCGCTATGGGCAACTTTGCCTCCTTCAGCGCCATCCCCGGCGTGGAGGTGCGCACCGTGTTCTTTGACCCCGTCAACTCTCTGGTGTCCGGCAGCATGACCGAGCAGCAGTGGATCGACGGCATCAAGTCCGCCAGCGACCAGATGCGTGCCAATATCATCGAATAATTGAACCCTGCCCAGCGGGGGCGGTTTTGACCGCCTCCGCTTTTTGTGGTTTTCGGGTTCCGATAGAAAGAGCGGTTTGTCTATGAGATCTGACAAAAGCCGCAGACGGTTCGTCTTTCTCTGCGTGGCACCGGCCACGATCCTGTTCTTTCTCTTTATGATCCTGCCCACCCTCAACGTGTTCCGCATGAGCCTGTACGAGCGCGGTGCCTACTCGCCCAACGAGACCTTTGTGGGCCTGAAGAATTTCCAGCACCTGCCCAAGGATGCCCAGTTCATCCGCTCCATGCAGAATATGATCCTGCTGGTGGTAGTGGTGACCATCGTCACCTTTGCCTTTGCGCTGGTGTTTGCGGCCATTCTGACCCGGGAAAAGATCAAGGGGCAGAATTTCTTCCGGGTCATCTTCTACATCCCCAATATCCTTTCCGTGGTCGTCATCTCCGGCATCTTCTCGGCCATCTATAAGCCGGAAAACGGTATGCTGAACAGCATCATCGGCCTGTTCCGGGATATGACAGACCCCATCCTCTGGAAGGGCGAAAAAGCTGGTCATCCCTCCATCATCATCGCCATGGTCTGGCAGGCCGTGGGCTATTACATGGTCATGTATATGGCTTCCATGTCCTCGGTGCCCGCCAGCCTGTACGAGAGCGCCAATCTGGACGGTGCGGGCCGCCTGACCCAGTTCTTCCAGATCAGCATCCCCCTCATCTGGACCAACATCCGCACTACCCTGACCTTCTTCATCATCTCCACCATCAACATGGCCTTCCTCTTTGTCAAGGCCATGACCAGCGGCGGGCCCAACGGTGCTTCGGATGTGGCGCTGAGCTATATGTACAGCCAGCAGGACGCGGGCCTGTATGGCTACAGCATGGCCATTGGCGTGGTCATCTTCCTGTTCTCGTTTGCACTGTCCGCCTGTGTCAACAAGGCCACCGACCGCGATCCGCTGGAATTCTAAGGAGGGAAGAAGATGCAGAATACCACCGAAAGATCTTCCCGCTCGGCGGAAGGTCTCTACAAGTTCTTTATCTATTTTGTGCTGGTCCTGCTGGCGGTGATCATCATCGTGCCGGTGGCATGGGTATTCATGGCCTCCATCAAGCAGAACGCGGAGTTTTACGGCAACCCGTGGGCGCTGCCCGCCGGGTTCTACTGGCAGAACTTTGTCAATGCGTGGAACGGAGCCAAGATGGGCGAATATATGCTCAACTCGGTCATCGTGACCGCATTGGCGCTGGTGCTGCTGCTGGTCATTGCGCTGCCTGCCGCCTACTGCCTGTCCCGCTTCCGGTTCAAGGGCCGCAAACTGCTGAACACCCTGTTCATGGCAGGCCTGTTCATCAATGTCAACTACATCGTGGTGCCCATCTTCCTGATGCTGCGGGACGGAGATGTCTGGCTGAAGAGCCACTTTGGCAGCAGCTTCCTGCTGAACAATCTGGTGGTGCTGGCGGTGGTGTATGCAGCCACAGCCCTGCCTTTTACCATCTATCTGCTTTCGGGCTATTTTGCCACCCTGCCCCATGATTTTGAGGAGGCTGCCTACATCGACGGTGCAAGCTACTTCTCCACCATGACCCGCATCATCTTCCCGATGGCAAAGCCCTCTATCATCACCATCATCCTGTTCAACTTCCTGTCCTTCTGGAATGAGTACATCATTTCCATGACGCTGATGAGTTCCACCAGCGCGCCCCGCACCCTGCCGGTGGGCCTTTTGAATCTGATGCAGGCCCAGCAGAGCGCGGCCCAGTACGGCACCATGTATGCCGGTCTGGTGCTAGTGATGCTGCCCACCCTGATCTTGTACATCTGCGTGCAGAAGCAGCTAACGCAGGGCATGACCGTGGGCGGTCTGAAAGGGTAAGGTGACAAACGATGAAAGCATTCTGGAAAAATCATCCCGCCCTGCGCATGGCGCTGATGCTGGTGCTGTTTGTGCTGTCCATCGCGCTGGTGACAGCAGGCTGGAAAATGACCGGGCAGCTGGCTGGTCTTGGCATCATGCTTTTGGGGGTGGCGCTGCTGCTGGCTGTGCTGGCGCTCTATAACGCCCCTTATCGGGATTGAGGAGAAGAGAGGTAAAGGAGAATTTCCATGGAAGAAAATAGAATGACCGGGCGCGTAACGATCCCGACCGATCTGGACGTGGTGCCCGAAACGCTGCAGATCCTGAAAAAAGTGGGGCGCAGACGCCATCCGCGACTGCGATGGCACCGACTTTCCGCAGGAGCTGAAGGATGCCGACGCAAAGATCTACTCCACCTATTACACCACCCGCAAGGACAACGCGTGGGCCAAAGCGAACCCGGACGAGGTGCAGCAGTGCTACATTATGACCGGCTTCTACACCGCCCCCGGTGACACCGTGACCATTCCACTGATGAAGGGCATCAGCCCGGAGTTGATGCAGGTGAATACCAACGACGATATCACCCGCTGGTGGGAGGTCATGGACCGAACCACAGGGCAGCCGGTGCCCCCGGAGCTGTGGAGCTACGCCGACGGCAGCGTGACGGTGCAGGCCGTGCCGTTCCATGAGTATACGGTCAGCTCTACCTGATCTGGGACCCGGTACACATGTACAACGCCACCACCAACGGCTGGACCAACTTCGAGCATCAGATCACCTTTGATGTCCGCCAGCCCAAGACCCACAAGTATTCCATGGAGCGCCTGCGGAAGTTCATTGCAGACCACCCCTATGTGAATGTCATCCGCTACACCACCTTCTTCCATCAGTTCACCCTGATCTTCGATGAGCTCAAGCGGGAGAAGTTTGTGGACTGGTACGGCTATTCCGCCTCGGTCAGCCCCTATATCCTGGAGCAGTTCGAGCAGGAGGTGGGCTACAAATTCCGCCCGGAGTACATCATCGATCAGGGTTACTACAACAACCAGTACCGGGTGCCCAGCAGGGAATTCCGGGATTTTCAGGCTTTCCAGCGCCGGGAGGTGGCAAAGCTTGCCAAAGGAGATGGTGGACATCACCCACGAGTGTGGGTGTGAGGCCATGATGTTCCTGGGGGACCACTGGATCGGCACCGAGCCCTTTATGCCGGAGTTCAAGACCATCGGTCTGGATGCCGTGGTGGGCAGCGTGGGCAACGGTTCTACCCTGCGCCTGATCGCGGACATCGAGGGCGTAAAGTACACGGAGGGGCGCTTTTTGCCCTACTTCTTCCCGGATACCTTCCACGAGGGCGGCGATCCGGTGCGGGAGGCCAAGGAAAACTGGGTCACGGCCCGCCGCGCCATCCTGCGCAAGCCCATTGACCGCATCGGCTACGGCGGCTACCTGAAGCTGGCGCTGCAGTTCCCGGACTTCGTGGACTATGTGGAGAGCGTCTGCAGCGAGTTCCGTGAGCTGTATGAGAACATCAAGGGCACCACACCCTACTGCGTCAAGCGGGTGGCCGTGCTGAACTGCTGGGGCAAGATGCGGGCCTGGGGCTGCCACATGGTGCACCACGCCCTTTACTACAAGCAGAACTACAGCTATTCCGGGGTCATCGAAATGCTGTCCGGCGCGCCCTTTGACGTGAAGTTCATCAGCTTTGAGGACATCAAGAAGGACCCCGCCCTGCTGGATGAGCTGGATGTCATCATCAATGTGGGCGATGCTGACACCGCCCACACCGGCGGCATCTGGTGGGAGGACCCGGAGATCTCCTCCGCGATCCGGAAGTTCGTCTGGAACGGCGGCGGCCTCATCGGCGTGGGTGAGCCTTCCGGCCATGCCTATCAGGGCCACATTCTCCAGCTTGCCAACGTGCTGGGCGTGGAGGAAGAAAACGGCTTCACCCTCAACTACGACAAGTACAACTGGGAAGAACACCCGGACCATTTCATTCTGCAGGATGCCGACCAGCCCATCGACTTTGGCGAGGGCAAGAAGAACATCTACGCCCTTGAAGGCACCGAAGTGCTGGTGCAGCGAAACAAAGAAGTGCAGATGGCGGCACACGACTTCGGCAAGGGTCGTGCCGTGTACATCAGCGGCGTGCCGTACAGCTTTGCCAACAGCCGCACCCTGTACCGTGCCATCCTGTGGAGCGCCCACAGCGAGGAGGAGCTGCACACCTGGTTCAGCTCCAACTACAATGTGGAAGTGCACGCCTACGTGAAAAATGGAAAGTACTGCGTGGTAAACAACACCTACGAGCCGCAGGACACCACGGTCTACACCACCGGCGGCAACCATTTCGACCTGCATCTGGAAGCCAACGAGATCAAGTGGTATGAGATCTGAGTTCTCCGTTTCATAAGCAAACACCCCTCTGCATTCCGAAAGGAGCGCAGAGGGGTGTTTGTGTATCCGGGCGGCTCAGCGGGGAGAGCCCAGACGGTATTTGAAATCGTGGTAGCCGAAGCGGGCCAGCGGCTGGGTGGTGCCGTTTTCATGCAGTACCCAGATATCCGGCAGGGGCATCCCGTTGAAGGTGTTGTTCTTGCAGGTGGAATAGATGGCCATGTCGCCGAAGATGAGCCGCTCCCCCTCGGTGAGGGGGCGGCAAAGCTGTAATCGCCCACCACGTCCCCGGCAAGGCAGGTGGGCCGCCCAGCCGGAAGGTGCAGGGCTTTTCCCCCGGCTCGCCCGCGTCCAGCAGCGGCGGGCGGTAGGGCATTTCGATGACGTCCGGCGTGTGGCAGGCGGCGGACAGATCCAGAATGGCAAGGTGTGTCTGACCATTCTGCAGGGTGTCCAGCACTGTGGTGACGAGGTAGCCTGCGTTCAACGCCCAGGCCTCGCCCGGTTCCAGATACACCTGCACGCCGTACTTTTCCTGCGTCCCGGTGATGCACGTTTCCAGCGTGGCAAGGTCGTAATCCGGGCGGGTGATGTGGTGCCCGCCGCCAAAGTTGAGCCACTTCATCCGGGGCAGCAGGTCACCGAATTTCGCTTCCAGCGCGGGCAGGGTGGCCGCCAACGCGTCCGCAGGGGTCATAGATCTCGTGGCCCTCCTGGGTGGAATGTTCGGGGTTCACCCGCAGGCCTACGCTCTTGCCCGCCGCCTTTGCGGCCGGGCCGAACTTTGCCAGCTGGTGGGGTGAGTTGAACACGATGTGGTCAGCGTATTGCAGCAGCTCTTCGAACTGGTCGGCCCGGTAGGCGGCGCAGAACACATGGTTCTCCTTCTCCGGCAGCTCCTCCCCTGCCCAGGCGGCTCTCGTACAGGCCGCTGGCCTCGGTGCCCGCCAGATAGGGGCCAGCACCGGGTAGAGGTCGTAGTTGGAAAACGCCTTCTGTGCCAGCAGGATCTTACAGCCGGTGCGCTGCTGCACGCCCAGCAGGATCTCGCCGTTGCGGCGCAGCCGGGCTTCATCCAGCAGGTAGCAGGGGGTGGGCAGGGCAGCCAGTGCAGCCTCCAGAGAGGTTCGCCAGCCCCGCAAAGGGCGGGCGGGTGTCGGCCAGCCGCATCAGTCCACCAGAGCCGGGGCGTGGCTCTCGGAGCAGGGCAGGCCGTACTTGTCCAGAGCATCCAGATACGGGTCCGGATCAAACTCTTCCACGGTGTACACACCCTTGGTGGTCCACTTGCCGGTCAGCATCATCATGGCGCCGATCATGGCGGGCACACCGGTGGTGTAGCTGATGGCCTGAGAGCCTACCTCCCGGTAGCACTCCTGATGGTCGCAGACGTTGTAGATGTAGTAGGTCTTTTCCTTGCCGTCCTTCTTGCCGGTGAAGATGCAGCCGATGTTGGTCTTGCCCTTGGTGCGGGGGCCGAGGCTGGCGGGGTCGGGCAGCAGGGCCTTGAGGAACTGGATGGGCACGATCTCCTGACCGTTGAAGTTGACCGGGGTGGTGGACAGCATCCCCACGTCCTCCAGACAGCGCATGTGGTCGAGGTAGCTCTGGCCGAAGGTCATAAAGAAGCGGAGGCGCTTGGCTTCCGGGATGTTCTTGGCCAGGGACTCGATCTCTTCGTGATGGAGCAGGTACATATCCTTTTCGCCCACCTTGTCGAAGTTGTACTCCCGCTTGATGCTCATGGCCGGAATCTCGACCCAGTGGCCGTTCTCCCAGTAGCTGCCGGGGGCAGAGACTTCGCGCAGGTTGATCTCGGGGTTGAAGTTGGTGGCAAAGGCATAGCCGTGGTCGCCGCCGTTGCAGTCCAGAATGTCGATGGTGTCGATGGTGTCGAATTCGTGCTTTTTGGCGTAGGCGCAGTAGGCCTGAGTCACGCCCGGGTCAAAACCGCTGCCCAGCAGGGCGGTCAGACCGGCCTCCTCAAACTTCTTGGCGTAGGCCCACTGCCAGCTGTAATCAAAGTAGGCGGAGAAACCGGCCTCCTTGCAGCGCTTCTCGTAAATGGCACGCCACTCCGGGTCATCGGTGTTCTCAGGCTCGTAGTTGGCGGTGTCCATGTAGTTCACGCCGCAGGCCAGGCAGGCATCCATGATGGTCAGATCCTGATAGGGCAGGGCGATGTTCATCACCAGATCGGGCTGGTAGCTCTTGATGAGGGCGATGACCTCATCCACATGGTCGGCATCCACCTGTGCGGTGGTGATCTTGGTGGTGGTCTTGGGGGCCAGCTCGGCGGCCAGCTTGTCGCACTTTGCCTTGGTGCGGCTGGCGATGCAGATCTCGGTGAACACTTCGGGGACCTGGCAGCACTTGTGGATGGCAACGGAGGCCACGCCGCCGCAGCAGATGATCAGAACTTTGCTCATATCGGTTACTCCTTTATCTGTAAAGTTGTCTTTTTTCACGGTCTGTCCTTATACCTGAAAGCCCGGCCAGCCCTTGTCCAGTGCGATCAGCAGCTCCCCGCAGGACCTTGCAGGCCGTGGCCGTGGAAACGCCGGTGGTGTCCAGCGTGGGGGCCAGCTCGTTGAGGTCCGCACCCACGATGTTGGCCTTGGTCACGGTGCGGATGGCTTCCAGCAGCTGCAAAAAGCTCACGCCGCCGGCCTCCGGGGTGCCGGTGCCGGGGAAACAGGAGGGGTCCAGGCAGTCGAGGTCGATGGTCAGGTACACGGGCACCTTGCTGGCACAGAGCTGCTCAGTGAGCTGGGCAAGGCCCGTGAAATCGAACTTGTGCATCTCAGTGTGGGCAGCCGCAAACTCAAACTCGCTGCGGTCACCGCTGCGGATGCAGAACTGGTGGATGCGCCCGTCACCGATGAGGTCATGGCAACGGCGCAGGACACAGGCGTGGCTGAGCTTTGCGCCCAGATAGTCGTCCCGCAGGTCGGCGTGGGCATCAAAGTGGACGATGTGGAGGTCGGGGGTACTTTTCCACCATGGCCCGCACGGCACCCAGCGTGACCAGATGCTCGCCGCCCAGCAGGAGCGGGAACTTGCCGTCGTGCAGGATCTCTGCCGCGCGGCTCTGGATGTCGGCCAGTGCGCTCTCGCTGGAGCCGAAGCAGAGCTCCAGATCGCCGCTGTCGAAGATGTCAAAATCGGTCAGGTCGGCGTTCGTCTCCAGACCGTAGCTCTCGTGCCGGATGGCAGCCGGGCCGAACCGGGCCCCGGGCGGTAGCTGGTGGTGGAATCGTAGGGGGCACCGTACAGCACGATGCTGGCGGCACGGTAGCTGCTGTCGCAGCCGATAAAGGTTTCAACGTTGGGGTAAAGCAGCATCAGTGTTCCTCCACTTCCCGCAGCATCTCCTCCAGAAAAAGCCGGCAGGTAGAATGCTCCGATATGCAGTTTGGTGGTGTAGTACCGGGTGCGCATGTTCAGGGCCTTCCAGGCGGTTGCATCCAGATCATCAATGGGGTGGTACTTCTTGCTGGCAAAGCCGAACAGCCAGTAGCCCGCCGCAAAGGTGGGGATGTGGGCCTGATACACCCGGCTGATGGGGAAGGTGGAAGCAATGCGCTTGTGGCTGCGCTGCATGGCGCTGGCATCCTCGGCGTAGAACTCACGGGTGAACAGGCCCTCTCGCTGGGGCCGAAGGGATCGGAGGAGTCCACGATGATGAGGTCGTATTCCTCCTCGCACTGGCGGATGAACTTGAGGGCGTTCTCAAAATAGATGTGCACCCGGCGGTCGTCCATCCGGCAGGCGTTGCCGGGCAGGTAGGCGCGGCAGGCCTCTCCACCACCTGGGGGTCCATCTCCACCAGGTCGATGCGCTCCACCCGGTCGTAGCGGGTCAGCTCGCGCACCACGCCGCCGTCGCCCGCGCCGATGACAAGGATATCCTTTTGCCTCCCGGTGCACGGCCATGGGCACATGGACGATCATCTCGTCGTAGATGAACTCGTCCCGCTCGGTCAGCATCACATTGCCGTCCAGTGTGAGCACCCGGCCAAACTCGGGCGTTTCAAAAATATCAATGCGCTGATAATCGCTCTGCTTGGCGTTCAGGTGCAAAATATCAGGGGTCCTCAGGGCCGGTCATGCTGCAGCCCTTGGCCTTGGCGTACTCGATATAGTTCAGGATCTCCTTGGTGATGCGTTCGCCGGGGGCCAGAATGGGGATGCCCGGGGGTAGCACATGACGAACTCGCTGCAGACCATGCCCTCGGTCTCCCGCAGGGGCAGGCTCTTTTTGGGGCATAGAAGGCCTCCTGCGGGCTGGCGGCCACCACGGGGTCGATGTATTCCTGGCTCAGCAGGCCGGTGCCGTCGGTGTGGTAGCGGCGCTTGATCTCGGCAGAGCGCTGACCAGCCGCTCGATCTCCTGGGGGCGGTCGCCGATGGAGAGGTAGGCCAGGATGTTGCCGATATCGCCGAACTCGATCTGGATGTCGTACTCGTCCCGCAGGATGTCGTAGACCTCGATGCCCGCAAGGCCGATGTCCAGCGTGTGGACGCTGAGCTTGGTGGTGTCAAAGTCAAAAGACGGAGTTGCCGTTGCACAGCTCCTTGCCAAAGGCGTAGTAGCCGCCCACGGCGTTGATCTCCTCACGGGCATACTCGGCCATGTCTGCCACCTGATGGAACACCTGCCGGCCCCGCAAAGCAAGGTTGCGGCGGGAGATATCCAGACTGGACATGAGCAGGTAGCTGCCGCTGGTGGTCTGGGTCAGGTTGATGATCTGCCGCACATGGCCCTGATGCACATTGGGCCCGATGAGCAGCAAGCTGCTCTGGGTCAGGCTGCCGCCGCTCTTGTGCATGGAGACCGAGGCCATATCGGCCCCCGCAGCCATGGCGGAAACGGGCAGGCCGTTGCCAAAGTAGAAGTGGGTGCCGTGGGCCTCGTCGGCCAGGCAGAGCATCCCGGCCTCGTGGGCCATCTTCACGATGGCGCGCAGGTCGGAACAGATGCCGTAGTAGGTGGGGTTGTTCACCAGAACGGCCACGGCGTTGGGGTGCTCCTTGATGGCCTTG
>VOFC01000483.1_pt1 | contig 12001 bp, 19 predicted proteins | sample 5384161 | NCBI WGS metagenome assembly VOFC01 (sample SAMN12384722, study PRJNA508395) | human gut metagenome | isolation source: healthy gut B | host: Homo sapiens | reverse complement strand
AAGGAATTCCAGGCGTTTTCCGTCAGGTTTCCGCCTGCCATTCTGAGACGCAGCATATGTTTGAAGGATCCCGCTGCGCATAGCTTCCGAATCCTCCGGAGATTCCCTTGTATGCCTTCCGATCGATCTCGCCTTTGTCAACTTCTCGATCGTCCCACAAATCCATGGATCTGTTCGCGAAACTGTTCTTCCCATTTTTCATTCATCATGTTGTTTTCTCTCTTTCCCCTTTTTATAAAACGCTTATCTCTTCCACAACTGTCTCAAAAACATGCCGAAATCCACGGCGGAACTGCTTCGTATCTTGTATACAATAAGGCTCTATCATTTTTTAATTTTTCAATTATTCTTTCCAGTGTAAATGATGCAGATGGCCTTCCATATTCATCTTCTCAAATCCGTTCTGGCGCAGTGCCTCATACAGCACGATCGCCACGGAATTCGAGAGATTTAGGACCTGATATCTCCCCCATCGGGATCCTAATACAGTTTTCACGATTCTCCACAAGGATCTCCTCCGGGATCCCGCGGCTCTCCGGCCCGAAACATGATGTAGGCATCCGGATCATAAGGAACATCCGTGTATACATGTTCGCCTTTGGTGGTCGCCATGTGATCTTTGCTCCCGGATTTCTCTTTAAAAATCCTGATAATCACTGTACACCGTCACATCCAGCTTGTCCCAGTAATCCAGTCCCGCCCGGACTAAATGCTTCTCGCTGAGCTTAAATCCCAGCGGCTCGATCAGGTGCAGCTTCGTGTTCGTCGCCACACAGGTCCGTCCGATATTTCCTGTATTAGCCGGCATTTCCGGCTCGTATAATACGATATTCATTGTTGATCTTCTCCTGTCATGGTCTGCCGCTTTCCTGTCATATAAAAAGAATAATGTCAGCAATCGGCTTTTCTCACGAAAATGAGGTGAAATTTCCCGGCCCGACCACCTTCATGATCAAGCCGGGGAAGCTCCGTTTTCCATGACTGTCCGGTATCCGCACAGTCACAATTTTTTATTTCGCTTCGTTCAGATGTCTCTTCACGAACCGCTCCATCCTCTCAAGAGCACGTTTCAGATCATTCAAGGAGTACGCGTAGGAGATTCTCAGATATCCTTCGCCGCAGTCGCCGAATGCAGTACCCGGAACAACGGCAACTTTCTCCTCCTCAAGAAGCTTTAACGCAAACTCATCGGAGGTCATACCGAATTTCTTGATGCTCGGGAACACATAGAACGCGCCCTGCGGCTCATAACAGTCAAATCCCATATCGCGAAGTGCCTTCACGAGATAACGTCTTCTCTGGTCGTATGCCTCACGCATCTCAGTTACATCTTTGTCTCCGTTTTTTAATGCCTCGACCGCAGCATACTGGCTTGTTGTCGGTGCACACATGATCGCAAACTGGTGGATCTTTTTAACATCTGTTTCAGGATGAGCTCTGGCGCACACGCATAGCCAAGACGCCATCCAGTCATCGCGAAGGATTTCTTGAGAAGCCGTTGATCAGAACGGTACGCTCCTTCATTCCCGGAATGCAGCAATCGTACAGTGCTGTCCCTTGTAAGTAAGCTCGGAGTAGATCTCATCGGAGATAACAAACAGGTCTTTTCTCCACGCAGACTTTCGCGATCTCTGCCAGATCTTCCGCCTCCATAATGGAACCGGTCGGGTTGTTCGGGAACGGAAGGATCAGAACCCTTCGTCTTCGGTGTGATCTTTTCCAGAAGTTTTTCCTTTGTCAGACGGAACTTGTCCTTCTCCTCAAGCTGGATCGTAACCGGAACACCGTCAGCCAAAACCGTACACGGAGTGTAGGAAACATAGCTCGGCTGAGGGATCAGAACCTCATCTCCCGGATTTAACATCGCACGAAGCGCGATATCGATCGCTTCACTTCCGCCGACGGTTACCATGACTTCCTTAGTTATAATCATACTCTACATCAAAACGTCTCTTTAAATAATTACAGATCTCGATCTTTAATTCCTTTAAACCTGCGTTTGATGTATAAAAAGTCCGTCCTTTTTCCAGGGAATAGATACCTCCTCGCGGATATGCCACGGAGTATCAAAAAACTGGCTCTCCGACTCCTAAGGAGATTGCATCCTTCATCTCACTTCACAATATCAAAGAATTTACGGATCCCGGACGGCGGATCGTTACGATTTTATCAGATAACGGGTTTCACGGTGTAATCATCATCCTTTCATCTTCTGCCTTACCGCACATAACTGTTCCATGATCTTTATATTTCTTGAGGACAAAGATGTGTCGCTGTGCTGAGGACCGAATCCATCGGTGGACAGCTTCTCCGATACGAACTGCGCGACCTCTCTCATCGTTTTGCCCTCAATGATCACGGTAAAATCAAAGGCGCCGGACATCAGATATACAGGAAGTCACCTCGCTGTACTGGTAAATGCGCTCCGCGATCTTGTCAAATCCCATTCCTCTCTGCGGAGTTACTTTCACTTCGATTAGTGCGATCACTTTCTCGTTTCCGGTGTTATCCCAGTTGATCAAGGTGTGATATCCACAGATAATATTTTCCTTTTTCCATGTCCGCGATCTCATTCGCGACGGCTGCTTCACTCTCGCCCAAAAGGGCGGCCAGATCTTTCAGATCAATTCGGCTGTTCTTTTCAATGATCGCCAAAATTTTTTACACGCATACTTGTTCCTCCTCATTGCATCTATCATTCTTTTCCAGAAACTGCATCCGTAAAAGCTTCCGGATCTCATCCGGTGCCGGTCGTTCCAGAAATCCCGGTCGTTCCGATCCCAACCATTTTTCTGGCAATCCTGGTCATCTTTTCGACTTTTTTCCACCGATGATCACTGCAGACGGGATTCCGGCTTCACTCAGGATCTTCACGGCATCCCCGCCGTTTTCCACTGCCATCAGGAGACATTCCCCCGATGAGAGTCTGTACGGATTCAGGTCAAAGAGTTCACAGATCTCGATTGTTTCCTGTGCGACCGGGATTTTCCTCAGTTCAAAGGAAATTCCCTGCTCATACGCTTCCTGAGATAGTCCAAAGGGCGGCCAGTATGCCGCCCTCCGAAATTTCTTCCCATTCTCCTGCACCGCAGGCGTTCAGCATCTCCGAGTCAGCTCTGATTTTTTATCTGCCTGCTCCCGGATCCGCTTGACAAACCATTCCGGGAATCGGGCCGATATCTCTTTTTCTTTTGCCGACAGAGCCGCCTTCACACCGTTTTTTCCGATCGTCCCTGCGACTACCAGATCCTGTCCCGGTCTGAAGATCCCCGCTCCGTTGGGTTCGCGCTCAATTTTTCTCATGATTCCGGTCTCTCTTCTATGCGGCCTAAGTTTTCTCCCGCCTGAGCACCGCCCATTCCGGGGCCGTAGTTTTTCACCCGGCTGCGGTCCGGCCGGCTCCGTTGCCGGTGCCACGGTTTCCGGTGCCTGTGTCTCCGCAGGGGCCACGGCTTCTGTCTCCGTAGGAGCTGCTGTCTCCGCCCAGGTCGTCTCTACCGGTACCGCGGCTCCTGTACCTACGCGGTAAACGGTTTTTTGACGCATTATATGTGTCAGAATTCAATAAAGTGCGTTCCTGTAACTGTCCATCTACATAGACACACTCTATACAATTTCGATTTTAATCCCGTATGTCTGACTCCACTTTCGCGTTTTTCCTGCCGGGAGGCTCGGATCCTGAATCTCCTGGGTCGGGGACGGTGTAGTGGAAATCGTCTCGATTCAAATGCCAGTGTCCGATTCGACGGACGTGTGTCTCTTTTCCGTAGATCGTGAACAGGTCAGTGTCTTTCCCTGTGTGTATCCCTCGATATAGATCGGGGGTATCATAAGGATTCTTCACCTTCAGGTCTTTATAAGTTCCGGCAATCGCCGCATCCATAGACGGTTTTACATAGCTGACCGACATGGAATGATTCTGGCTGAATGATCTCCAGCTCCGCGTATAAAGCCGCGTTGTAGAGAGTTGTAGAGATCTGGCAGACACCGCCGCCAATACTGTCGACAGACCGGCCATTCTCATAAGCAGTCGCCGTCTTATATCCATTTTCCAGTGAAAACGGGTGCATACACTCATACCCGAAAGAACCTCTCCGGGCATCAACACATGTCCGTTGATCTTTCCAGAGCCCACCGCAAGGTTTGTGGATCGGGAAGCACCGCTGGTCGCAAAGCTCGTGGAAAAAGTTCCGAGAACATCCTTGATCGTCGCGAGATCTTCCTCCGTCACCTTCGGCTTATCCACAGTAACGGACGCCTCCACACGGATCGCATCTGTATCTTCACTGTTTAATGCATCATTGAGAGCCGCCTTCGTCGCATCCATATCAACGGTCAGACCTTCTTTTGAAGGAGTGATCTCAAATTTTCCGCCTTTTTCTCGTGATCGTCGCGTCAACGGCATCCGCCACCGCGGAACCACATTTTTCGGATACGAAGGTAGATACCTTATCCTGATCCACAGAGAGATCAAGCTCGATCTTCACCGGATTTACCAGATCTTTTTCTTTTCTTCTTCATATAACGCTTTTTACGAGGTTTCCTTAAGCTCCGTTCCCCTGAATGGCTTTCGCCACCTCATCCCGGTTATCCCAGGCAACGCCAAGCGTCTTCGCGTCGGATTTCGCCTCCGCGCCATTTACCACAAGTGTGATATCCTGATTTAGTTTTTCATTTACATAACTTTCGATCTGCTTTTCGGCTTCCTCCTCCGTAAGTCCGGAAAGACTGACGGCTCCGACAGAGACCCCGTCCGGGGATCCTCTCATCTGCCAGTGTGGAAACCGGGGCATCCAGACAAGTCCGGCGCTCAGTAACGCCGTCACACCTGCGATCCACACATTTTTTTCATTCTTTTTTCCTCGCTGATATCTTCCTGCGCCTGATAAATCTCAGGGGCTTCTGCCCGCCAAATTTAAAAAATAGAAAGAAGGGGAACCGAGGATCATCGGCACTACCATTGCGAGTACGACTAATACGATAACGATGGTAGAAAAATCTTTCTTGTCTTTTTATTATTCATGTTAAACAAACCATTCACCTCCTCTTCTTGCTTTCCAATCCGGACCGTATTCCGCAGCATCAGTTTCCCCGATTCACAAAGTCCGCACGGTTCCCTGATATTCATTCTTTCAGGGTTCCGGAAATCTATCCCTGTTTTTTCGCATTTTCCGGTATTCTTCCGTACTGGAAAATGATCTTGTCGATCATCCGGGGATATCTCATTTCCGGACATATGACCAATCTCGACAGTTATGTCTATTCTATGATATTTTAGTAAATCCTGCAAGTGTTCTTTTGCCTTTTAGACGCCGTCCGTTCCTTTTTTGCCTTATATTGCAGCATTTTTGCGGTGAGGAGTTCCGGGCGCTCTTTTCCGAACCTTCTTTTTAATTCCTGGTAGAGATTGTGGCGGCATAAGCGTCGGAAAGTGCCCGGTGCGCGGTATCCTGGGTAACCTCAAAGTACGCGCACGCGGCACTCAGATTCTTCTTTTCCTCCCCCGGCATCAGGTACCGGCATAATTTCAGCGTGTCTACCCCGTATTTCTCGAATTTTTTGCTTCTGGTTTACCGCAGCCTGCACAAGGAAACCGTAGTCGAAAAAATGATCTGATGTCCAAGGAGCGGGAGATCTTCCGTGAAAAGTTTAAGACCTCCTCCAGAATCTCATCGATCCCCGGTGCGTCCTTCACCATATCATCCGTGATCCCCGTCAGCTCCACGATCCTCTCCGGGAATCTGCGATGCGGGTTTACCATCGTATGATAGGTGTCCACTGCCTCGCCATCTATCACCTTCACCATGCCGATCTCCGTGATCTTTTCCTGACGGGCACCGATGCCAGTCGTCTCAAGATCCAGAGCTACATAGGAATTTATCATTTCATCTGCCATGTCTGTTCTCCATTTTTATCTCAGTCTGCTAAGACTCCCACCTCTTTCAGGTGATGAGTCATCCCTGTGGTCCGTCATTCTGCGTTACTGTTCGCGCCGCGCAAACAGTAACTGATTTTGCCGATGCTTCGCATTCCAAATCGGCAAAATCCACTACTACCACTGTATTGTACGGAATTTTCAGTTCAGAAAATTCCTACCCGTGTGCAGTAACCATTCTTCTACTTTTGTCATCCGATTTTCGTCCGGATCATATACAAAGCGGACAGCTCTTGCGTTTCCGGACAGGGGATCCCGATTTTTAATAATCAAACAACACAAACGTTCCATCTTCCATATGTTCCAGATGAGCCATTTTCGCCATCTGCTTCGAATCAAATCCCGCATAGTCCGTAAGCCACTGGGGACTCTCCTCCTCCGCCATAAAAATTCCCGCACTTCTTTCTTGATATGGGGACTGGTCACCGGCAAAGGACGGGCGGCTCTTGATATTTTCGCGGACATAGAGATCGTACATTAAGCTGTCTCGAAAGTCTGATAATGTCGGTTTCTCCATCGTTTCTGCGGTTTCCACGCCGATTTTCTGCTCATCTCCCGCTGTATTTTCCCCCCGGTTTTCTGCTCATCTCCCGCTGTGGTTTCCGCTGCGGGCGCGCTTCCTGAATTTGCTTCTTTTCTTCCAAAAACTTATACAGGATCTCATACCTTGCCAGCCTGCAGTGGCTGATCCCGGTAAGTCCATTCTCCTCATAATATTCCGCCAGACTCGTAAAAATTTCCGCCGGACGCGCAAATTCTTCCAGAAGCTTCATGGTTGCCGGGAACTGTCCGCTGTTGTAGTAGACCTCCACCATGTCCTCCACACCCTTTCAACCGGATCACATCGCTATAGGGGCCAGCCATTTTGTGGAAAGGGACTTCATAGGGAGGGATCCCACGGTATTTCAATCATATGCCGCAACCTGCTCTTCCATGTAAGATCCCTTTTAAAACCTTTTAAGAACCCCATCTGGAGCTGATCCGGGCGCATCCGGTAGACATCATCAAAAGAGCGCATAAAGGACTCATAATTTTCATATGGGAAGTCCCACAATCAGGTCGAAGATGCTGGTGGGTATTCCGGTAATCGTAGACACGGTCCACCGCCTGCTTTAATTTCACAAGATCCATGTGCCTGTGAATCTCCCGATCGTATCCGGATTGGTGGTCTGGACTCCGATCTCAAGCTGGATCAGGCCCGGCCGCATTTTTCCGATCAGCTCCAGTTCTTCCTCATCGAAAGATGTCCGCAGAGACTTCAAAATGAAAATTTGTAACCCCGTTGTCATGTTCCACCAGATAACGCCAGATTCCTAACGTGTGTCCCGCTTATGCAGTTAAAAAGTACGGTCCACAAATTTGACCTGTGGGACTTTATGGTCCAGGAAAAACTGCAGCTCCGGAAGTACCAGATCGAGACTCCGGAAGCGCACGGTCTTATCGATAGAAGAAAGGCAGTAACTGCAGGAAAACGGACACCCGCGGCTGCTCTCATAGTAGACGATCCTGTTCTCGAATCCCGCCATATCATGATAGTAGAACGGGATCTCATCGAGACTCAGAAGGCGCTGGGGATAAGCCCCGATGTTCCACGATCTCGCCGTTCTCGGCGCGGTACCGTAATTCCCGGATGATCCAGACTCTAAGCCTGCTGCGGGCAGTTCTTCCCGCTTCAGATACTCCGCACAAGCTCTGTGAACGTCAGCTCGCCTTCCCCGCGCATGATACCGCGAACATCCGGCTCCGCGTCAGCACTTTTTTCGCATCATAGGACACTTCCGGTCCGCCGAGCCAGATCTCCACCTCCGGCAATACTTTCTTCACGTCACGGACGATCTCCATGATGTAGGAAATATTCCATATATAACAGGAAAAGCCGATAAAATCCGGCTTTCTCCTGTAGATATCCTGTAAAATTAAGTCCATCTGGTGATTGATGGTATTCTCCGATCTCGATATCCGCCCCGGGACCTTTGTCCGCGCAAACGCGCGCAGACTGTATACACCAGGATTTGAGTGGATATATTTGGCGTTGATCGCCGCCAGCAAAAATTTCATTGATTCCTCCGTTATACCCGGTACTCGATCTTGCGTCCTGTCGGTTATACTGATAGTACCGCACGCCAGCTGCATTTAACATTCTCTTGATGCCCGTGTGGACGCGTCGTTTGCGTACTTGTCGCTCTCGTAGACGATGGTCTGGATGCCCGCCTGGATGATCGCCTTCGCGCACTCGTTGCACGGGAACAGTGTTACATAGAGTTTGCTGCCTTCCAGGCTGCCGCCGCGATAATTTAAGATCGCGTTCAGTTCACTGTGTGTCACATAGAAATACTTTCTATTATACGGGTCCTCATCTATCTTATCCCACGGGAACTCGTCGTCGGAACAGCCCTTCGGAATCCGTTATAGCCCATGGACAGGATCTTATTGTCCTCGCTCACGATGCACGCACCTACCTGCGTGTTCGGATCCTTGGATCGCATTGCGGAAAAGCTTCGCAACTCCCATGAAATATTCGTCCCAGGTAATATATCCGTCTCTTCTCTGACATAATCATCCTCCATTTCGTAGATGTAACCGCTTCATACACCTGCAGTTACGAATAAAATCCATTCCGGATCAGCTTTGCCGATGGGATTCTGCCTTCTTTATATCCCGCGCATGAAGCGCAGATCTTCCGGAATTTTTATACGTTTACAATATGGTATCCGGCCGCCTTTGCACAGACGGTTCATGATCGCCTGACCGAGCTGATCCTTTGAAAAACTCTCGAGAAGATGCAGTCTACCTTGCGCGCATCAAAGTCACGCAGCACCGCAAACAGGTTGTGGGCAACTGTCTCCTCATGTTCTCTGCTTCCGATCACCTCAAGATTTCCATCCGGGTACAGATCCCGGCTCTCCTCGGTACAGATGATGCCGACTTTCTTTCCCTCTGCCTCCGCCTTCTTCGTCTGCTCATTGATATAGGCAACAACCTTATCCATGTCGCCTTCCACCAGTGTCATGTCCGCCCTCGGGGCATAATGGCGGTACTTCATTCCCGGCGCCTTCGGCTTGATATCGCCGCTGACCGGTCCTAAGATCACTGGATCGATATCCACCTGCCCCAGTGTCTCACGCAGCATCTCGATCGTGATCGCGCCCGGGCGGAGAAGTGTCGGGATCTCGCCGGATACATCCACGATAGTGGATTCCACGCCGATTCCCACGGCGCCGCCGTCGATGATCATCTCGATCTTTCCGTCCATGTCCTCGATGACATGTTCCGCCTTTGTCGGCTTGGTCTTCCGCGATGTATTGGCACTCGGCGCCGCGACCGGAACTCCTGCCAGATGGATCAGGCAGTTTGCCACCGGGTCGACGGCATGCGGACCGCAACGGTGTCAAGGCCGCCGGTCGTTCCGTAAGGCACAATGTCCTTTTTTCGGGAAGATCATGGTCAGCGGGCCCGGCCAGTACTTTTCCGCCAGTTTCCGCCCCGCTTCCGGAATCTCCTTTACGATCGCCGGGAGTTCCTCCATACAGGAAATATGGGCGATCAGCGGATTGTCGGATGGACGTCCTTTTGCCGCATAGATCTTTTTGCCGCTTCCTCGTTTAACGCATTCGCGCCGAGACCGTAAACAGTCTCGGTCGGAAATGCCACAAGGCCGCCGTTTCTTAAGATCTCTGCCGCCTCCAGAAGCCCCGGATTTTTTCCAGTGCTTCTCTTGTCTTTTCTTCTTCTCTGATGCGAACTACTTTTGTATTCATATTCTGCACTCTCGATTCTCTTATCAAATGTTTGGAAAACTCTTTCCCCACGTCTCTCCGAACTTTGCGCCTTGAAATTCGGCAGTGTTTTCTGCATGATCCCAGTTTTTTCGTAATGATAAAGGTGCTGCATAAAACGCAGCACCTTACTTTGTTCAATTGCGTATTCAGTTTAGCACATGAAAGTTATGGTTGCAACAGATTTCTGGCTTTCCTACGGGGCACTTTACAGGATGCTTTTCCAAATCCAAAATCCGCATCGTTTCCAATTTTCAGTTCAGAAATTCCTATCCGTCGAAAAGTAACATCCTTCCATCTTTTATCTTTTCAGTCCGGAAAGGATCGACTCCACAAAGCTGTCGTAGATCTGATTTCCTTTTTTCTCTGCCGTTGCCCCGCTCGGTCTCCGCCGATCCCGATAGGCTTTCCGTCCTCAGTCTCCCACTCTTCTGATACCCAGCCAAGTGTGATCGGTCCATAAACGGTAAACGTCCTATTGCCCATAAATTTCTTTGGGATCCCCGCCTCAGAGGTCTCCAGTTTTTACCGTCTCCGGCCGCTCCGCGAGAACCATGGATGTCTCCATCTCACCGCCATGAAAATCCCAGATATTTCCCGGTGTCACAGTGTCCTTTACTGCCTGGTTTCCGAAGAAGTGCACCGCAGTTGATGATAAACACGGCGATTCCAAGCTCACTTCTCAGTTCCCGGCTCAGAACCTGAATGATCGGAGAGTTTCCACCGTGGCAGTTTAAGACCGCGATCTTTTTAAAACCATGATGAGCCAGCCCTTTGCAGATGTCATACAAAACGTGGTAGAATGTGTCCGGTTTCAATGTCACGGAGCCGCAGAAATTGATGTGTTCCGTGCTGAGTCCCACCGGGATCAGCGGAAAGATCAGCATCGGATAGTCCGGGATCTCCCGGTCTAAGGCCTCTTTGATCCGTCTCGCAGTTCCCCTCCGCAATGATCTCGTCGGTTCCCAGCGGACACTGGTTTCCGTGCTGCTCCAGTGCTCCCACCGGGATCATGACCACCGTCTCGTCCTTATCGACCTGTTCCATTTCCAGTCTTGTCAGTTCATTATAATATCTTACCATTTTTATTTTCTCCATTTCTTAAGTCATTGCCGCTTCACTATCTCATTTCGGTCGTTATCCGTCAAGTACTGCTGCCACCTGCCAGCGCTCACTTTGTGCCTGCGCAGGCTTTCGCTCACTTCTCACATAAATTGAAGTCCCCGAGGCAGACACGGCTTTCGCCGTCTCTATCCCGGGGAATCTCCCATTTCTGTTATGCCGCCGTATTTTCAGTTTTCTTTACAATGTTAAACGGGATGATCACGCTGACAATATACAAAAAATAATGTCACGATCGCATTCAGTCCGCATTTTATTGAACGGAACGATCATGAAGATTGCGATGCCAGGTTTGATTCTGCCGATTGATCTTTGTTCCCATTGCGATAATATTCTCAATTCCGCCAAAGGCAACCTTTGCGTAACAGTTTACAAACACAGCGCCGACGATAGCACAGATGACACCGGCAGCGAGGCGACCATAGCGGTCTTTTTTCGTTTTATGTCTGCGGTAGATCAGGCAGCCGGTACGGAGAACATGCAGCTTCCGATGATGTTTCCAAGAGCTCGCCGACATAGTAAGTGCTTGTTCCGTTTAAAAGCAGCTTTAAAAGGTTTTTACGATCGCGATCAGGGTGCCGCTGAGCTGGTCCCATGGCAAATCCGCCGATCAGTACCGGGAAGCTCCGCAAAGTCGAGTTTATAAAACGGCGGTGCAAACGGAACTGCGACCTGAATCGTCTCCAATACGGCTGCAAGGGCGCTGAACATGGCGATCAGCACAAGATTTCTGACACTTTCTTAATACTTTGTTCTGGTTCATAATGATCCTCCCCTGTACGTGTTGTTCTTCTGCAAAAATACCGGATAGGGACACGGTATCGCTGGCTCTGTGCAGGAAAAAATTCATCGGAATGTGAACCAGCACGTTCTCGTTGTTAAATAAAAAGATCCCGGACCATTAAAAAGTCCGGGACCTGTATCTACTATTCCTGTCATACAATTTCTTCTCTCATCCAGACTATACTGTCGGTTTTGGAATTTCACCAAATCAGCTGCTCAGCGCAGGTCGCGGACTGTACCGCCGGTGGGGAATTTCACCCCGCCCCGAAGAACGATATTTATTTGTTCGATAACAGAATATCACATTTTTATTTGACTACTGCAATCATTTTTATCCGTGCAATCCCCGAAATGTCCATAGGAATGTCCTGCTGCCATTCCGCCG
>VOFC01000359.1_pt1 | contig 12001 bp, 17 predicted proteins | sample 5384161 | NCBI WGS metagenome assembly VOFC01 (sample SAMN12384722, study PRJNA508395) | human gut metagenome | isolation source: healthy gut B | host: Homo sapiens | reverse complement strand
AAATATTTTTGAAGCTTCATCGAGAAATCATCAGATATGATGGTACTGATGCAAATTATGTAGAAAAGTTCAAGTATGCACTTCTTTCTAAAAAAAAAAGGCTCGTTTTCCGGATGATGATGAATTTGCTACACAATTTACTGAAAGACAAGTTTATCAGATGAATAGCAAAAAAACAAGATTTATATTTTAGAGCGTTTAGAGAATTATGGTACTGCAGAAGACAAAGACGTATATAGTCATTGTGATGATGGAACATATTCTATTGAACATATTATGCCACAGCATTTAACTCCAGCATGGGTAAAGGCATTAGGTGATGATTACGAGCAGATTCATGAAACTTGGTTGCATAGAATTGCCAATCTTACATTGACTGCTTATAACTCAAAATATAGCAATAGTAGTTTTGCAGAAAAGAAAACCATGAAAAATGGCTTCGAAGATAGTGGTATTCGCATGAATACATATATTTGCAAAAGAAAGAAAAGTGGACGCTTACAGAATTAGAAGAGCGTAATCAATACCTTATGGGACGTGCTCTTGAAATATGGTTAACTCCATCAACTGAATTTAAACCGGAGGAAAAACAACTTGACTCATATACGCTTGATGATGATGCTAATTTAAGTGGAAGATTGATTGCACGCTTTAGCTATAAGAATACAGAACAGCCAGTAACAAGCTGGGTAGAAATGTTCCAGAAAGTGCTGCAGATTCTATATGCTGAAGATAAAAATGTTATTACAAAACTTGCAGCATCTAAAGAAGATAATATCGCATTACACTTCAGCATGAACGAGACTGATTTTACTAAGAGTGCCGAGATAGGCGATGGTATTTATGTGTGGACAAATACAAGTACACAAAGCAAATTATCTGTATTGAGTAGAGTGTTCAAGTTGTATGACGCTGACCCAACCGATTTAGTATTCTATCTTCGCGATGAAAATGAGGGCGTTGAAGATGAAGTCGGCCTGACCTTATGTTGCCTCTGTGGGATGGCAAAATTCCATGCATTGACAGCATTGAGATGCGCTATGAGGATGAGAATATATGGCTGACACAGAAGATGATGGCCACATTATATGACGAAAATGTTGGTTTGCCAACGATAAATGAACATATTAAAAAGATTTATGCAGATAGTGAACTAGAAGAGTCTTCAACTATTCGGAATTTCCGAATAGTTCAAACCGAAGGTTCTGTCAGGTGACTCGTGATACAAAGCATTATAATCTTCAAATGATTATTGCGGTTGGATTCAAGGTGAATAATGAGCGAGCTGTACAATTTCGTAAGTGGCCAATGGTATTGTCAAGGACTACACTATTAAAGGCTGGGTTATGGATGATGAACGTCTGAAAAATGGTGGTTCTGTGCTTACGACAGAATACTTTGACCGTTTGCTTGAGCAGATTCGTGAGATCCGTTTGTCTGAGCGTAGATTCTATCAGAAGATAACGGACATTTATGCTACAGCTCTTGATTATGACCGTACGGCAAAAACGACAAAGCAGTTTTTTGCCAAGGTGCAGAACAAGATGCATTATGCGGTACATGGACATACAGCATCAGAGCTGATTTACGAGCGGGCGGATGCAGATAAGCCGCATATGGGACTGACTACGTGGGCCGCAGCACCGGAAGGAAAGATCGTAAAAAGTGATGTGAGCGTTGCGAAGAATTATCTTTCAGAGAAGGAAATGCGTTCATTAGAGCGTATCGTATCTGCTTATTTGGATTTGGCAGAAGACCGTGCGGAACGCCATATCCCAATGACAATGGAAGACTGGTCGAAGCGTTTGGATCTTATTCCTGATGGCAGACGACAGAGAAGTTCTTCAAGGATGCAGGCAAAATCACAGCGGAGATTGCCAAAGGCAAAAGCAGAGACTGAATTTGAAAAATACCGCATTATCCAGGACAGATTATTTGATCCGGCCGCATTTATTATAATCAGTGAGGTGGCGGATATCTTTTCAAGTAATAATGAATAGAATACATCACTCTGTAAAAAGAAGTTATAAGGTAAACTAACAGATCGGTATAGCTTGTTAAAAATATATCAAAATCACATTGTTATTTTCCTTAAGGTGTGCTATAGTATATTTTAGTTGTGAATCGGAAAAATTAGGAGGAAAAAACAATGAACTTAAGAGAAAAATACGGTGAGTGGGGTATCATCCTTGAGCAACAGAAGGCGTTGGAAAAGCATTTGCAGAGAAAATCGCATCTGAGGGAATGAGTGTTGTCCTGGTAGGAAGAAGAGAAGAGAAACTTCAGGAGCTTGGAAAGAGTATCAGCGAAACATATGGTGTGGATCACATGGTTATCCGTGCAGATTTTGCACAGTCCGACTGTACTGACAAGATTTTTGAAGCAACAAAAGACCTTGATATGGGATTCATGAGTTATGTTGCATGTTTCCATACATTTGGAAAATTGCAGGATACTCCATGGGAGAAGCATGAGCAGATGATCAATGTTAATGTTATGACATTCTTGAAATGTTTCTATCATTACATGGGAATCTTTGCAAAGCAGGATCGTGGAGCTGTAATCAATGTGTCTTCTTTGACAGCAATCAGTAGTTCACCATATAACGCACAGTATGGTGCAGGAAAATCTTACATTAAGAAATTGACAGAAGCTGTGGCAGCAGAATGTGAGAGTACAAATGTAGACGTTGAGGTTATCACGTTAGGAACAACAATTACACCAAGTTTGTTAAGCAATCTTCCAGGCGGTCCAGCAGGAGAAAGCTGTTATGAAGACAGCTATGACACCGGAAGCTTGTGTAGAGGAAGCATTTGACAATCTTGGCAAATCTCTTTCTGTTATTGCAGGTGAGCACAATAAAGCAAATGTTCATAATTGGCAGGCAAATAAAACAGATGATGAATATATCCGTTATATGGGTTCATTCTATTCTAACAACTAAAAAATCAGATTTTAGATGAATCATCTTTCAGTGATTATAGTAGCTGTTTCTCTGAGTGGGGGAAGCAGCTATTTTGTTTATGGGAAATATATAACTTTAAGTATCTTTAATGATAACGATATGGTAAGATAAAGTTAAGGAATAGGAGTTTCAATAATTGTTTAGAAAAGTACAGGAGGAAACGCAAGTGATAGCTGTTGATATGAGAGTATTGACAGCTATTGCTTTATTTAATAGAAGTTTAATAAAAATGTAGAAATATAAAAATGAAAACTATTATAAAATAAGTCTAGCTTTTTAAATAGAATGTGATAATATAGTAACGTTTGATAGAGGCGCGGTGATATGAGTACCCGCTGACGAGAGTCTTGGGAAGACTGTCAGTGAGAGAAAGGAGAAGCCGCCGAAGGAATGATATTCCCAGATATGATTCCTGGGTAGGACGTAGAAGATACGCCGGACTGTCACTGGTGTGGAGAGCTATCGATGACGCTAGAATTATTATGCCATGGGTGACTCACCAGCAGAGAGTGCCTATGGCATTTTTTTGCGTTTAGAGAATCCCAGGCAAAACTCACTATGCTTACACACAAACTTAACAAACATAAGTTTACAGGAAAGGAAAAAAAGAAATGAGAAACAAAAGAAAAATGGGGTATGTGTTTCTGATGTCTCTGCTCATTCTGTGCTGTAGTTCAACAACAGTATTTGCCGCAGATACATCTGCCGAGTATGTACCTCAGCTCTATGCAACAATCTGGTCTCTGGTGCCGCCGGTCGTTGCAATTGTACTGGCACTTATTACAAAGGAAGTTTATAGCTCCTTATTCGTTGGAATTTTGATCGGAGGTGTATTTTGGTCAGGATTTAAACCGGAAGCTACGATTTTACATGTATTTCAAGATGGTATAGTAGGAGTTCTTACAGATTCTTACAATATGGGTATTCTAGTATTCCTGGTAATTCTTGGTGTTATGGTATGTATGATGAATAAAGCCGGTGGTTCCGCAGCATTCGGACGCTGGGCGAAAGAGCATATCAAGACAAGAGCGGGTGCACAGCTTGCAACAATCGTACTTGGAGTGCTGATTTTTATTGATGATTATTTTAACTGCCTTACAGTTGGGAGCGTTATGCGTCCTGTAACAGACAGCCACAATGTATCCCGTGCGAAACTTGCATATCTGATCGATGCTACAGCAGCGCCAATCTGCATTATTGCACCGATTTCTTCCTGGGCAGCAGCAGTAACAGGATTTGTTAAAGGAGAGGATGGATTTTCAATCTTTATCCGTGCAATCCCATATAACTATTATGCAATTCTTACAATTATAATGATGGTAACACTGGTTCTTGCAAAAGAAGATTATGGTCCGATGAAGGCGCATGAGAAAAATGCGATTGAAGGGGATCTTTTTACAACAGGAGACAGACCATTTGAAAATACATCCGAAAATGCGATTTACAATAAGGGAAAAGTAATCGATCTTGTATTCCCGATTCTGTCACTTATTGTATGCTGTGTCATTGGTATGATTTATTCAGGTGGGTTCTTCTCAGGAACAGGCTTTGTAGAAGCTTTTTTCCGGAAGTGATGCATCTGTTGGACTGATGCTTGGAAGTTTCTTTGCAATGGTAATCACAATTGTTTTTTATGCAGTAAGAAAAGTTCTTCGTTTTTCGGATTCTATGGCTTGCATTCCGGAAGGATTTAAGGCAATGGTTCCGGCTATCCTGATTCTTACATTCGCATGGACTCTGAAAGCGATGACGGACAGTCTCGGAGCAGCTCCATTCGTAGCTTCTGTAATGAATTCAGCAGCAGGCGGATTGATGAACCTTCTCCCAGCAATCATCTTCCTTGTAGGATGTTTCCTTGCATTTGCAACAGGTACTTCCTGGGGAACATTCGGAATTCTGATTCCAATCGTAGTTGCAGTGTTCCAGGGTACGAACGAGACAATGATGATCATCTCAATCTCAGCTTGTATGGCCGGAGCGGTTTGCGGAGATCATTGTTCACCTATTTCAGATACAACAATCATGGCATCCGCAGGAGCGCAGTGTAATCATGTAAATCATGTATCCACGCAGCTTCCATATGCAATGACTGTAGCAGCAGTTTCCTGTATTACATATGTGATCGCAGGTATCTTGCAGAATGCAGTCATCTGTCTCGTGATCGGAATTGCTCTGCAGATTGGAGTTCTGCTTGCAATCAAAGCAATCACAAAAGATCACACAGGTAGAGTGAAAACAACAAACTAAAAACCAGAAGAAAGCGAGGAGTTGATCCTCGTTTTCTTTTTACAGAAATGTAGTAAAAAAGGACGAAATGAAAAGCTTGTTAAGCGGTTCATTTCGTCCCTGTTTGTTTTATGAAATCTTATTTATCCAGATCTTTTCCTGTCAGCATCTTATATGCCTGAAGGTATTTCTCAATCGTCTTATCTACAATTTCCTGTGGAAGTGTCCAGTCGTTGTCCGGATTTGCTTTCAGCCAGTCACGGGCAAACTGTTTGTCAAAAGATGGCTGTCCATGTCCGGCTTCATAACCGTCAGCAGGCCAGAAACGGGAACTGTCAGGAGTGAGCATCTCATCTCCAATTACCATATTTCCATTTTCATCAAGTCCGAACTCAAATTTTGTATCTGCAATAATGATACCTTTGCTCAGAGCATATTCGGCACATTTCTTATAGAGAGCAATTGTGTTGTCGCGAAGTTTCTCAGCGAGTTCACGTCCTCTTCCAGGGTAATATTTTTCAAGGTGATCAACGCTCTGCTCGAATGAAATGTTCTCATCGTGATCTCCGATTTCAGCCTTTGTGGAAGGTGTATAGATTGGTTCAGGAAGTTTGTCAGATTCCTTTAATCCTTCCGGAAGTGTGATTCCACAAACAGTTCCGTTTTTTTATAGCTTTCCCCAGCCACTTCCAGTGATATAACCACGAACGATACACTCGATTGGAAGCATTTCGAGTTTCTTACACATCATAGATTTTCCATCATATTTCTCCTGCTGGAAGAACTCCGGCATATCTTTTACATCAACAGAGAGCATGTGGTTAGGAAGAATGTCTTCTGTCAGATCAAACCAGAATTTGGACATCTGAGTCAGGACAGTTCCTTTCTTTGTAACTTCATTGTTGAGAATCACGTCAAAGCAGCTGATGCGGTCTGTAGCAACCATGATTAAGCTGTCTCCATTATCATAAATTTCACGAACTTTACCTTCTTTGATTGGTTTTAATTCCTGCATTTTTTCACCTCATAGAATTTTCTTAGAATTTACAACGTAACCGTACACTTTTTAGGGGAAACTGTCAAGCGGACTGAAAACGAGGGAAGAAAGGTGTGAAAATCATTGAAGAAGGAAAAATGTGGAAAATTGTGTTTTTGTATAAAAACAACGGAAAAATAAAGAGAGTGATTGTGGAATACGTTGGGTGAAAAGTGAAAAAAACAGAATGTTTTTGAGGTATCATAAACAAATCAGATATTATTTAATAAGAAATTATTATAGTAGAAAAGGCAGTTACACAGAAGGTGAAAGAGAATAGTAAAAAAGAAATATTGACATCTATGACATATTGTAATTAAATTAGTATGTCTATTTATATAGAAGAAAACGAGGGAATAGAATGATGCAGAATCATAATCAACAGAAAAAAATTGCGCTGATCAATGACTTTACAGGCTTTGGCAGATGCTCAATTGCGGTACAGATGCCGATTATTTCAATGCTGAAAGTGCAGTGTTGTGCAGTGCCTACCTCGATTTTTTTCAAATCATACCGCATATGAAGATTATTATTTTACAGATTATACATCAAATATGGAAGCATATATTGAACAATGGAAGAAACTGGATTGAAGTTCGAAGGAATTTGTACTGGTTTTTTTGGGATCAGCAGAACAGATTCGGATTGTCAGTGAGTTTATCCAATATTTTAGAGACGAGAATACAGTGGCTGTGATCGATCCGGTGATGGGGACAATGGGGAGGCATATTCGACTTATACGGAAGAAATGTGCAGACAGATGATTCAATTAGTCCGCTATGCGGATGTAGTTGTTCCAAATGTGACAGAGGCATGTATCCTGACAGGAACACCGTATAAGGAACGGTGGACAACGAGAGAGCTGGCAAAGATGGCAGAACAGATTGTGCAGACCGGACCAGAAAAAAGTTGTGATTACAGGAATTCCACAGAAAACGTATGTATCCAACCTGTGCTATGAAAAAGGTAAAGGATACGAGATGATCCGTACACATAAAGTAGGACATTCCAGATGTGGTACAGGAGATATTTTCTCTGCAATCATTGCAGCAGATGCAGTTAATGGAGTGGAATTTACAAAATCTGTCCGAAAGGCATCCGCATTTATAAAGAAGTGCATACAAAAGTCAATTGAAATGGAAATTCCGTTGACGGATGGTGTCTGTTTTGAAGAATTAATGGGACTATTGAAATAAAAAGAAAATTAAGGAGTAAACAAAAATGAATTTAGAAGAATGCTATGAAGCAATAGATAGTGACTATGATGATGTGATGAGAAGACTTGGAAGTGAAACACTGGTCCGTAAATTTGTATTGAAGTTTTTGGATGATACAAGTTTCCAGGGATTAAAAAGAAGGACTTGAAAATCAGGATGCAGAACTCGCATTCCGAAGTGCACATACACTGAAAGGCGTGTGCATGAATCTTGGATTTACAAAGTTATTCGAGGTCAGCTCAGCATTAACAGAAGAACTTCGAGACAAAGAAATCAAAGAAAACACTACAGAGATGTTTGAAGAAGTAGAACGAGAATATACCCGAACAATAGAAGCAATTAAAGGATTATGTTAAGGAGATTGGAATGTGAGCTCCCCGTCAAGTAGACAATTGAAAAAATATAAATTTTTCCTGCCAGTAGAAATTTATCTGCTGGCAGTTTTTATGTAGCTTGCAAGTGAATTTCGTGTTTTTCCATTGGTGTGTTAAAATTCCGAGATTCCTTTGCGAGCGTTTATTGTTGTAGCAAGACCTTTATCCATTAGTACCCCAGCGATCCCAGACACCATGATAAATTCCTTCAATGCTTTCGTGTATTACATACTATCTAACCACATTATGAAAAAAATGTATAGAAATCAAAAAAATCCTTATAAAGTGAATGACAATTCATCCAAGCAGGGTGTAGAATAGTAAAATAATGGCTGAATAGTGATTGGAAAAGGAGAGAAGGCATGCTTCAGATACAACATATTTGCAAGGAATATCGAACAGGTAATCTGATACAGAAAGCATTGGATGATGTCAGTCTGAATCTCAGAGATAATGAATTTGTTGCTATTCTGGGACCGAGTGGTTCGGGAAAGACAACGCTTCTGAATATCATTGGTGGTTTGGACCGGTATGACAGCGGAGATCTGATCATCAACGGGATTTCCACGAAAAAATACAAAGACCGGGACTGGGATTCCTACCGAAATCATACGATCGGATTTGTCTTCCAGAGTTATAATCTGATTCCGCATCAGACTGTTCTGGCAAATGTTGAACTGGCACTTACGATTTCGGGGGTTGGCAAGTCCGAGAGAAGGAAACGTGCGACAGAAGCGCTTGAAAAGGTTGGTCTTGGGTGCGCAGCTTCACAAGCGCCCAAGTCAGATGTCCGGAGGACAGATGCAGCGTGTTGCGATTGCCCGGGCATTAGTGAATGATCCGGAGATTCTGCTTGCGGATGAGCCGACCGGAGCACTGGACAGTAATACCAGTGTGCAGGTCATGGATCTTCTTCAGGAAGTAGCGAAAGACCGTCTGGTTGTTATGGTTACACATAATCCGGAGCTTGCAGAGCAGTATGCGACAAGAATCGTTACATTAAAAGATGGTGTGATCCGTTCAGATACAGATCCGTTTGAAGTAGATGAAACGACGATGGGAGTGGCAGAACACAGGAATATGGGGAAATCCTCGATGTCATTTCTGACAGCATTAGCTTTGAGCTTTAACAATCTGAAGACAAAGAAGGCACGAACGCTTCTGACTTCATTTGCAGGCTCAATCGGAATTATCGGAATTGCATTAATTCTGTCTCTATCTACAGGTGTGAATCAATATATTCAGAACGTAGAGGAAGAGACACTTTCAGAATATCCTTTACAGATACAAAGTACAGGCTTTGATCTGACATCCATGATGGTTGGGATGGACAGTGCTTCTGCGGATGATAAAAAAACAGACAAAGAGAAGTCAGATACAAAGAAAAAAGTCAAAGGATCAGGTTAAAGTAATTCAGATGGTGACGAATATGTTTTCCACAATGGATTCAAATGACCTTGGTGCTTTGAAGAAGTATCTTGATACTGGCAAGAGTGGAGTGGAACAATATACGAATGCTATAGAATATAAGTACAGCGTTTCTCCGCAGATTTATAAAGAATATAAAGACAGTATCCGTCAGGTGAATCCAGATCAATGCTTTTCAGCTATGGGATTGGGTTCTTCTATAAGTACGAACAGTATGATGTCATCTATGATGAGTACGGATGTTTTTTATGAGATGCCGGAGAGCAGTAAACTTTATGAAAATCAGTATGAAGTGGAAAAGGGTCATTGGCCGAAAAAAATATAATGAATGTGTTGTGGTTCTGACTTCGAATGGCGGAATGAGTGATTTTATGCTTTATACATTGGGACTTCGTGATCCGCTGGAGCTTGATGAGATGATCCAGTCCTTTATGAAAGAGGAAAATGTTACTACACCGGATGATCTGGGAACTTATTCTTATGATGATATTATCGGAACAAAGTTCAAGCTTGTGAACAGTTCTGATTATTATGAGTATGACAGTCAGTATCAGGTCTGGAAAGATAAGACGGATAATGAAGATTATATGAAATCACTTGTAGCGAATGGGGAAGATCTTACCGTGGTTGGTATTGTGAAACCCGCTGAAGATGCGAAAGCCTCCTCTCTGAGTCCGGGAATTGCATATTCAACATCATTGACGAAACATGTGGCAGAACAGGCAGCAAAAAGTGAGATTGTGAAACAGCAGCTGGCAAATCCGGATGTTAACGTATTTACAAATAAAAAATTCGGAGAGAAAGATAGTGAAAATGGATTCTCCATGGATTCTTTAGTTACGGTTGACGAAGCAGCACTGCAGAAAGCATTTGGATTTGACGCAAGTGCGATGAACAATTTAGGAAATTCTCTGGATTTCGGGGAATTCGTTAAATCTCAGTGAGTCTATGGATCTGTCAAGAGCATTTCAGACAGGAAGTAATACACTGGATCTGTCGGGACTTGTGAATCCAGATTCTCTGAACTTAGATCTTTCCGGAATGCCGCAGATGAATCTGGGAGAGATCGTTCGAATCTGGATCTGAAGGTATCACCGGATGGTATGAAACAGATGGCTTGTGGACTGCTGACGGGATATCAGGAGTATGCAAAGACACATCCGGAGGCAGATTATTCAGGTCTTGGAGAGGATTTTACAGCATTTCTTAAGACAGATGCAGCAAAAAAAGATTATTTCTGATAATATAAAAGATATCATGAAATCAAGCGGAATTGTGACGATTACAACTGAGAAAATACAGGAATTGATCAAAAATATTATGGCCGGATACGAACAGTATATTACGGAAAAAGGATATACAGATCCGGATCAATTTGATGAATATTTGATGGAATATCTTCAGACGGATGAAGCGAAGAAAATAATTTCAGATTGGATGTCAGAAGTTATGCCGGAAGATCCGAAGATTGAGATAACACCGGAACAGCTTGAGAAACTATCAGATGACCTTGTGAAAGGCTATTTGGCATATGCTTCTGAGAATAGTCTTCCGGATCCGTCTAAGACGGAGAACATTTCATGGCTTATCTGCAAACAGATGATGGAAAGAAGCAGTTTCAGGAAGGTCTGTCAGCAATGATCGATATGGATCAGTTGGAGAGCCAGGTGTCAAAAATCATCGGAAACTATATGAATCAGGCAATGGGGGCAATGGGAAATACGATTGGTCAGACACTTGAGACACAGGTGTCCACTGCAATGACACAGATTATCGGTCAGATGACAACAGGGCTTGAATCTGCAATGAAGCAGATGATGACCAACGTAGGAACGCAGCTTCAGAACAGCCTCGGAAATGCAATGCAGATTGATCCGACAGCATTTGCAGATGCATTTCAGATGAATATGACGGAAGATGATCTGGCAGAGCTTATGATGTCGATGAGTGGGAAAGGCTTGTCTTCTTATGATAGTAATCTGCAGAAACTGGGATATGTAGATTTTGCAGTCCCGTCTGCTATTAACATTTATCCAAAGGATTTTGAAGGAAAGGAACAAAGATTCTGGACGATTATAATAGCAGGATGGAGGCAGAAGGGAAGGATGAGCAGGTCATTACTTATACCGATGTAGTTGGAACTTTAATGTCCTCTGTCACAACAATCGTAGATACGATAAGTTATGTGCTGATTGCATTTGTAGCAATTTCTCTTGTGGTATCTTCCATTATGATTGGTGTTATTACCTATATCAGTGTGCTTGAGCGGAAGAAGGAAATTGGAATATTAAGAGCAATCGGTGCGTCAAAGCGAAATGTATCACAGGTATTTAATGCAGAGACATTTATTATCGGACTTTGTGCAGGATTGATCGGAATCGGACTGACTTTATTACTTCTGATTCCGGGAAATGCGATTATTCACAGTGTGGCGGATAATGCGAAGGTAAATGCAGTTTTGCCGATTGTTCCGGCAATCATACTGATTTTATTAAGTGTTGTCCTTACATTACTTGGTGGACTGATCCCATCAAAGAAAGCAGCAAAGAGTGAACAGCGCTTCGTACAGAGTAGGGGACTGGTGAGAAGAATGGAAAATTTAGTTTTTAGTCTGAATGCAACCGTACCGATCTTTTTGATGATGGTACTGGGAATGCTGTTCAGAAAGCTTGGCTGGATGGATGAAGAGTTTGCAGCAAAGATGAATAAATTTGTCTTTCTGATTCCATTGCCGGTATTGTTGTTTGGTGACCTG
>VOFC01000335.1_pt1 | contig 12001 bp, 21 predicted proteins | sample 5384161 | NCBI WGS metagenome assembly VOFC01 (sample SAMN12384722, study PRJNA508395) | human gut metagenome | isolation source: healthy gut B | host: Homo sapiens | reverse complement strand
TTTCATAAATTCCGGAACATCCTTTTCCAGAATTGCCCAGGATGCCTCCGATTCCACACCACCAATCACAACCTTCAGGCTGTCCCAACTTTCCTCTTCTCTTTTTTCCCAGAATGGTACCAGCTGATAACATCTCAGAACTTTTTTCAGTTCCTTCAGCTGCTCTGGCTGATCGTAAACGATTGGGGATGAAACTTCATTGTGGTATTCATCCATATAATATTGTACTTCCACAGAACTCAGATCCACATCATCCATAGAGATAGGATACCCTGTTTCCTTCAAAATTTCAACTGTCCTTTTGAACTGCGGAAATACATAGAAACATGGGGAAAAATAATAATTTCCTGTCTGCCCCGTTCCCATAGCGTTCACACTTTCCACAAACGGCACACCAGAATAGCCAATACTCAGGCCTGCACAAGGTTCCCCTGTCAGCACCTCTGAATCCGCTTCTTTGATATCCTGTCTCAAAGCATCCACCAGCAGCTGCTTCTTCGCCTTATTATCCTGGAAAAGGGAAATCGACTGTCCCAAAATAAAATCACATTTCACCTCATCCACATATTTGTCATCCAGTTCCAAAATGGAATAGTACTCTGACTTCAGGGTTCCCTCAGTCATGCCCTCTTTCCACAAATTCTTGATATCATCCAGGCCCACCATATATTTACGATAAACAACACTTCCGGATTTCAGATCATACCGCACCTTGATTCCTAATGTATTTCCAGAAGGATCCCACAGATTACTGGACCACATGGAATGGCTGTCCTGCAAAATTTCTTTGTAGGCTGCCTTGCTCTCTTTTTGCAAGTTTTTTCATGATTTCATAAATATTCTGGTCAACACCCAGATCATTTCCCACAGAATCCCCTGAATCCAGCATGGTGACAGTGCCGTCCTCATTTACTTTCACGTTATAAGCAATTTCCCAACTGTTATCTGCAGATCCGATCGCTATATTTTCAATCTTATCATAGGAAGGAATATATTCGTCATATCCAGTCAGATCAAAAAAAACACACATGCCACAAGGGCTACACAAACTCCATTCACTGCAAACTGAAGCTTATGGGAAAAGAATTTCCGGAAATCCCTGTAATAAATAATTTCCATAATACCGCCAGAAAGAATCGTTCCAAGAATCAATCCAAAAATCCACCAGATCGTTCTGGAACTGTCATTTGACAGCATATAGAAAACAAAGCCGATTCCAAGACCGCCTGAAACCACCACCAGGAATTTTACAGCAGTGCCTGCCCAGGGAAAAACAAATGCCATCCCCGTTCTTTCTGATTTTCGGTGTACAAAAGCGCAGTATCCAAGGCCGCCAAGCACAGCTGTCACCAGAAGCACCGCGATCAGCATCCCGCCATAATTTCCTTCTGCATATTTTTTCACAAAAGTATAGGCAAGGGCAACTGGTGAAATCAGTTCTTTCAGCACCTTCACAAGGCAATAGGAACTCTCACTGCGGGTATAATAAAATGCCCTTTCATAAAGATCCAGCAGCACAGAAAACACTGCCCATAAGCTGCCGCAGCCACCAGAAGCAACGCTCCCATAAGCAGATGTCCTGTAATGCAGATCACCAGCACAACAGAAAAAAATACAGCAGCAGATACAGAAGCAGATGAAATACCAGCATAACAAATGCCATTCTCATCAGATGCAGATACACACGCTGAAAAAATTCCATCACCAGATAAGGGGAGCAGAAAGTACAAAAAGGGACTGCAGGCTTTTGTACCAGAACATTCTGGAGCGCTTCACCGGAAGACTGTGGTAAAAATCAATTTTCCTAGGGGAATACAGATACCAGAACTGGCTGATCCCGTTAAACAGCGCCGCAAGAGCAGCCACCGCAAGACCACTCACCATAAAGCCATTCCGCCATAAATTTTCATAGAGGAGGCTGATCTGCTCGGCGGTGTACTCTATTCCGAACCAATTTCCCAGCATGATCAGCTCCGTCACCGGAAACGCCAGCAAAAAGCCGATGGTGACAAATGCCGGAATCCAGATCATTCCTTTTCGATGAAATTTTCATAAACGGCTAGAATAAATTTTTGATTTCATAGCCAGCCACCTCCGTTTCGCTGATAAAAAATTTCCTCCAGAGTCAGAGGAAGCACCTCCATGAAAAAGAGGATTTTTCGCCTGGACTTTCTCCACGATTTCTGATCTGGTTCCTCTGGCTGTGATCATCAGAAGGGAGCCCTGACGCTGTACCTTCAGCACCTTAAGTTCTTTTTCCAGTTCCTTTTCCTGCTGCCTGCCTCCAAGAACGCACTGGATCTTGTGGATATGGAATTTCATATCCTCCAGGTCTTTGGAAAGAAGGATTCCTCCCTTGTGCAAAAGCCCCACATGGTCGCAAATGTCCTCCAGCTCACGAAGGTTGTGGGAAGCGATCACAGGAGTAAATTCCCGGTTCATGATCTCTGATGCAAAAAGGCTTTTGACCGCCTGACGGATCACCGGATCGAGCCCGTCGAAGGTCTCATCGCAAAGAAGATATTTGGTGCCGGCACAAACGCCGATGATCACAAGAAGCTGCTTCTTCATTCCCTTGGAAAATGAGGAAATCCGCTGCTTCTTTCCAGATGGAACTGATCCATCAGTTCATGGAAAAGCTTTGATGCGAAACTCCGGGTAAAAGTTCCGGTAGAACCGTACCATATCCACCGCTGTATAGTTCGGTGGAAAATAGCTGTCATCTGAGATATAGAAAAACAGCTTCTTGGCTTCCTCATTCTCGTACACAGGCAGATCGTCGATAAGAATTTCTCCCTGATCCGGTCGGATAATCCCTGCCATCATCCGAAGCAGAGTGCTTTTCCCGGCGCCGTTGCTCCCTACAAGACCGAATACTTCCCGGTCTCCAATGTCAAGAGTTGCTTGATTCACAGCCTTTGTCTGACCAAAGGCCTTGCTGCATTCCCCTGACTTCTATCATGACATTCCCTCCTTGTAACATTCCCTGATAATGTAGATCAGCTCCTCTTCTTCCATTCCCATTACTTTTCCTTTCTGGATCAGGGATTTCAGTTCTCTTTTGTAAGCATTTACGCTGGCCTTTCGCACTTCCTGGCTGTCTGCAATAAAATTCCCCTTCCCTTTCACCGGGTAGATCAGGCCTTCCTGCTCCAGCTGCATATAAGCCCGCTGTATGGTGTTGGGGTTGATGGATAAATCCATCGCCAGCTGCCGGACAGAGGGCATCTTCTCCCCAGGCTTTAGCGCCCCGTTCAGGATCAGATGCCGGAATTTCTCCACGATCTGTTCGTACAGCGGTCTTCTGTCCTGATAATCCAAAACGATCATAGACAGGCTGCCTCCTTTTTCTCTTTTTAATAAAGTCTCGGTGTGCTTATGTGTATTAATACGTTTAGTACACTTAAGATAACATATTTGCTGGTACTGTTCAATAGGTACAGTTATTAAATATTTATAAACACAAAAACTCAGAAAAAGCTTTCTGGCGGAACGCAGCTGCGATGGCTGCGAAACGGCAGGAAAGTTTTTCTGAGTTTCTGTATGATTTTTATATTTTTCTAGTACAACCTCTCTTCTGGTACTTCCTGTAACAATACCAGATTCCGTAAGTTCCCGCCAGAACCAGGAACACATTCAGTACCATAACGGACATAGTTCCTGTGTGATCCAGCATGTACAGCATCACATCACTTTTACGATCAGGCTCCAGATGTTTGCGCCCATGTGAAGAAGCACACTGGTGAACAGCTTCCCGCTCCATTCCAGAAGCAGCGCGAAAAGTGCTCCCAATATCGTGGCGTAAACGCCCTGGAGCAGATTCATGTGGTAGATTCCAAAGCAAAGGCCGGACAAAAGCGCGGCGGTTACCACGCGCATGTTGTCACGCATGCGAAGAAATACCAGCCATCGGAAAATAATTTCCTCCGCAAGAGGCGCGATAATACCCATCCAGAAAATTAAGCTCCAGATGCTTTTTCCATCAGAGATCAGGGACTGAGTTTCCTGGTAGACTTCCGGGTTTAAATACTGCTGGAAAAGTCCGATGAGAATATTTCCGTACTGTCCCAGGAATGCACCGATCACAAGGAACATGATCATTTCCGGAATGTGAAGATGTCCGCCTATGAGGCTGGAGCAAGATACATTCTTTCCGCTTCCAGCACCAAAGTCCTGTATTCTGCCATCTGAAATGCTGGCAGGCGTCAGTTCTTTTCCCAGTCTTCCCAAAAATTCCAGTCAGGCTTCTTCTCCTGTAATCCCCCGGTATAGCCAGATGCAGGGGCACAGATGCCAGGATTCCAGTGAGCCCGGTGAGCAGAAGTGCCTGTTGGTAATAAGCCGTAATATCAGCTCCTGTCCGCCACACCAGAAGATATATTCCCAGATAGGACAAAACCTGGGAAATAGCAAAAATGGATTCCTATTGGGTACAGGCATTTCCATGCCAGCACAGGAGGTTTTTGCTTTCTTCTGGGGCTTAGGCGAAAAAATCCAGGATCTCTTCTGCGGAATTTACAATCTTATAGGGATGAGCGTTTTTCCAGTTCTTCTTCGGTGCCATAGCCGTAGGAAACCGCAATGCACTCAAGCCCTGCACGTCTTGCGCCAAACACGTCATGCTCTTTGTCGCCAACCATCATTACCTGATCCCTATGTTCAGAAAGCCCCAGCCGTTTAAGTGCTTCCTCAATCACTTCCGTCTTATTGGTTCTGCCGCCCTCCGGCTCACTTCCTACCATCTCATCAAAATAAGAATCAATGTGAAAATGCTCTGCTACGATTTTCACAAAAAACCTCTGGCTTTGAGGAGGCAATGGCCAGTTTATATCCCCTGTTTTTCAGCCCGGACAGCATTTCTTCGATTCCAGGGTACAGCTCGTTTTCGAAAATACCAATGGGAGCGTATCTCTCCCGGTAAATCTCCACTGCCTTTCTTGCAGTTTCCTCATCGATTCCTGCATATTCTTCAAACTGCTCCAGAAGGGGCGGTCCTACGAAAATACGCAGCTTCTGAAGATCCGGTTCCGGCTTGCCGATTTTCTCTAGTGCGTACTGTACAGATTTGGTGATTCCCTCACCGGAATCTGTAAGGGTTCCATCTAAGTCAAAGAAAATTGCTTTATACATCTATATGTCAGCCTCCTGTTTATCAAGTATTTTGAAGCGTATGACTGCCAATGTACCAGACGGTTACGCTTTTTCTTATATGGTTGTTTATTATATCATCATTTTATTCTATCGTCCAGACTGGCATTTTCACGATCTTCTTTCCATCTAAGACAGCCAGCAGTTCTATGAAATTGGTTTTCTTCGTAATTGGCTCATCCAGGATAAGAGCATCCCCCCTCCTGGTGCCAGGAAGCTTCTTCCCCGTTTAAGCGTAAGGACAAAATTGACATCCTGATTCTCTTCTGTTTTTTTACAAGCTTTATTTCGGATATTCATTGATAGGGGACAGTTTTTGCGTGATGAAAATATATGGTTTTGTTATAATTTTCATCCGTATTTTGTGTTTTCTTCTTTATTTTCATGATTACTGTTATAAAATTTAAGTTCCGGTGAGTTTTTGCCATGCCAACTGCTGAAAAAAACCGTGCCAAGTGCTGTGATCTTATGCACAGAGGGAGCGGCTGTGGGACTGATTTCCTTGGAATCTTCTTTTGAATCTTCTTTTGGATTTTCCTCTGGCTTCTCTTTTGCTTTTTCATCTGTAGTTGAAGCTGACTTTTTTCTTTGGAAGCTTTATTTCCTGTACCATCACTGCTTTTTTTCGATTGACTATTTAGAGCGTAGCTGGGGTTGGTATTCTCATTATTTCCCGCCCGCTGCTGCTGTTGTCGTTGCTGGCGCAGTATCCTTCACTGGCACCCGCATTTTGCTCATAGTTTTCTGTAGGACTATTGTTGTTATGATTCCCATAACTGCTTTCACCACTGCCATTATTTCCCCCATAGCTGTTTTCATTACCATTAGGATTCCCCAGGAGCCGCCTTCATTGCTGCTGGTATTCTCCCCTTGGCTGCCTTCACTGCTGTTATTACTCGCTTCGGGATTGTTTACGCTACTATTATTATTTGCTCCAGAACCACTTGCGTTGCTATTATTATTTGTTCCAGGACTGCTTGTGCTATTGTTATTATTTGTTTCAGGGCTGCTTGCGCTGCTGCCTCCATTTGGACTCTGCTCTGGCTTCGCTGGTTCCTGGGGCGCTTCCGGTTCTTCTGTCCAGTCATCAAATGTATCCCCATCCCCTCAATGTCAATATCGAATCCGCCGAACTCTCCTGCATAGATTTGGCTGTGAATACCGCCGCATATGATACCAGCCATAATAATCACAATCGCTCCAGTTCTCCACCGTTTCACTTTCTTTTCAACCGTTTTCTCATATCTTCACACTTCAACTGCCTTCCAGTTATTTTTTCCATAGCTTCACGCTTCAACCAATTTCCAGCTGCGTTTCCCATATTTTCACGCTTTGACAGTCCGTTCCGTCTGCCCCGCTTGTTTTGTATAAAGCCAGAAGCTTTCTGCTGGAGCTTCGCTGGCCTCTTCGCAGAAGAAACAGGCCATATTTTCCATAGCCTTCTGCATATTCCGGTGCGTATAAAAGCAGCTGTTCATAATATACCGCTGCCCGTTCCCACTCTTTTCTGCAGTTCTGCATTCGCCGCCAGCAAAAGTAAAATACGCCTCTGCTCTCTGTCTTCTTTATATTCTTTTTGTATTTTCTGCAATTCTGTCTCAGCCCTTTGGCACAAATTTTCCCAGGATTTGCCTACCTGCGCATTTTCATCAGTGTTTTTTCTGCCAAAGTGTCATAATAAAGCGTCGTTACTTCTGTCAGCGCTTCCTTAAAGGAAGGCTTTCTCTCCCGCACTGCAAAAAACATGCCGCCAGCAAGCAGAACTGCGGCCGTTCCCAGCACTACTGCCATATTCTTTCTGGTCCGCCCTCTTCTTTTCCCTATGTTAAGAAGCATTTTCTTTGCCTGTGCCGCATTTTGCAGACGTTTTTCTTCCTGCGGCTGCACACAGCGATGCACAAACAGCCACAGCCCCGGAATCTTCCACAAAATTCTCCCCAGTTTCGCCCGGCCAAAGAGCGGATAGTTTTTCCAAGAGCAAAAAAATCACTTCTTTCACTGACTTTTCCCTGATACTGCTCCGGCGCGGCGAAGCCCTCCGTTCCCATACAGATTCTGGGCTCATTTCCAAATCCCAGTACTGCACTTCCAAAATCCACCAGATACAGCCTGCCAGTCTCCGACAGCATCAGGTTATCCGGCTTCAAATCCCCATAATAAATGGGCGGCTTCTGATTATGTAGATATTCCAGCACCTGAAGCACCGTATCTGAATAACTCAGGATTTCCTCTGCTGTAAATACATGCCCCACTCTTTGCAGCTGTCCCAGGGACTTTCCCCGGATAAATTCCATCACAAGATAGCAGGCTTCTTCTGTCTCAATATAGTCCACCATCCTTGGAACAAAAGGATGTTCCAGCAGACGCAAAAGCTTTGCTTCCCTTTTTTTTGGAGATGGGAAGTTCCTTCACTGCCCAGTAATTTCCAAGCTCCATATCCCTGGCAAGGTACAGATGTCCCTCTCCCCGGAGCCGATTTCCTCCACAACGCAGTAACGCATTTTTAAAATCATGCCTGTAAGACTGATCATGACCACCTCTTTTTTATGTAAAAAACTGTCTGGAAATAAAAATTAAGTGAATAAAACCAATGATAAATCAGATAAAATTAGAGATTATGAAATGCCCGCGTTTTCCATCTGGGCATTTAAGAATGTAATCGAAATTATAACACTAGAATCCTCATCTGAAAAGTACTTTATAAAAATTTCAGAACTGCATAAAATCTCAGCAACCGACCATTTATGCATTCCTTTCCAACTATTTTTCCATAAAAAACTGCTATATGATCACAGAATAAGCTCTTCCTTAACTTCTGTTTTCATACAGCAGTTATAGCTTTCTCTTAAATACTGATAGTTCTTCCCAACTCCGCCGATGTTCTGTGGGAAATGGAAATCACCGTGCGATCCTTTGCCACACGCTTCAGTGCCGCCAGCACACTTTTTCTCCGTCTCGGCATCCAGGTTTGCGGTGATCTCATCCAGAAGCAGCATTTTAGGTTCGGCCGCAGCTGCCCTGGCAATGGACAGCAGCTGCCACTGGCCCTTGGAAAAAAATCTCCGGTGTACAGATCGTGTCATACCCATTTTCCAGTCTTTCAATTGCCTCCTTTAATCCGGTAAGCTCTGCAACTGCTTTCACCTGACGGTCAGAAATCCGGTTATCATACAGAGTGATCTGATCCCGAACCGTTCCTGGAACCATGTGGAAGGACTGCTCCACATAGCCAAAAAGCTTTCGTCTTTCCTCTGCCCGCACTGCAGCTGCCGGCATACCGTGGATCAGCACCTCTCCCTGATCCGGCTGGTAAAGTCCAAGCAGCAGCTTTAATATGGTACTTTTTCCTGCACCGGTACGGCCAAGAAGCGTAACCTGGTCGGTGTCCATAACTTTAAAATTCAGGTGTTCCAGCACCACATGCTCATCATAGCCAAAGGTCACATCTTTGAATTCTACGAATGGAACTCCACTCTTAGAAACAGACTTCTTTGAAAAAATCTGACAGTTTTTCCCTACCTCCTGCATGCTCTGCGAATTTCTCATCCTTCAGCACTTCCATATTTCCTTCAGCCACAACCTGGCTCTTCTCTTCAATGCCAGAAATTCATTGATCCTGTGAATACCAGCCACAGCCGACTGAATGGTCTGAATCTCCATTCCAAGGCTTTCTACCGGAGTAAAAATCTGGGAAATGTAATTGATCACAGCCACAGCAGTTCCCGCGGACATTCCAAAGAAGGTCAGTACAGACTGATTTCCGGACGCAGAAAGCAGTATCACAACCGCAACCACAATCGCATTCAAGATCAGAATTACCGGAGAATACACCGCATCATAGAAATTGGTCCGCTCCATTGCCTGATAGCTCTCACCAATATAGGTGTCATAACGCTCTTCCATATATTTTTCCCTGGCAAGACAGTGGATGGTGCGGATGTTGTGCAGGGTCTCAGGAACATGGCCGGAAGCTCTTCCCACTGCTTTTCGGTTTTCAATCTGAGCGGTCAGCATGTTTTTCTGCACATGTCTGGTGAACCCAAACAGGAAGGGCAGCATTACAAGAAGCACCACTGTAAGTCCCTTTATTTTCAAACCAGATTACCACCAGGATACTGATAATCTTGCAGGCATCTGCAAACATACTAATGATTCCTGATGTAAAAAGATTCTCTACCGTATCAACGTCCCCTACAAAACGGGAAACCAGGGTGCCGGGCTCCTGCCTGGTCAGGTTATCAGAGGTAAGTCTTACGAATTTTTCCATAAGACTGCTTCGAAGAGCATGGGTAATCTTCTGTCCGAATACAGTCAGAAGCCCTTCCCTTTGCAGATTCCATAAACCCGGTAAGTGCAAGCATTGCAAAATAAAGGACCAGGATATAAACGGCTGCCTTATTTCCGCCTGTGATGGTATCCACGATCCGGGCCAGGATCAGAGGCGGGATAAGCGCAGTCACAACAGTGCCGACAACGGCCAGAACAATTCCAAGGGACAGCCATTTCTGCTTTTTCACAGTCTGCCAGATGACGGTTTTTTACCTGTCTTTTTGGGGCTCCCATAGCTTCCTTATTTTTCTTCATTGCCTGCGCCTCCTTCCTCCATAAACAATTTTTCATATTCCAGCACCTTTCTCAGAAGTTCCTCATGGGTGCCTGTCACTGTTTTTCCATCCTCCATCCAGATAATCCGATCCATCTGTGGGAACAGATACAGACGGTGGGAAATCAACAGAACCATATTCTCCCTAGACTGCTCTTTCAGATTTGCAAAAATCTGCTTCTCCGTGCTTTTATCCAGGGCAGAAAAAGGATCGTCCAGAATCAGCACAGGCTTCTGATAGCAAAGGGTTCTGGCAAGGGCAAGACGTTTTCCCTGACCGCCGGAAAGACGTACCCCGCCATTTCCAACCAAAGTCTGTATGCCGTTGTCCATTTCCTTTACTTCCTCATCCATGCAAACCATTTTAAGGAAATCTTCTGCATTTTTCTTTGTTCCCATAAGAACGTTATTTTCCACGCTGTCATTAAACAACTCTGGATCATGACCAAGATAGCCTATGATACCCGTACGCTTTGATGGTGTCATCTTTTGAAGTTCTTCGCCATCCACCAGGATCTGTCCCTCATAGGGATATTCGCACAAAAAGCTTTTCCCAAAGTAGATTTTCCGCAGGCCACCGGACCGGTGATTCCGATCATCTGGCCTTTTTTGATCTGAAAGGAAATATCGTTCAAAATCTGTTTACCATCCGGGTAAGCAAACTTCAAATGGCCGATCTGTAATTGAGTTACATTTTCTAAACCAGCTTCTTTTCCTTCTGTATCCTGTCTTTCAGAATTTTCCCTTGCCTTGGCCCCGTTCTCTTCTTCCTGCTTTGTCAAAAAGCGGCTTGATCCGTTTCCAGGACACCTGTGCCTTATGCACCGCATTAAATAATTTCGCTGCACTGGAGGACTTTACGGACATCTTCACAAAAACATGCCAGGAAAGTCGTAAAGGATGCAATGGTCCAGGTGCTCCAGCCTGTTCCAAGAACATTTTTCTGGCCGAAATACAGGATAAACAAAACTCCGACCATGGAAATAATCCGATACACCGGCGGCATTACGGAATTCCAGATATTGGCCTTTACTGCTGATTTTTCATAAGAAGTGAGGTTCTCTTCGTAAGCAAGCTGCCGCTCCTGTTCACATCCAAAAACACGGTATGTAATGGCATTTTCTGCCCTGTCCAAAGTGGCATTGCTCAGATATCCGGACTGCTCTTTGTATGCAGCCCCTGTCCTCTGAATCATCTTTTTCATCTTTTCCGCCGTCATATAGGAAATTGGCGGAAAAATCATGCAAAGCAGTGCCAGCCGGAAATCATACCACAAAAGCATTCCCGCATAAGCAGCCAGGGCCACTCCTGTATCAAAAATCTCCGTGGTAAACTTACGCATTCCTTCCACGCAGTCATCTACGTCCAGGATTGCCTTGGTCATAATGCTTCCCTCGCCCTCTTCCCGAAGGCTTGCGCGGCTTTTCCTTACCAGGCCTGCATACAGGATTTCTTTCATCCGGCGGTTTACATTGTTGGCAAAACGCCGCACATAAAATCGTTTGATGTATCTGGCAATCTGAACAACCGCAATGGCTGTCACATATCCAAGCACCAGAACCAGCATGTCGGAAAACTGTCCCAGCCCTCTCAGAATTTCAACCAGACAGCCGGTCATTTTTCCCTCAAACCAGGGGCCTGCCAGAAGTCCCAGGTTATAGATCAGGCCGGAAATGGTCACGATCAGAAGAACCTTCCATTCTTTTTGAAATAGGAAAGCACTCTGTCCGGCTGAAAGGTTTTGTCACTTTTCTCCATCTTCTGCTCCCTCATCTTTGTGTTCCATTACCTTTTGTATCACATCCGGGAATCCAGCCTGGCGCTGCCGCTTTGATTTCCAGTAAAGGGTATCTAAAGTTTTGCAAAACGCTTCTTTTTTCCTCTTCTGAAGCTCTGATAAAGGATGCCTGATTGGAAAGGTCTCCGTATTTTACTGCGGAAAGTCCGACGATCTGTGCAGTCTTTCTTGCTTCTTCCGGATCGGTCTCGTGGTTTTCCATGATCTTGCGATACATTTCTTCGTTGATCTCTTTGATCAGGTTTTCCAGACGCATAACGCCGCCGTCACGTGTCTTGAACGGCTTTCCGTCTTTGCCGTTCATCGTGCCGAAGCCAAGGAAGGTAAGTCTGGTATCATCCTCTACCAGTTTTGCCTTCTTTGCACAGCGGAAACACTGGATAAAGTGCAGTTCCTGACGTTTGTCTACCACGTAGAGGATCTCATCCGGATGATACAGTTTCATTCGCTCG
>VOFC01000260.1_pt1 | contig 12001 bp, 10 predicted proteins | sample 5384161 | NCBI WGS metagenome assembly VOFC01 (sample SAMN12384722, study PRJNA508395) | human gut metagenome | isolation source: healthy gut B | host: Homo sapiens | reverse complement strand
TATAACCTGCTCGAGGCTATCCGCATCTGCACGACGCTCCTGCTGCCGTTTATCCCGGCTTCCTGTGAGAAAATTTTCGCGCAGATCGGCGCGGACGCATCCGTGCAGACGTGGGACAAGGCCAACGTCTGGGGTGCGCTCCCGCAGACCGTAAGCGTCCACAAGGGCGAGGCGATCTTCCCCCGCGTAGACGCGGCAAAGGCACTTGCCGAACTGGAAGAAATTGAGGCCGAGCAGAAAAAGGCGCTCCTGCCCGCCGTTGAGGTCGAGCCGCAGTTGGAGGAGAAGGTCGATTTCGATACTTTCTGCAAGTCCGATCTCCGCGCAGTCAAGGTCAAGGCCTGCGACCGCGTGAAAAAGTCCGACAAGCTTCTGCGCTTCACGCTCGACGACGGCACCGGCACGGACCGTCAGATTCTCTCCGGCATCGCAAAATTCTATGAGCCGGAAACGCTCGTCGGCAAGACGCTCGCCGCGATCATTAACCTGCCGCCTAGAAAAATGATGGGTCAGGAATCGTGCGGTATGCTCCTGTCTGCGGTTCACAAGGAAAAAGGGCGAGGAAAAGCTGAATCTTCTCATGCTGACTACGCGAAAAGCCCAGAAGTTTCAACGACTTCCGGGTTTTTTTGCGCCCATTTTTTGAAGTTGGAAAAAAAGATATCAAAAAGGGTTTTGGCAAAATCAGTGGACTTGTACCTTTACGCAAGGCATTTTGGGCCGCTTTTCCGGGGATTTTTCGGGAAAGCGGCTCGTTTTTGCTCTCGGCAAAATGTAGAATTTCGACCGGCGTTTTTGTTGGTCTTGCCGAATACTCACTCCAAGCACAGATGCCAACGCGTTAGCCGGCTGTGCCTGGCAATGCAGAACAGTTTGATGCGGATGCCGCTGGTGTTGGAAACTGCCATGGCTATTACTTTAAGCAAACGGCTGATATTGACCTGACCGGGGTAACATGGGAGCCGATCGGTTATTCTGGTAGTTACTATTTTGCAGGAAACTATGATGGTGGCGGGCACAGCATCACAAATGCGGTTTCTACCGGAAAAGTTGACCCGGACGGTTTTGCTACAGCTGGCATTTTCGGGTGGGTCGCTTTTGGCTCGGTGGAAAATCTTCATGTGAAGAACGCAAACTTTGTGGCAACCGGTCAGAATAATTACAGTTATGTGGGCGGTATTGCAGGTGTGTGTTATGGTTCATCCATCAAAAACTGCTCGGTGGTGAATTCTTCCTTGGAGAGCAAGCGCAACAACAATAATAACTGTGCAGGTAGTATTGTGGGTTATTCCACCGGCGGAACATTTGAAAAGTGCGCTGCCGAAAACAACCAAGTTAAAACTATGGCTTATGGTGGTGGTTTTGTTGGTGAAGTAGACGATGATCCATCATATGGAGTAGGTACGTCTACATTCACAAACGCGCTGGTCAAAAAAGCCTTCTTCCAGTGGCGGTTTTTCTTCCGGCAGTTTCTTCCCGAGCTATCCTGTGAATACCCCCGACAAAACGGAGAACGGCACTGTGACCGTCAGCACGAAAAAATGCTACCAGCGGCAGCACCGTGACAATCACCGTCAAGCCGGACGATGGTTTCAAACTGGATGACCTCACCGTGATTGACAAGAACGGAAATGAGCTGAAACGACCGACAAGGGCAACGGCAAGTATACCTTCACCATGCCCGCCAGCAAGGTTGAAATCAAGGCCACCTTTGTCAAGGAAGTTGAGACAAGCCCGTTCAGCGATGTGTCCACCAGCGCCTATTACTACAAGGCCGTGAAGTGGGCACAGAAAAGGGCATTACCGGCGGTATCGGCAACGGTCTCTTTGGGCCGAACCAGCCTTGCACCCGCGCACAAATCGTCACCTTCCTGTGGCGTGCCGCAGGTTCTCCCGCGGTGAACTACGCCATGAACATGAGCGATGTCCCCGAAGGCAGCTACTACGCCGAAGCTGTCCGCTGGGCGCTCAGCGAGGACATCACCACCGGCACAACGGAGAACACATTCTCTCCCGACAGCGAATGCACCCGCGCTCAAGCCGTCGCGTTTCTGTTCCGCTACGCTGCGTCCGAGGCGGTCACCTTGCAGGAACTGGTGTCCGGCTTCTCTGACGCCGATTCCGTTCCTGGCTACGCGCTTTCCGCGATGAACTGGGCGCTTGCCGAGGGAATCGTGCAGGGCGACGGCAGCAAGCTCATGCCGAACGATTTCTGCACGCGTGCGCAGATTGTCACCTTCCTCTTCCGCGCATATCAGGGCAAATAAGCAATCGCAAAAAAGCAGCGGGGCGGCATAGGTCGCCCCGCTCCGCTCGCCAGCCTGTGAAGCACAGGCTGACGAGCTTATTTTTGGCAGAAAACATCCTTGGCAAATCTCGTCTTCATGCACTGTGCCAGATGGATTTTGATGCGCGTTGTCAAATTCCCGTAATTCATGAACAGCAAACTGAGTTCTTGTTGATATTGCTCGATTTTGCATTATAATATTTGTTGATTATGCCAATGCAAAATGTAAAAATAACTTGCAACATCGGTTGCAGGTGGGTTTGCGGTGCTTTATACTGGTTGTAGAAAACAAAACAACGGCAGCCTACCGGTCTATGCGCATTGTGCCGAAATATTGAATCACAAACCAATACACAAAATGAAGTGGCGTTTCGCTCTCTTATGAAAAGAGGGTTGAAACGCCGCTTTTTTCTTTTCTTAAATTCTGAACCCCAGACGAAGGAGGTCACAAAAATGTCTGTATTCCGTGTTGAAAAGACCAAAGGTTACACGGTCATGTCCAACCACCATCTCCGCAACCATACGTTGTCTCTCAAGGCCAAAGGACTCCTCTCGCAGATGCTGTCGCTGCCGGATGATTGGGATTACACGCTGCAGGGGCTTGCACAGATCAACAAAGAGAGCATCGACGCCATCCGCGAAGCTGTGCGCGAGCTGGAACGTGCCGGTTACATCAAGCGCAGCCGCGAACGCGATGAGCGCGGCTGCCTGCGCGGAACCGTCTACACGATCTACGAGCAGCCGCATGCGGAGCCAACGCCGGAAGAACCAACGCAGGAAAAGCCTGCGTTGGATAACCCAACATTGGAAAAGCCTGCGTTGGATAACCCAACATTGGAAAAGCCTATGTTGGATAAACCTACGTTGGAAAATCCAACGCAATTAAATACTGAGAGTACTAAGAAAAGAAAAAGACAAAGTAAAGATCTATCAATTACCGATTCGATTCCTTTCCCTTCCGGTTTTCCGGACGTTACCGTGCAGAAGCGAACGGAAGCGAAGGAATCGTTTGAAAGCTATCGGGAGCTGATTCTGGAGAACATCGACTACGACGTTCTGGCAAGCGATCCTCACGTTGACCGGGAGCAGCTTGACGAGATCGTCGACCTGGTGCAGGAGACAGTTTGCAGCACGCGCAGCCGAATCCGCGTTGCAGGCAATGACTACCCGACCGAGGTCGTGCGTTCAAAGCTGCTGAAGCTGAACAGCGAGCACATCCGTTTCGTCATGGACTGCCTGAAGCAGAACACAACGCGGATTCGGAATATCCGGCAATATCTGCTGACCGCGCTGTTCAACGCACCAAGCACGATGAGCAGCTATTACGCAGCGTTGGTGGCGCACGATATGGCAGCATAGTGGCATCCGCGAGAATACTCACGGATTTAGCGTTTCAACGTAACGTTCAACCAGCTCTTGACACAATCCAGCCATATGTGGTCGTATTGATGCACCTCTCCGGCGTTGTGGATCGTTTGCCGGTCGCTTGTTGAAAGCCCGTGTTCTCCCTGCGGGAAAACATGGAGCTCAAACGGAACATGATTCGCTGCAAGTGCTTGCGAATATAGCAGGCTGTTCATCACCGGGACGCATTCATCTTCCGCAGTATGCCATAAAAAGGTTGGCGGCGTATCTGCACGAACGTGCTTCTCACAAGAAAATAGATAAAGGTCCTCTGGTGAACAATGCGCTTTTCCTGTTAACGCAGTCATACTGATCTGGTGCGTCCATTTCGGATCTGCCGTGATCACCGGATAACCCAGGACTGTCGCTTGCACCGGCTTGCTGTTCGGAATTACTGTACGAATCGTGCTGGAATCATATGACGTTGCGTACTGCGCGGCAAGATGCCCACCTGCCGAAAAACCCATAAGCACAATTCGACCTGTGTCACAGTGCCATATCCGCGTTTTGATTGATCAGTTCTATCAGGGCTGCCGCCTCGCACTGTTGTGCCGGATAGTGATGCGGTGCAACAGAGTACAACAGGACAAACACGTTGAATCTTCCGGCAGGAAAAACGCGATCGGCTCGGCCTCCCGCTGACTGCAAAACTCATACCCCGCCGGGGCAAACGATCAGGCAAGCGACGCCGCTCACCACCACGTCCCATTTCCGTTAAATTATCCGGAAGATATACCTTAACAAGCGGATCTCCGCTTTGCGTCCCAAGGTTCGGAAAAAATTGCTTTAAATGTAGAAGCTCATATTTCATGCGGCATTCCCTTTATTCACAAATCTGTTTTCCACCCATAAACACCCTGGCAAGGCTCAGCTCCTCGTCGCAAACAACGAAGTCAGCCAGCTTGCCGGATTCGATGGAGCCGATCTCTTTCTCGCGCCCGATCTCCCGCGCGGGAATCAGCGTTGCAGCCAAGATCGCCTGCTCCTTCGGGATGCCAAATTCGACTGCCTTGCGCATACAATCATAGAGATTCGTCGCGGAGCCGGCGAGTGTGCCGTCCGCCAGCTTCGCCACGCCGCCATACAGGAACACGTCCTGTCCGCCGAGGGTGTACTGCCCGTCCGGCATGCCGCAGCAGCGCAGCGCGTCGGAGATCAGGCAAATGCGCCCCGGAAACAGCCTAAACGCCATGCGCACTGCGCTCGGGTGAATGTGCTGTCCATCACAGATCAGCTCCGCGACCACGTTTTCACGTTCGCTGCCCGCGCCAATGGGACCGGGCTTGCGGTGGTGGATGCCGGGCATGGCGTTATACAGGTGCGTCAGGTGGGACGCGCCCGCATCGAGTACCGCCGACGCTTCCTCATAGGTGCAGTCGGTGTGCGCGATGGAGACCGTGCAGAGCTTGACGCTTTTTTCGGCAAATTCCACCGCACCGGGCAGCTCTGCTGCCACGTCCTCGATGCGGATGAGGCCCTCGGACGCGTCATAAAGCTTTTTGAACGCCGCAAAATCCGGAGCCTTCAGATACGCGCCGTTCTGCGCGCCCTTTTTCTTCTCGGAGAAGAACGGTCCCTCCATCTGGATGCCCATGAGATGGGCACAGCCCTCCGGCTGCGCCTTTTTAAGCTGCACAGCCGTTTTGTACGCCGCCTCCAGCACGTCATACGGCAGCGTCATGGACGCGGGCGCGAAGCTCGTCACGCCGTTTTGCGCGAGATAGCGCGCCATTTTCACAAGGCCGTCATAGTCGCCGTCTGAAAAGTCCGCACCGGAATTGCCGTGATTGTGGACGTCGACCAGCCCGGGGATGACGTACTGGTTATTCAGATCGATGCCGTCCTCTGCGGGGACCGTGGTCAAAATCTCGGCAAATCTTCCATTTTCCACGCGGAAGGAGCCATGTTGGAACTGACCGCCCACGAAAATATTGGCATTCTTAAAAAGCATATCATTCCTCCACAAACCTTGCCGCCGCTTCGTCGCAGATGACGGTCACGTCGGGATGGAACTGCGAAATGGAGCCGGGAACCTCGGGCTTGACCGATCCGAAGAAGACCTGCTGGAGGATCTCCGCCTTATCTGCACCGGTGACGATCATTAAGATCTTCCGCGCGGACATGACCGTGCCGATGCCCATCGTGATGGCGGAGGTCGGAACGTCTTCCAGTGAATCAAAGAAGCGCTTATTCGCCTCGCGCGTCATTTCGGTGAGCTTTACCTCATGCGTCATGACCGGGAAATGGTCGCAGGGTTCGTTAAAGCCGATATGCCCGTCGTGGCCGAGACCGAGCAGCTGAATGTCCACGCCGCCCCAGTCCTCGATCTGATGCTCATAAGCTTCGCACATGGCAGGGATGTCGGCTGCCAAACCGTCCGGGACGATGGTGTTTTCGGGCTTGATGGAAATATGGTCGAACAGATTTTCCTGCATGAAGCGGCGGTAGCTCTGCGGCTGGTTGGGCGCTAACCCTTTGTACTCGTCCAGATTCGCCGAACGCACGCGCGAAAAGTCGATTTTTCCTCCCTGCTCGCGTGCAATCAGCTCGCGGTAGAGGGGCAGCGGCGTCGAGCCGGTAGCAAGCCCTAATACGCACGCTGGTTTTGCCCGGATGAGATCTTCAAACATATCTGCCGCAGCGCGGGCCATTTCCTCGGGTGATCTCACCCGGATCAGATTCAGATGTAACATAAATTGACTCCTTTCCGGTGCGCTCAGCGGATATCCGGCAAGCTGGCCGCCGCCATTGACTGACCGACACGGCGGAAGTTTTCATCCGGCAGCATGACGCGCAGCTTTGCGGCAAGCGTGGGATATTCCTCGTTCAGTACACGCCGGCATTCGGACACGATGCGCTCGCCGCCGACGCCGGAGGCCACACGACCGAGGACGAGCAGATTCCGGATGTCATAGAACATCTCATAGAGGCTGAGCGTATGTGCCAGATATATGCCGATGGAATCGAAGATCGCCAGCGCATAGGGATTGCCCCCTTCCGCCAGCTTCTGCACTTCCTTGAGCTTTTCAGCGGGTGTGAGATGCTCAGACAGCGCGATACCTGCGGCGGGCGCGAGCTTTGCGACCGCGTCCTGCGAGAAATATTTGCAGCCGACACCGAGATCGCCGGACCACTCATCGCGCATGGCGTGTTCGTTCAGATCGACCGGTGCAAAGGCCAGCTCGTTGAACCAGCCGAGAATATTTCCCTCGGCGTCGACGTAACCGACAGCTTCGCTCGTGCCCATCGCAAGACCCATGACGCAGCCCGTGCCAAGGCTCATATAGCCTGCCAGTGCAGTCACGTCGCCGTCGTTGGCAACGACGATGGGTACATCGCCGATCTCCTTCGCAGCGCGGTCATAGATCGTTTTGACCTCCTCGCGGCGTTCACGCGGGACCTTGATAAACAGGGAGGACACCATCGGTGCATTGCCGACGAAGGTGCCGGCGGAGGAAACGCCGATGCCGTCGACGCACGGCATTTTGGACGCCGCCGTTTTGAACGCTGTCACGATGCCGTCGTACTGGTACTGCGGATCTGTACTCTGCTTCGGGTGCCAGACGACCTCTTCGGAGTAGACGGTCTTGCCGTCCACGACGGCGGAGACCTTGCGGTCAGAGCCGCCTGCGTCGAAGCCGATGCGGCAGCCGTTGGTATGACCGCCGACGCGGATGGGCAGCTCATTGGCGGTGGGGAAATCGCCCTTGCCACAGAGAATGACTTCGAGCGGTCGCTCAAACATATCAAATTCAAAGCCCGCATCAAATTCACGCGCACCGCCGGGGCGGTAAGCGTCCCGGATCTGCGCGGCGATCGTATCGTCGCCCTGAAGATAGATACGGAAGCCGCCAGCCGACCAGAGAAGCATTTTGACGAGCCGCTCTGCAAATCTTATGTTCGCGGCAGCGAAAGCTTCGCCGCGCAGGCGCGTCTCATAGACGGTGATCTTGCCGTGATCGCGTTCGACGGCGATCTTGAACGGGCGATCTGCTTCTTTCAGATACGCCTTTGCCCACACGCCAAAGGGAATGAACCCCGGATCGAGCGCGGGCATATTCTTAACAGAGTAATCGATTCCAAGATAGTTCATACTGCCTCCTTCCGGTTCATGCGCGCGCCTCGAGCTCGGTCATCATCTGGTCGAGCTGCATGAGGCAGCGCGGCAGATGGAACGGTCCTTTGAACGTGCTGCCCTTGGTAGGGGGCATGGTAGGAAGCCCGTCGCGGCGCAGATAGCCGTACCATTCGCCGTAGGCCGGATCGGAGAAATGCTTTTGGCAGTAATCGAGCGTTTTGAAGAACCAGTCGAGATCCTGCTCGTTTCCAGTGTCGCGGTAGAGCATCATGGAGGAAATGAGAATTTCGTTATGCGGCCACCAGAGCTTCATATCGTGCTCATACGCCTCGGGCGGCAGACCCTTGGCGTCGACAAAGTACAGAAGTCCGCCGTATTCCTCGTCCCAACCGGCGTGGATGGCGTTGTCGAAGATGGTCTGCGCCTTTTCGATGAGTTCGGGCTTGCCGAACTGCTTTGCGTACTCCAGCAGGAACCACACGCCCTCGATGTCGTGACCGGGATTGACGATGCGACCGTCTGTGAAGTCAAAGCGCGGTGTGCCGTCCGGAGCGACATTTTCCAGTGTACAGCCGAGATCAAACTTGACAAAATACTTGAAAATTTCCTCGACGCACTGCGTCGCGCGCGCGGCGTAAATATCCTTGCGCTCCGGATCGCAGCGCATGAGGATGAGCGCGACATTGAGATAGATCATCGGAATGCCGAAGGCGCGGCCGCTGCGCGTTTCGGGAATGGTCTTGGGCCCCATGCCGACCGGGTCTTCCATGCCGTGGTTGAGATCCCAATAAAGATCGGCCATCTGCCGTGCACGGGCAAGGCAGCTCTCTTCGCCGGTAACGGCGTAATATTCCGCGTTCGCCATGGCGCAGAACGCCTCAGAGAAGCAATACCGGCGCTGCCGCAGCGGCTGACCGTCCTTTGTAACGGTAAAATACATACGGTCGCCTGCGGCGTGATTAAAGCAGTGACGCTCCATAAAATCAAGGCAGCTGCGGCTGGCGTCGAGCCATTCCGGCTTCGTGCCGTAGACTGTGCACAGATGGGCAAAGATCCAGCCGCACCGCCCCTGCATCCAGACGCTCTTATCCGTGGAATAGATTTTACCGGTTCGGTCGAGACAGGTATAGACGCCGCCAAACTCCGGATCTATGCCGTTTTTCAACCAAAAATTTACGCAGCGATCCAATTCCGCGCGTACCCAAGTATGCGCCTCGGCAAATTGCTGTTTTCTCATTACATTCATGTACAAGCACCTCTTGCTACAGTTCAAAAACGGGTTTGTGGTTTATGCGTTTGCGTAGTTTCGGATAGCTGTTTCGATCATCTGCTGTACGCAGGAAACAGCGTCCATGTCGGATGCGACAAGATTCGGCAGCGGCGCGCGCACAGTACCGACGTCTATACCCTCTCGGCGCAGAATCTCTTTCATGACGGCGTAGAGATTGCCGTGGCAGCTGCACATCTTATAAATGATGCGGCAGCATTCGTTTTGGATTTCGCGAGCCAGCTCCATGCGCCCGGCGTGATAGCATTCATAGATTTTAAGATAGAGCTCAGGCATGACGGCGTAGGTGCCGCCGATGCCGCCGGTCGCACCGATGGCAAGACCAGAGATCAGCTGCTCGTCCGGACCGTTGAATACGACGAGCTCACGCTCGGTCGCATCGCGCCACATCTGGATGTCCTGCGTCGGCATAGACGAGTTTTTGACGCCGATGACGCGCGGATTCTTTAGCCATTTCCTGCAAAAGCTGCGTGCTGAGCGCGACGCCGGCAAGCTGCGGGATGTTATAGATGATAAAATCCGTGTTTGGCGCAGCTGCAGAGATGGCGTTCAATAGTCCGCGATGGCATACGGCGGCAGATGGAAATAGATCGGCGGGATGGCGGCGATTGCGTCAACGCCGAGGCGTTCAGCGTGCCGTGCCAGCTCACAGCTGTCGGCGGTGTTGTTACAGGCGACGTGCGCGATGACAACGAGCTTGCCGCCGACTGCATCCATGACGGTTTCGAGGGATGGTCTTGCGTTCTTCTACACTCTGGGTAGATGCATTCACCGGACGAGCCGCCGACGTAGAGACCGGTAACGCCCTTGTTCAGAAGGTATTCTGCAAAGCGCTTCACACGCGCTGCGCTGACGCTGCCGTCTTCGTTATAGCACGCATAAAACGCCGGGAAAATGCCCTGATATTTTCTTAATTTTTCATCCATTATGTATTCTCCTTTTTAGGTTGTAGCGGGCTCTCGTAATGAGAGCCCGCTGAACATTTAAATCGTCAATTCGCAGTGAGTTCACTCATGGTAAATTCTTCATAGTACATATACCGCAAACCATCTGCCCACGAAGTGGTCGGCGATGCTTCATAGATCATTCCAATTCGTCCATTGCCAAGTTCAACTAGACTACTGTAAGCAAAGAGTGCACTGGCCTCAGTAACCTGATAGACGTATTCCCAGTCGATAGAGTACTTCGTGCTCCCGTTGTCGTATTGACCATTTTCTTTGATCAAGCCGACATAGATACGCCCATCTGTTCTGGAGGTGTTATACGCCATTGACAGCAAAACTGCAGGATATGCTTGTCCATCTTTTTTTTCGAGACAACCGTTCCACTATATGAAAGTGCTGACAACTGGCTGTTCGTACCGGCCAGATTATCGCCAAGTCCCGATGTAACATCAATCCATGTTTCGCCGCCATCAAGACTTGTCGCGGTTTTAATCTTACCCCGCTGCCGCTGGTATTTCGCATAAAAATCTGCAAATTGCCATTTGGGAGTTCTACAACAACAGATTCATGACCGACTGTTCCAGGAAGGCAGTCACCGTGTGCCCAAGTGTTTCCACCATCATCACTATAAATAACTTCCGTTCGTGCGCCACTTGTCAGCGTACCATTTCCTCCAGTAAGCTGATAGTAGATTGGAACAACCAGTCTGCCAGCATGATCACCATTCTGAATTTGAATGCCATGTCCAGGTCCAGTCAGATAGTACCGAGACTCTTCTCTCTTGACCATGCCAGAAATAATCTTGTCCGTATGCCACGTTTCTCCATCATCGTCTGAATAAACCTGCATGATATAACTGGTATTGTAAACTTGCAGTTCAGAGTCTTCATAGAAAATTTTCATCGGCACAGACTGCGAAGCTGCCTGTGTGTCCGAGCTGCGCTGCGTAACATGCAAAAGCTGACCGCCCTTTGTACAGTTCATAATTTTCACCGAGACTGTATTCTGAAAGCTCACCAAGCGACAAATTGCTATCATCAACTGTCGTTCCGTCGGAAGAATACTCCGTCGGTGTACCCAGCAAATGATAAACGTTATATCTGCCATCCGCGTTCTTTCTCGCCATAAATATCAGCAGCGTAGTTAAAGCGACTCGCGAACGGTGTTCATATTAACATTTCCAGACTTCACGTTTTGATCGGAGAGCAGGAAATATTTATGCCCCGCAATGGTGCAGAAGCCGTCACCGAATGGCATACTCCGAGCAACACCACCATGCGCTTGTCCATAAGCATCGATATTAAGTGATTGAAACCGCCGCCGTTCCAAGCAAAGGCGTCTATCAACAGCAAAATTCTGTCTGTATGCTCAGTATCTTCTACGATGACTCCATCAATAAAGGAGGCTGAGCCTTGTTTGTATCCGTATTCATCTGCATAGTCACTCATATGCAGACAATCTGGCGTAATCGCATCTTCCCAACCATCATTCGCTGTATAGCTGAGTGCCTGATGCTTGATTCTAAGTGCAGAGTCAATATTCTCTGCTGAATCGCCAGTGCTGCCATAGTTTGTATCGGAACCAGCAACTAAGGTTCCCTTTGAAGAGTACAGCAAATACGGAATTCTGAAGAATGTCGAGCTTGTAGCATCGCCCTCGTAAAAACATTCCCTGGACGTTGGCCTTGTCAGTTCAAGAAGCAGTTCGTCAGAAAGAATCGAGATGCCGACGTGAAGACATAGATATAATCAATTGTAATCATCTGTGTATGGATAACTGCTGGAACTAATCAACGCAATCCATATTGTCCCAATATAGAATATTTGTCGTGCTTATCGGAATAGCGACAGCCATTGGTCTTGTCAGGCGCAAGAAAGATCCCTGATCGCCGGTTTTTCGGCGATTGAAGCGGAAGCAGAACTCGTCCAGGTACGCCTGAAAGCTGCGTGCAGCGACCGTGATATTGCCGAGCAGAAACGCTTTCAGGTTGCTGATGGCTT
>VOFC01000208.1_pt1 | contig 12001 bp, 10 predicted proteins | sample 5384161 | NCBI WGS metagenome assembly VOFC01 (sample SAMN12384722, study PRJNA508395) | human gut metagenome | isolation source: healthy gut B | host: Homo sapiens | reverse complement strand
AAATGACTTAAAAAACATGGCTCGTGAAAAATGGCTTAGAACTTGCAGCTATCGGCCGGCTGCCTTCAACCTGATTATTTTCAATCAAATATATTTCCTATGAAAAAGGAACTGACCTACGAAAAGGCCATGCAAAGGCTGGAAAACATCGTAGAGGGCTTTGAGCAAAACAGCCTTGAACTCGACCAGCTTACGGCACAACTGGCCGAAGCGCAACCGGCTGCCGTGAAGGAGAACACGCTGACAGCACTGGCCTTCGACAATCTGGCTCAACGTGTGGTCGAGGAAACCGAACGCCGCAACCGCGAAATGCCGGCCACGCAAATTGTGGAAATGAAGAAATAATGCTGACTTATGAAAATTGGAGATAAAGTTCGCTTTCTCAACGATGTGGGCGGCGGCATCATCACCGGATTTCAGGACAAAAACACCGTACTGGTGTGTGGCGATGATGGTTTTGAAATTCCTACGCTTGTCAAAGATGTGGTGGTTATCGACACCGACGACTACAACATTGCCAAAAAAGTGAGCAAAACGCCCAAACCGAAACCCGCTGCCGAGGAGCGAAAGGCCACCTCGGTAAAACAGGCACTGGCTGTTGCCGACGATGAGGAGGAGGAAGAGGAAACCGACCCTGCCGACCTCGAACTCTCTTACCGTCCGATGGCGCAGGAGCGTCGCGGTGCCAACGAACTGAACCTACTGCTGGCCTTCGTGCCGCGCAAGCCGAAAGCCATGAGCGATACACCCTTCGAGGCTTACCTCGTGAACGACTGCAATTACTATGTGCACTACTCCATGCTGAGCTATGCCGACAATGCCTGCACACTGCGTCACGAGGGCGAAATTGCGCCGAACACCAAAATATTTTTGGAGGAATTCACGCACAACGACTTGCACACCTGGGAACGCATCACGCTGCAAACCCTGGCCTTCAAGCGCGACAAGCTGTTCCTGCCCAAGCCGGTAATGAGCATCAACCTGCGCATCGACGGCACCAAGTTCTACAAACTGCATGCCTTTCAGCCCAACATGTTCTTCAATGCCCCGGCACTGATTTACGAGGTAATCAAGAACGACAAGGCAATGCGCAACTTCTTTGTTGATGCCGACGAACTGCGTGAGGCCATGCAGACACCGCAGGAGTTTATGACGGGCAACGAGGCTGCTCCGCTGAGCGGTGCCGAACGCCGGGCCACCGACAACGCACGCAAGCGTTCGGCAGCCAACGAGCCGCTGGTCATCGACCTCCATGCCCACGAACTGCTCGACACCATGGTGGGCCTTGCGCCCAAGGACATCCTGGACTATCAGCTCAAGGTGTTTCACGACACCATGCGCGCCGAACTCAAACACAAGGGTCGCCGCATCGTGTTCATTCACGGCAAAGGCGACGGTGTGTTGCGCAACGCCCTGATTAAGGAACTGACGCGCCACTACGCGCAGGCCAACTATCAGGATGCTTCGTTCCGCGAATACGGCTATGGTGCCACCCTCGTCACCATTGGCTAACCTTAGCAGCTGTGCTGCGTACGCTACCCTCTGAGGCAAAGCGTCGCACACATACCTGCTATCCCTTACTTTACACGAAACGTCCTGATTGCTTAGCTGCTGCCATAGTAATCGGGGCGTTTTTTTGAGGAGAGAGAGAGAGAAGGAAAGAAAGTATTGTATTATTCACAATACTTCGGTAATTTTACCGAAGTAATGCCTACTTATATCTCTATCTAACACAATTCTTAAAGAAATAACGCAATTCAAATGTAAAAATAATTTTGAACACCTACTTAACTGTGATTTTTTGGAACATAGTTGGGCGCACATCGCCATTTATTTTGTACTTTTGCAGCATACTGCTCAAAAATCGAAATTGTGAGCAATTTTCAAGAATGATTTTTTACGAAACTAATTAGCTAAAGATACATGACAAAGCGTAAGATTCAATTTAGTCTTGTCTATCGCGACATGTTCCAGAGCAGCGGTAAATTCCAGCCGCGCAAGGACCAACTCGAACGTATAGCACCGGTTATTATCAAGATGGGCTGCTTTGCCCGCGTCGAAACCAACGGTGGTGCCTTTGAACAGGTGAACCTGCTCTACGGCGAAAACCCCAACCAGGCTGTGCGTGCCTTTACCAAGCCCTTCAACGAGGTGGGTATCAAGACCCACATGCTCGACCGCGGCCTCAACGCACTGCGCATGTATCCCGTGCCCGACGTGCTGTAAGCTCATGTATCGGTGAAGCACGCGCAGGGTGTCGACATCACGCGTATTTTCTGTGGTTTGAACGATGTGCGCAACATCATTCCCTCTATCCACTACGCCCTCGAAGCCGGCATGACCCCGCAGGGCACGCTCTGCATCACCAATTCCCCCATCCACACGGCCGAATATTACGCTAACATCGCCGACCAGCTCATCGCTGCCGGTGCACCCGAAATCTGTCTCAAGGACATGGCCGGCATCGGCCAGCCCGCCTTCCTCGGCCAGCTGACGAAGATGATCAAGGAGAAGCACCCCGAAGTAATCATTGAATACCACGGTCACTCAGGTCCCGGCCTCTCGATGGCCACCATTCTCGAAGTGTGCCGCAACGGTGCCGACGTTATCGACACGGCTATCGAACCCCTGTCGTGGGGTAAGGTTCACCCCGACGTAATCAGCGTACAGAGCATGCTGAAACACGCCGGATTCGACGTGCCCGAAATCAACATGGAGGCTTACATGGAAGCCCGCAAGCTGACGCAGGAATTTATCGACGACTTCCTGGGCTACTTCATGAATCCTTCGAACAAGCTGATGAGCTCGCTCCTCCTCGGTTGCGGTCTGCCTGGCGGTATGATGGGCTCAATGATGGCCGACCTCACGGGTGTGATGGGCGCCATCAACAACAACCGCACGGCCAAGGGCGAAAAGGAACTCTCTGAAGACGAACTCCTTGTCAAGCTCTTCGACGAAGTGGCCTACGTATGGCCGCGTGTGGGTTATCCTCCTCTCGTTACGCCGTTCTCGCAGTATGTCAAGAACATTGCCCTCATGAACCTGCTCACCGAATCGATGGGCAAGCCTCGCTACTCAATGATGGACAACGCCATCTGGGGTATGATTTTGGGCAAGAGCGGACAACTTCCCGGCGAAGTGGCTCCCGAAATTGTGGAATTGGCCAAGGAAAAAGGCTTTGAATTCACCAATGCCGACCCGCAGAGCTACTACCCCGACGACCTCGCCCGCTTCGAAAAGGAAATGGAAGAAAACGGTTGGGAACGTGGCGAAGACGAAGAAGAACTCTTTGAATTTGCCATGCACGAAACGCAGTATCGCGACTACAAGAGCGGTGCCGCCAAAAAGCGTTTCCTCGCCGACTTGCAGGCTGCCAAGGACAAGGCTGGTGCTGCTGGCATGAGTATTGAAGAGGCCACGGCCTTCAAGCATGCCAAGGCCGACGCCATCGTAGCTCCCGAAAGCGGTACGCTGCTTTGGGAAATCGGCGGCGACGGCGAATGCGTCAAGAGCATCGAACCCTTCATCGGCAAAACCTACAACGAGGGCGACTTCTTCTGCTACATCGAAAACACGCACGGACAGATTCTTGAAATTCCGGCTGCACTCGGTGGCAAACTCGTTGAAATCAACGCCAAGCAGGGTGCACACGTCAACAAGGGCGACGTAGTTGCCTACATCGAACGCGCTTAAAAAGTAGCAACCGTGTCCGCTTGTCATTTAATTTTGCCTAACAGGTAAAATAGCGGACACGCCATACACACCGACCCCCAAGCCGAAGTGGCTACACTGCTTCAGCTTGGGGTTTTTGTTTAAGTAGGTGTTACTAAAAACGAAATAGCTTTTACACAAACCCATTGATTCATCATGAGCAAAAAGAGCGAATACAAACAGCGTAATCTGGAATTTCTGAAACAAAAGGCACAGGAACCGGGCGTACAGCAGTTGCCCAAAGGCATTCTCTACGAAGTGCTGGGCGAAGGCGATGCCAGCGGCAAAAATCCCACGCCGCGCAGCATTGTGTGCGTGCATTATTCGGGCAGTTTAATCAACGGCCGCGTGTTCGACGAAACTGACCGCACGCAGTGTCCTGCCGTGTTCCGCCTTTACGAAGTGATTGACGGTTGGCAAAAGCCCTGAGCCGTATGCGTCCAGGCGACCGCTGGCGCATCTACATTCCCTCCGACATGGCCTACGGCTCCCGCACCATCGACGGCATCCCCGGCAACTCCACCCTCATTTTCGACGTCGAGCTGCTGTCTATTGCCTAAATACTCACTGGCTTGATTTCAAACCAACGCCTTGAGCGAACCGAGAAGGGTTCAACGCTCTGCTTTTTCTGCAACTCTACGCACAACCATGCCCTGCAAAAGTCAATTTTAAAACTTTTGCGGGGCTTTTTTATTTTCGGCATTACTCTTTTTTCTGCAAAATCGAGATTTCAAATAGGAATTTTAGGGCCTTCCGGATTGATTTTTGTTTATTTCATGTTTGATTTCATATCTTTTAATATTTATTATTTTCCGTTTACCCCCCCCATTGATTTTCTGTGTACTTTTGCAGCCGTCTCAAGAACTTTTAAGAATTTATTTTTCAACAACCTATAATAAATCACAATCTATCAATGAAAAAGATTCTATCTTTATTCACCTTACTCTTTGCCTTCTTCGGAATGGCTTGGGGACAGGAATTTATTGTGTTGGGTATTAAAGAAGTACCCACACAAATCACACAACCCAATGCCGTTGAAACTGGTTATTACTTGTTGAAACAAGTAAATGACAATCGTGATTGCGCAGGCGGAAATGGTGTGGGCTACATCAAATTTAATAACGAAACCGTAGGTACTAAAGCTACTTCTGTGGGAACCAGCACTTCCCCTACCGAAGTAAACTATGTATGGTATGTCGAGAAAAAAGAGAATGGAAACATCACCATTTCTACTGCCAACAAAAAAGCTTCATGGCAATTGCCTACAAGAACTACACACGTGAAGCCGCTCGTTGACTATGCACAGAGAAGCGAATTGGTGATGTTTACAGAAAAACCCACACCTTTAAAAAACGAACAGACTTCTGCTCCCAAAGCTAATTCATGCTATTTAAGAAACACCGATGGTACTTCTTATGTTCACTTCTCGGGCAATGATTTAGGCAGTTGGACAAGTGCAGGTTCTAACTCTACGTTCATGGTTGAGTTTTACAAATTAGACGTAAATCAGCATCTGAACAAACAGGATTTGAATGACAAAGAACGCGCTATTCTGAAGCTGAAAGAAACCCTTGTACTTGCAGAAAGCTACAAAGATAGCTACAATGGTTCATGGCGTCTTGGTGATGAAGTTAACAAGTATAGCTTGCCCGAAGGAAAAGAAAAATTCCTTGAAGTTTACAACGCTGGCAAAAATATGGCAGATCATCCTGACGGACAAGAAACTGCCCAACAAGTTACTGAGAAGGACAATGAGTTAAAAACCTTGATTGGAAAGTTAACCATTAACCAACCAAAAAATGGTGTATTCTATCGTCTGCGTTGCATTGGTACTGGTCAGAATACGAATAAATACATCCTACCGACAATTAAAGACAATCGTTTAGAAACAAAGAATGAAAAGCATAACGCAGCTTTGTTCTACTGTCAAGATGTAGCGAATGGTAAAAAAACGCTTTTAGCCTTCAACAACGGTCAATACTTTGGTAATGCCGGAGGCAATAATAACTTTGCTTACATCGCTGTAGGCAATGATAATAATAAGGATTTTGCATTCAGCGAAGGTGGTCAAAAAGGCTGCTACAAAATTCAACAAGGCGGTCGCTACATCTATGGTGCAAGCGATAAAATGGATTCAGGAAATACTCCTAACAACAACGGTTACTACTGGTGGTTGGAAGAAGTAACCCCTCTCCCCGTCACCGTATCAGCAGCCGGATGGGCAACCCTCTATGCTCCTGTAGCTTTGACTATTCCTGCAACTGAAGGTTTGACAGTTTACACCGCCGCCGTTGAAGGCAACACGCTGAAGTTGAAGGCTCTGAACGGTACGATTCCGGCTAATACGCCCGTACTCATTGAAGCTGCTGAAGGAAAATACAACTTCAACATCAACTACAATGCTGCTGCTCAGACCGCACAAGCTGCCGGCAAGGGCCTCAGCGGTACGCTCGAAACCATCAACAATCCCGCCGGCACAACCATCTACACGCTGCAAAAACCTGCCGCTGCCAACAACGAAATCGGCTTCTACAAGTACGGTGGAGAAACCCTCCAAGGCTTCCGCGCTTACGGCGAGAACCTGCTCGGTACTACCTCAACTGCTGAAGGCTTGATTTTCGACAAGGGCGATGTAACGGCTATCGAAAACGTAGAAATCAACGATGGCAAGCAGACCGTGATTTACGACCTCAATGGTCGTCGCGTTGAAAAAAAAAGATGCTCAAGGGTATCTACATCGTTAACGGCAAAAAAAGTGATTAAGTAATTATTGACCTCGAACATTCAAAAACAAAAGAAAATCATGAAGAAGCACTATATGGCTCCCAAAGCCGAAATCGTACAACTCACGCTCGAAGGCATGGTCGCTGCGTCAAAAAGTATGCAGATTGACGATTCTTCATACGTAGGCAACCAGCAGCTTTCAGGCAAGCAGGAAAGCATTTGGGACAACGACATTTGGAACGAAGATAAATAAATTGGATTAATTAAATGAGTACCGGAGAGTGGAAATTATTTTTCACTCTCCGGTTTTTTGTGTGAAACCATGAACGCACAAACAGACCCGCATCATGGCTCAGTAGCAATTACATGGGGATGCCTCGACAATGTATTCAGTATATTCTATCAAACAATTTGTAGCATACATTTCGTTATCATTCGGAAGTTTCGAGGCCGCGCCCTCCTATCAAAACACATATAAATTACTCTAAATCAATGGTTTTGAGGCCGTGGCGCCCCCTATCAAACACAGATAAATGCTCTAAATCAATGGTTTTGAGGCCGCGGCGCCCTGTAAGGGCAAGGATATCTCAGCCCAGGGTATAGTGAACGGAGTGAACGACACCCTGGGTCCCCCCCATGTCCCGGGTTTTAAAGGTATCGCGCCCTGTAAGGGCAGAACGTCGAGATAGGGGCAACGCCCCCTCGACCCACACGGGCGGATTATCGGAGGATGGTATGCGTTGGTGGAACGATGAGCACATGGGGATTACGCCCCCTCGACCCACACGGGCGGATTATCGGAAAATGGCATGCATTAGTGGAACGATGAGCACATGGGAATTATGCACCCATGTAATGCGCCCAATTTACGCCCCCTCGACACAAACGGGCGGATTGTCGGAAAATGGCATGCATTGGTGGAACGATGAGCACATGGGAATTATGCACCCATGTAATGCGCCCAATTTACGCCCCTCGACACAAACGGGCGGATTGTCGGAAAATGGCATGCATTGGTGGAACGATGAGCACATGGGAATTATGCACCCATGTAATGCGCCCAATTTACGCCCGGGCTTTGTCGAGGGGGCCATTGAAACATTTCGACATATTGGCGGTTACAGGGCGCGATACCTTTAAACCCGATTCATGGGGAAACCATTCATTATTCGGAGGTGTCGCAGTCCTTCGGTCGCCCTTTCAGAACCCCAACGCCCCGTAATTATTCGGAGGTTTTGAAACCGGGCGCCGCGGTCTCAAAACCATTGAAACACAGCGTGTTTTGTTGCGTTTTAATAACGCCGCGGCCTCAAAACCATTGAAACACAGCGTGTTTTATTGCATTTTAATAAGAGACCGCGGCGTCCCCTATCGAAACACATACGCCCCGTAATATGCTAAATCAATGGTTTTGAAGCCGCGGCGCCCTGTAAGGGCAAGGGTATCTCAGCCCAGGGTATAGTGAACGGAGTGAACGACACCCTGGGTCCCCCCCACGATGTCCCGGGTTTTAAAGGTATCGCGCCCTGTAGGGGCAGAATGTCGAAGTAGGGGCAACGCCCCTCGACCCACACGGGCGGATTATCGGAGGATGGTATGCGTTGGTGGAACGATGAGCACATGGGGATTTACACCCCCTCGACACAAACGGGCGGATTATCGGAAAATGGCATGCATTGGTGGAACGATGAGCACATGGGAATTATGCACCCATGTAATGCGCCCAATTTACGCCCCCTTTGTCGAGGGGCGTTGCCCCTATTTCGACATATTGCCCTTACAGGGCGCGATACCTTTTAAACCCGAGTCATGGGGGGAAACCCAGGGTGTCGCAGCCCTTCGGTCTGCTTTACCCTGGGCTGAGATACCCTTGCCCTTACAGGGCGCCGCTGTCTCAAAACCATTGAAATACAGCGTGTTTTGTTGCGTTTTAATAAGGGCGACGCGGTCTAAAAACCATTGAAATACAACGTGTTTTGTTGCGTTTTAATAAGGACGCAGCGGTCTCAAAACCATTGAAACACAGCGTGTTTTGTTGCGTTTTAATAAGGACGACGCGGCCTCAAAACCATTGAAATACAGCGTGGTTTGTTGCGTTCTAATAATGGCGACGCGGCCTCACCCCCCCGAATGATTACTGAATTTTTGCCACTTTTTTGTTTGTCATAATAGACTGAATACATTGTAAACCTACCACCATACATTTTTGCTACTAATCTGTGAAAAACACACGCCACTCAAAGGTGAAATTAAACAAAAAACAAATCCCTGCACGCCATCGGTTGACAGATGGTTGGAGCAGGGATTTGCACCTCAAAATTTATGCCGCGATTGTTGAAATTAGTTCCGCAATTGTCGAAATTAGTTCCGAGCTTGTTGAAATTAGTTCCGAGCTAGTTTCAACAAATTGGGAACTACTGATAATCAATGCTTTCAGATTTGACAGAAAAGCGGAATCAGGAACGCCGGTATCACGCCGAACCCCAAGAAGTGGGGGAGACGGGAACGATTTACCTTTCTTAAGACATTTGTTAAATCCGCCTGCTACTTCCCGAGGCTGGTTTTTGCGGATTACATAGCCGGAATAGATACACCACATCGCAGCAAGTCCGGCAAAGAAAATGAAAATCAAAGTGCCTTGGCCGAGTATGGTGTAAATGCGCCCGGTGTGTACTTCGAGTGCCACATTCCACAAGGACATCGGAAGTTCCGAAAAGGATTCGGGCATAGTCAGCGATGCAGTGCCTTGGACATACTCCACCACAAGCGGTGCGGACTGCCAACCGAAAACACAGCCCGAAACTGCCCGTTGGCCAAAGGGCGGACCGGTCACTTCATGCACCTCGTTGCCCGTGAAATAATCGTGCACCTTGCCGTTGGCTCTGTTCCACACAAACATGCCGCTGAATGAACCGACCAGCCACCTTCCTTCACGGTCTTTCTGCCATACGTTCAATCCCATGACGCTGACAGGAGGAGCCTGAGCTACCTTTACGGGCACAGCATCGAGCGACGACAGCGCATAAAAGCCTTCGGAGGTTGACAAAAGCCAGTCGGCACACGTGGGGTCGTAGCGTAGCAGGCGTAACTTGTCGTTCCAGGCATTGTCATCATCGAGTAGCGTGCCCGGCACGGGGGGCACTTTGCTGCCTACCAGTGCCAACAGCACAGGCGGACGCAGACACCAGCCGGTAAAACTGACCCACATCAGCAGCGCAAAGGCATAGCGTCCCGATGCATCGTGCCAACGCAAACTGGCCTTGAGCAAGGATGTGGCAGCCATTCTTATTTGTCCCTGCTTGCTGAAGCGACGTATCAAGTGCGGAAGCAGCCAATACAGCAGCCCCGTGACACACAGCATACTGAGCAGCAGCGCCACCCCATCCATCAGGAGTTTGCCCGGTGTGCCAAACAGTTCGCCGCTGTGAAGCAACCACACGGTGCGAAACAGAGATACTTTGCCGTCAGCATCTGCAGGAGCTTTCAAACTCCGTTTTTCGAAAACCCGATACGGATAAACCGACAGGTAAAGATGCGAACGCCCGGTAACGATGAGCGTGTCGCCCGCCTGCGTCAGGTCCGACAGCCATTCGTCCTGCCTGTCGGGCAAACCAACAGCTCGCCATGCTGCCCCGCAGCGCCGGTAAAGCGCATACGGAGTGAGGGCAAAGAGGCTGCTGTCAGCAGTTTGCACAACGGCTCTGACGTTGCGGTGGTCTGTTCCGGCAGGCAGTCCTTCATTGAAATCGGCAAAGACGGTTGCCTGGCTGTCGGTCTGCCATATTCCGTTGCTTCCATACAACAGCATGGAGTCGGTATGCACGCAGCGCCATGAACCGCGCAACAATCCGTGGTTCCAACGGTCGAAACGATAGGCTGAGGGGAGCCACTTTCTGCTCACGTCCACGCCCGACACGGCCTCGCGGTGGTTCAGCACAATGCCGCTAATGCAGAACATCAACATGAAAAACACAAGAATCAGCCCGAACCACTTGTGATGCTTTCTCCATACCCGGCGTTTCATACCTTACGAAACATTTGGCTGTATGACACATAGAGCGCTGTGGCAATCAGCGAACCGGCTATCAGTCCTATTTGTACAAGGTGTTCGCCGGGGGCATTCCACAGGGCAGGAAGTAGCTGAATGCGGTTGAACACTTCGACGGATATCCAAAAAATGATGACCGTGGCGAAACCATGGCGCAGACTGATGCCCCACGAAGCATCACGCAGCAGGCGTACAAGCAGATGCGTAAGGGGCATGGCCACCAGCGTCACCGCAATGGACGGCACGGCTTTGCCCCAGTGTTTGGGGCGTTTTTTAGCGAATCCTGTTGTCGTTGTCATATCCTTAACCATTTACTGCCGATTTTTTTGCGCCTTTGTACCAAAGGTAGAAGGCCAGGACCACAAATACAATCAGAATAACCACCATTTCCGTGACATGGTTCAGCGGATCGGTCCATATTTCGCTGAACAGATTCATGCGACCCAACACTTCGATGGGGGTCCAAAACACAATGACTGTGGCAATGGCCATTCGGATATTGGCTCCCCACGAAGGAATGCGCAGCTGTTTGGCAAAAATAAAGAACGAACCTATGAGGCAGCCGAGGCCCACCAGCAGCGTTACGGGATGGTTTTCGCCCAGGAACACATCGTCATAGCAGAACATGAGGAGCAGGTACGAGGCCCACAGAATCATCATCAGTTCCATAAAGGTGACCATACTGGTGTGGCGCGTCATGGGGCGTGCGGCAATTTCGTTTTTCTTTCCCTTGAACAGCAGTCGCTGCCACCAGTTGATGAAATATCAGCTATTTGAGTAATAGTTTCCTTCGGTGGGTGGTCTAAAAATCAAATGTTTTCCGAACGATTTAACGCACGCCTAAAAAATGTTTAGCCCAAATCGGGCATAGCATAATCGTCCGAATCGCATAGAAGATGTGCCCAGACCTTTGTGGAGAAGTCTGCCATTTGCCGTGCGGCTACAGTTGATAAGCATGCCAACAGATTCACTCCTGCTTCACGCGACAAAACTTCCAACAGATGCCTGACTTCTTCCAAAGTCCTGCTCCACAGGGTGAGCACTTGCAGCCGGTCACGCTCGGAACGGAATAGTGCTCCCAAAGTTTCGTATTCTGAAAAGCGTTTGGCCAAGGAAAGCATCTGATACATCATGAAACACAAGGTGGTGTCTGCAATCTGAGCATTGTAGCTCCGGCTCTGACATTTCCCCAGTTCAAGATAACCACGGCATTCCTTAAATATGACCTCTATGCCCCAACGTCTTTCGTAAAGTTCAAAGGCTCTGACGAAGTTCATGGAAGTATCTGTAGTAAGCAACACTTTCCAATGGGTGCTTCGCCCATATTTGATGATGAAGATGCGTACGGGCTGTTCGCCTAGTTTTGCATGAAGCTGAATGTATTTGCACTTGTACTTTCGGCAATAGCACGAAGCTGTACGTTCATACCTTACAATCAGTTCATGGATGTTTTGGGGATGTTTGGACTTTCTTGTCTGATAACGCAACTTGGGGTTCATTTTGGTCAAACCAATATAG
>VOFC01000192.1_pt1 | contig 12001 bp, 12 predicted proteins | sample 5384161 | NCBI WGS metagenome assembly VOFC01 (sample SAMN12384722, study PRJNA508395) | human gut metagenome | isolation source: healthy gut B | host: Homo sapiens | reverse complement strand
AAGTAACAAGAGTTGTAACGCCGGGAACTACCTTAAATGCACAGGCACTGGATGAAACGAAAAATAATTATATCATGTGCATCGCATATATCGGTGACCATTATGGTATTTCTTCTGCAGATATTACCACCGGAGATTACTATGTGACAGAAGTGGATTCGGAACGGAAATTATTGGACGAAGTCAATAAATACCAGCCGACAGAAATCATCTGTAATGAAGCATTTTATATCAGCGGAATTGATATCGATGATATGAAAAACCGTATGGGAATCGTAATTTATTCTCTGGATGCATGGTATTTTTCTGATGAGACAGCACAGATGACTTTAAAGGATCATTTTAAAGTCAGGGATTTAGAAGGACTTGGTCTTGCAGATTATGACAGCGGCGTCGTTGCAGCCGGTGCATTATTAAAATACCTTTACGAGACACAGAAAACAACCCTTTCCAATCTGGTGGCAATTCATCCGTATACCACCGGAAAATTCATGATTATTGACAGTTCTACCAGACGAAACTTAGAACTGGTTGAAACCCTCCGGGAAAAGCAAAAGCGTGGTTCTCTCCTTTGGGTATTGGATAAGACCAGGACAGCCATGGGAGCAAGAACCTTAAGAAGCTTTGTGGAACAGCCATTAATTGAGCGTACGGAAATAGAAGAACGTTATGATGCCATTGACGAATTTAATACCAATGCCATCACAAGAGAAGAAATCCGGGAATATTTAAATCCGGTCTATGATCTGGAACGGTTGATTACCCGTGTTACTTATCAGACCGCAAATCCAAGGGATTTGATTGCATTTCGCAATTCCATACATATGCTGCCACCGATTAAGACACTGATGAGTGATTTTCAGTCACCACTTTTAAAACGTTTATATGAGCAGATGGATACGTTGGATGAATTATACGAATTAATCGAACGCTCCATTGCGGAAGAACCGCCACTTACCCTTCATGACGGCGGCATTTTAAAAGAGGGTTATAACGAAGAGGTGGACCGCCTGCGGAAAGCCAAGACAGATGGAAAGAGCTGGCTTGCTGATTTGGAGGCAAAAGAGCGGGAGAAAACCGGAATCAAGAATCTGAAAATCAAATATAACAAAGTATTTGGCTATTATCTTGAAGTAACCAATTCCTTTAAAGACCTGGTGCCGGACTATTTCACCAGAAAGCAGACTCTGGCAAATGCTGAGCGTTTTATCACACCGGAATTAAAAGAATTAGAGGATGTTATCCTAGGTGCGGAAGACAAGCTGATTGTCTTAGAATATGAACTGTTCCGGGAAGTCCGCCAGAAGGTGGCGGATGAAGTGGTCCGTATCCAGAAGACCGCCAAAGCAGTGGCACAGATTGATGTATTTGCATCTCTTGCAACGGTAGCGGAACAGAATAATTACTGCCGTCCGAAATTAAACGAAAAAGGTCTTATCGACATCAAAGACGGCAGACATCCAGTAGTAGAACGGATGATTCAGAATGAAATGTTTGTGGCAAATGATACTTATCTTGATAATGGCAGCAACCGTGTGTCCATTATTACCGGTCCGAATATGGCAGGAAAGTCTACCTATATGCGACAGAGTGCGTTGATTGTACTGATGGCTCAAATCGGAAGCTTTGTTCCGGCAAAATCAGCCAAAATTGGAATTGTAGACCGTATTTTTACCAGAGTAGGGGCTTCTGATGACCTCGCCAGCGGACAGAGTACCTTTATGGTTGAAATGTCAGAAGTGGCAAACATATTACGGAATGCCACTTCCAACAGTCTTTTGATTTTAGATGAAATCGGACGTGGAACCAGTACCTTTGATGGATTGAGTATTGCCTGGGCAGTGGTAGAGCATATCAGTAATCCAAGGCTTCTTGGCGCAAAGACATTATTTGCAACCCATTATCATGAACTGACGGAGCTGGAAGGCAAATTAAACAGCGTAAATAACTACTGCATTGCAGTAAAAGAAAAGGGTGATGATATCGTTTTCCTGCGCAAGATTGTAAAAGGCGGAGCTGATAAGAGTTACGGTATCCAGGTAGCAAAGCTTGCGGGAGTGCCGGATAATGTCATTGAACGTGCCAAAGAAATTGTAGAAGAATTAAGTAATAATGATATTACGGAAATCGTTCAGAACATCAGTGCGGAGGGAGGCAGTAAACGCAGCAAACCGAAGTTAGACGAGGTGGATTTAGAACAGATATCACTGCTTGATACCATGGACAACGATACGATATTAAACGAATTAAAAGAACTGGATTTGGGTCAGATGACACCAATCGAAGCAATGAATAAGTTATACGAATTACAGAATAAAGTGAAAAACAGATGGTAAAGGAGGTGGATGGCGTTATGCCACAGATTGCACTGTTAAGTCAGGAAACAATTGATAAAATTGCGGCAGGAGAAGTCATCGAACGACCAAGCTCGGTGGTAAAGGAGTTAGTGGAAAATGCGATAGATGCAGGTTCCAGTGCAGTAACGGTTGAAATCAAAGAAGGTGGGATATCCTTTATCCGTATTTCGGACAATGGTTGCGGAATCGAAAGGGAACAGATTCCTTTGGCATTTTTGCGTCATTCCACCAGTAAGATTAAATCCGTAGAAGATTTGTTTACCGTTACATCCTTAGGGTTCCGAGGTGAAGCATTATCAAGTATCGCAGCAGTAAGTCAGGTGGAACTCATTACAAAGACAAACGGTGATTTTACCGGATCCCGTTATCTCATTGAAGGCTCAAAGGAAGTCTCTTTAGAAGAAATCGGTGCGCCGGATGGAACCACTTTTATTGTACGGAATCTTTTTTATAATACACCGGCAAGAAAGAAATTCTTAAAATCCGCCCAGACAGAAGGCACCTATATTCATGAACTGATGCAGCGGATGATTTTATCCCATCCAGACGTAGCTTTCAAATTTATCATGAATAATCAGGTAAAACTGCAGTCATCCGGAAATGGAAATATCAAGGATATTATCTACCATTTATACGGAAGGGATATTACAAAAGCGCTGCTTCCGATTGCACATGAAAGCGAGCTTTTTAAAGTCAGTGGATTTATTGGAAAGCCGATGATTTCCAGAGGAAACCGGGGCCACGAATTATATTTTGTCAATGGCAGATTTATCCGGAGCCAGATTTTATCCAAAGCTATAGAGGATGCCTTTAAACCGTTTCTGATGCAGCATCAGTATCCCTTTACGGTACTTTATTTTGAGATTGACAGCAGTCTTTTGGATGTAAATGTGCATCCCACCAAGATGGAACTTCGTTTTTCCAACCAGCAGGAACTGTACAGGGAAGTGCAGAGTATTTTATCGGCATCGCTAGTGCACCGTGATATTATACCGGAAGTTCCGGTGGATACACCAAAGAAAAACGAGATGGAAGTTCCTAAGATAGAGAAGGTAATGCCGGAGCCATTTGAGCAGAAACGTTTGGAAGAAATCCGGAAGGCAGTACGAAAAGACAGTCCTTACGAAATAAAATATCCTGTCAGCAGACCAATGGGAACCGGGTCAGTCAGCTCTGCGGCACAGGAAAAGCTTCTTACTACGATAAAATCGATGCAGCCGGAGCAGACACCTGAAGCGGATATTAAGAATCAGCCAGAACAACCAGAAGAACAGATTCTGACACAACCGGAAGGAATCCGGAAAGAGCCGCTTCCAGAACAATCGAAAAAAGAAACGGAAAAAGAACTGGCAAAAGAAGCCTATGTCCTCCGGGAGGAAGAAACCTACGGAGCAAAGCCGGAAGGAAGCTATGAACAGGGTTCTTTCTTAAAAGAAGAGGAGATGGCAAAGCAGAAGATTATCGGACAGCTTTTTGATACCTACTGGCTGGTAGAATATAATGACAGACTGTTTATTGTAGACCAGCATGCTGCCCATGAGAAAGTCATGTATGAAAAATTAAAAAAGCAGTTTGAGAAGAAAGAGTTTACTTCTCAGGCTATCAGCCCGCCGATTGTCATAACATTATCCATGCGTGAGGCAGAAGTACTGGAGCGATTCAAAGAACAGTTTACGAAGCTAGGTTTCGAAATTGAGCACTTTGGTGGTGCAGAATACAGTATCTGCGGAGTTCCGGGTAATCTTTACCGGCTGAATACCAGGGATGTATTGATTGACATGTTAGACGAGCTTACCGATGGCATATCCGAGCGGGCAACGACGGATGTTATTTTAGACAAAATCGCATCCATGTCCTGCAAAGCTGCAGTAAAGGGAAGCCAGCGACTGAGCCTGCCGGAAATGGAACAGCTTATGAAGGATTTGATGAAGCTTGATAATCCATATAATTGTCCACATGGAAGACCAACGATTATTGCCATGTCAAAATATGAAATCGAGAAAAAATTCAAGCGGATTGTGTAGGAAAAGATGATGAAGAAACCAATTGTAGTACTGACAGGTCCTACTGCGGTAGGAAAAACAGAATTATCCATTCAGCTTGCAAAGGTCATTGGCGGAGAGATTATCTCCGCCGATTCCATGCAGGTGTATAAATATATGGATGTAGGTTCCGCAAAAATCACACCGGAAGAAATGGATGGTGTACGTCATTATCTGGTGGATGAATTAGAGCCTTTCGATGAATTTCATGTGGTAAAATTTCAGGAATATGCCCAAAAATATTTAAATGAAATATATGCCCACGGAAAGATTCCGATTATTGCCGGTGGCACCGGATTTTATATCCAGGCGCTGTTAAATGATATTGATTTTACGGAACAGGAAAGTGACAGTGCATACCGGAAAGAGTTGGAAGCGCTGGCAGAAGAACATGGCAATCAGTATCTTCATGACCGGTTAAAGGAAGTGGACCCGGAATCTGCCGAAGCCATCCATCCGAATAACAGAAAACGCGTCATCCGTGCGTTGGAATTCTATCAGGAGACCGGTAGAAAGATTTCTGAGCATAATGCAAAAGAGCAGATGCGGACTTCACCTTATAATTTTGCCTATTTTGTATTAAATGATGAGCGCAGCCACTTATACAAAAGAATCGATGCCAGAGTAGATAAAATGATAGAAGATGGACTGGAAGCAGAAGTCCGCCGCTTAAAGGAAATGGGCTGCACCAAAGATATGGTGGCAATGCAGGGAATTGGCTATAAAGAAATGTTATCCTATCTTGATGGCAGTTATTCTTTGGAAGAAGCAGTTTATATTATCAAGCGGGAAACAAGACATTTCGCAAAACGGCAGATTACATGGTTTAAACGGGAACGGGATGTCATCTGGCTTAACAAAAATGAGTTTGATTATAAAAATGAGGCAATTCTTGCATACATGATAAAGATACTTAAGGAAAAAGCTATTATTTCTTAAGTTTTTATTCATACAAAAAAGAAAGAGAACATTATATGATAGACTTGCTGTAGTTTAGGAAGGAATTGCAGCCGGAAAGACGAGGAAAATGATGAGAGAAGAAATGATTGAAAAGAAATATGAAGAAATGGGTATCAGCAAAGAAGTATACCTTTTTGGGAAAAAGATAGAGGATGAATTAAAAGAACGTTTTGCAGCAATTGATGCAACAGCAGAATATAATCAGATGAAAGTAATTGATGCCATGCAGAAAAACAGAGTTTCCGCAGAATGCTTTGCCATGTCCAATGGATATGGATATAACGATCTGGGAAGAGATACACTGGAAAAAGTATACGCAAGCTGTTTCCATGGAGAAGATGCTCTGGTCCGTCCGCAGATTACCTGCGGAACCCATGCACTGGCACTGGCATTGATGTCAAATTTAAGACCGGGGGACGAATTATTATCACCGGTAGGAAAACCGTACGATACCTTAGAGGAAGTTATCGGTATCCGACCATCCAAAGGCTCACTGGCAGAATATGGCATTACTTATCGCCAGGTAGATTTACTTTCCGATGGCAGCTTTGATTATGAGAATATCAAAAAAGCAATCAATGAGAAAACACATCTTGTGACCATTCAGCGTTCCAAGGGATACCAGACAAGACCTACCTTATCCGTAGAGCGGATTGGAGAACTGATTTCCTTTATCAAATCCATAAAACCGGACGTTATCTGTATGGTAGATAACTGCTACGGTGAATTTGTAGAAGAAAGAGAGCCACTGGATGTAGGAGCAGACATGATTGTAGGTTCCTTGATTAAGAATCCGGGGGGCGGACTGGCACCAATCGGCGGCTATATTGTCGGCAAAAAAGAATGTGTGGAAAATGCAGCATACCGCCTGACTTCTCCGGGACTCGGCAAAGAAGTGGGTGCTTCCTTAAATGTAATTTCTTCTTTCTATCAGGGACTGTTTCAGGCACCGGTAGTTACAGCAGGTGCATTAAAGGGTGCAATTTTTGCAGCAAATATCTACGAAAGACTGGGCTTTGCCGTTGTACCGAATGGTACAGAGAGCCGTCACGATATTATTCAGGCAGTTACCTTAAACAGCCCGGAAGGTCTGATTGCATTCTGCAAAGGAATTCAGGCTGCAGCGCCGGTGGACAGCTATGTAACACCGGAGCCATGGGCAATGCCGGGCTATGACAGTGATGTCATTATGGCTGCCGGGGCATTTGTACAGGGTTCCTCCATTGAATTAAGTGCCGATGGTCCGTTAAGAGAGCCGTATGCCGTATATTTTCAGGGTGGACTGACCTGGTATCATGCAAAACTTGGAATCCTGATGTCTTTACAAAAACTTTATGAACAGAAACTTGTTAATGAAGATATGATGTGTTAATATAAAGTATATGCCTTTTTGGAAGAAATGGGTTACCGGAGAGAGTAGAAAGAGGTTATAATATGACAGCAAAAAATCTGCCAGTCTCCGAACAGCCCTATGAAAAGTGCTTGAAATCGGGGGCGGCATCCCTATCGGATGCAGAGCTTTTAGCGGTAATTATCCGCTGTGGCACAAATGGAAGTTCTTCAACAGAAGTAGCAAAGCATGTATTGAGCAAACGCACCGGAAATCTTTTAGGGCTTTATCAGATGAGTCTTAAGGAATTACAGGAGGTTCCGGGTATCGGGAAAGTAAAAGCAATCCAGTTAAAGTGTATCGCAGAGCTTTCAAAGCGGATTGCACAGACCGGACGCCAGCAGGCAGTTGTAATGCAGAATGCTTTTTCCGTAGCAGACTATTATATGGAGCAGCTTCGGCATGAAGAAAAAGAACATCTGATGCTTTGCATGTTTGATACGAAGTGTCATCTGATTGCAGATTCCATTCTTTCAATTGGCACAGTAAATGCCTCACTGATTTCCCCGAGGGAGATTTTCTTGAAAGCATTTGAATATCATGCAGTACATGTGATTTTAGTGCATAATCATCCAAGCGGAAATCCGCTACCAAGCAGGCAGGACATTGAAGTTACCAGAAAGATAGTGGAAGGCGGCAGGCTTCTTGGAATTGAGCTTGCTGATCATATTATTATTGGTGATAAAAAATATTTTAGTTTTAAAGAACAGGAAATGCTATGATTTCCGGAGGGAGAAAGAAATGTCGAATAACATTTATGGAATTGATCTTGGAACCTCTAATATGAAGGTATATTGCAAGGCAACTGGGAAAATACTAAATGAAAAAAATACGATTGCCATCATAAATAAGAATCAGATGTATGCTTATGGTGATGCAGCGTATGCAATGTATGAGAAGGCACCGGAGCAGATTCAGGTTTCTTTTCCGATTATCTGTGGTGTTATTGCAGATTTTAATAATATGCAGACCATGATACAGGAATTTTTAGAAAAACACGCAAAGGGCAAGACCCGTGGTGCAGAATTTATCGTTGCGGTACCAACAGATATTACGGAAGTTGAGAAAAAAGCTTTCTTTGATATCTTTTATAAGAGCAAAATGAAACCGAAGTCTGTCCTTTTATGTGAGAAGCCATTGGCTGATGCTGTTGGTTTGGGACTTGATGTCAATGAGCCGACCGGAGCCATGATTGTAGATATCGGAGCAGATACCACAGAAATTTCAGTAATTTCCCTGGGTGGACTTGTATTAAGTGACTTACTGCATTTTGGTGGAAACCGCATTGATGACTCCATCAGCAGTTACATCAAAAAGAACTTTAATCTTGTGATTGGACGCAAAACTGCTAAGACTTTAAAAGAAGAACTTGGTTCCGGTACACCTGGCATGGAAAAGAGTATGGTTATAGTTGGCCGTGACGTAGTCAGTGGTCTGCCGATTGAGATGGAGATTACTGCAGAAGTTATTTATGCTGCAATTAAGGATAATCTTAATTCTATCTGTAACTCTATTAAAATGATTTTGGAGAAGACTCCGCCTGAACTTGCAAAAGATATTATTCATTCCCGCGGTTTCTTACAATTATCAGCAGGGGAATCTTAATCGGATATATCAGCTCGATCGAGACAGATTCCAACAATCTGACTAAATCAGGAACTATTACACCGGCGGTTGATTTTGAGCATATCGAAGAAGTACTTGTCATTTTGAACAAGAAACAGACGGTGGAAAATTAAATCAGGGAGGATGACATGCGAAGAAAAATAACTGTATTTTTTAATCATAGCTGTCTGCTACCTTTGCAGAGTACCGTATTTCAGGCACTTTCTTTTGCATCAATCTCTCCGAATCTGATGATTGTTGTTGTCTCTGCATTTGGTTTTATGAGAGGAAAAAAAGAAGGACTGTGGATTGGCTTTTTCACAGGACTTCTTTTAGATGTTTTTACAGGGAAGTATTCTTGGGATTCTACGCATTGCTTTATATGTATGTGGGCTATTTCAACGGATTTTTTCCGGAAAATGTTTTACCCGGAAGATATCAAACTGCCGATGCTTCTGATACCGGAACTTGTATACACGCTTTTGATTTCTGTAGTTTTATATTTCATTATTTTGAAAATTAACCAGCGGTTAGAGCGTATTGAAAAAAGGAGTGCAGCGAAATTTGTTTGATACACTGAAAGAAATACTTCATAAAGTTGCAAAATCAAGAATATTTGTACTCTGCGTTGTCATGATTCTTTTTTGTCATCTGACTCTGATAGGCAGACTATTTTACCTTCAGATTATCAAAGGTGAAGAGTATCAGGATAATTACAGTTTAAAAATGTCCAGAAACCACGTATCTTAAATGGTTCCCGTGGCAATATTTATGACCGTAATGGTAATCTTTTAGCCTACAACGAACTGGCAAACAGCGTAACCATTGAAGATAACGGTTCCTATGATTCTACCAAAGAAAAAATAAAGGCTTTAAATGCAGAAATTGCTGATATCATTACTGCCCTGGATAAAAATGGGGATGACATTGAAAATGATTTTTTTAAAATTACTGGATGAACGATAATGGAAATTACTATTATTATACGGTAGAGGGAACCACATTGAAACGTTTTCTTGCAGATGTTTTGGTCAGTCTTATTCTGATCTGAAATATGACAAAAAAACTTGGCATACAATCAGGCGGAAGCGACTGCTGACCAGGTTATGGATTACCTTTGCTGAAAGTGTAAACGTTTTGGGAATCAGTGATTTATGCCGAAGATGATTATGCATATAAAATCACTGTTGTGCGTATTGCGTTGTCCATTGCAGAAAACAGCTATCAGAAATATATTGCCACCACGATCGCAAGTGATGTCTCTGAGGAGTCTGTTGCCTACGTGAGTGAGAATGCATCAAAGCTTCAGGGTGTGGAAGTCATTGACGACACGATCCGCAAATACAATGATGCTGAATATTTCGCATCGATTATCGGCTATACCGGAAAAATCTCTACCGAAGAGTACGAGAGCCTGTCCGCGGATAACGGCAATTATACTTTAAACGACGTGGTCGGAAAAGCCGGTATTGAACAGGTGATGGATGCGTCCCTGCAGGGAACAAAAGGCTATGAAAAGCTTTATGTCGATTATCTTGGAAAAGCGGTGGAGGTTTTGGAACGTGAGGAGCCTTCTGCCGGAAATGATGTATATCTGTCGATCGATAAGAACTTTACAGATTGCTGCATATGATCTGTTAGAGCAGGAGATCGCAGGTATTGTATATTCCAATATTGAAAGTTCCGGTTCCGAGATGAATATCCCGATCACTGACGTGTATTTTGCACTGGTAAATAATAATGTGATCGACATTGAACATTTTTCGGATGAAAAATGCAACCGGAAATGAAAAAGGTCTTAATGCAGATATTCTCCGGCAGGCAGCAGAACGTCCTCTCGTCTGTGACCAGCGAGTTGAAAGGTCATCCCCCGACAGCGTTTGTTCACTTGGAGAGGAAAATCAGGATTATTTTACTTATATTATCAACCAGTTGAAGGAGAAAAAATCCTTCTGCAGAAATCAATTGATAAAAACGGATGAGGTATATCAGGAGTGGCAGAGTGGTACGATCAGTGCCCAGGAATACCTAAACCATGCGATCGCGCAGAACTGGATTGACATCACACAGTTTACAATTGATGAGAAGTACTCGGATTCGACAGAAATTTACGATGCTTTGTGCGATTATATTATGGATGACATTACCACAGATACCGGATTTTCCAAAATTATTTATGAGTATCTCATTAAGGCAGGAGCTGTTTCCGGCAGACAGCTGTGTATGATCTTATACGATCAGGGAGTACTTGCCTACGACGCGGAGGAGATCAGTTCGCTGGAATCGAATGCAGTCAGCCCGGTCAGCTTCCTGAAAGAAAAGATCAAGAACATTGAGATCACGCCGGCACAGCTTGCGTTAGATCCATGCTCCGGTTCCTGTGTGATCACGGATGTAAAAACAGGAGAGTTACTGGCACTGGTAAGCTATCCGGGATATGATAACAACCGTCTTGCAAATACGGTTGATGCAGATTATTTCGCAGGTCTCAATACGGATTTGTCCAAGCCGCTTTATAACTATGCAACGCAGGAACGTACTGCACCCGGATCAACCTTCAAAATGGTGTCTTCCGTTGCCGGTCTTGCCACAGGTGTGATCACACTAACGACACAGATCATGGACAAGGGTGTGTATGAAAATATCAGCAACCACCCGAGATGCTGGGCATTAAATCACGGTTACACACATGGACTGATCAATGTATCTGAGGCATTAAGAGATTCTGTAACTATTTCTTTTATGATGTCGGCTATCGTCTTGCAACGAATAATTTTTCTACATCCTACGATGATGCGACTGGTATTTCCAAAATTCAGGAATACGCATCGCTTCTTGGATTAGATGAGACAACAGGCGTGGAGATTGAGGAAAATGATCCGCAGATTGCAGATGAATACCCGGTCATGGCAGCAATCGGACAGAGTAATAATAACTATGCGACCATCCAGCTTGGAAGATATGTATCTGCCATTGCAAATGATGGAAATGTATATGAATACACATTGTTGAGCAAAGTATGTGATTCCGATGGCAATACATTGGAAACCTATGAGCCAAAGAGTAAGAAATACGGTGGATGTATTAGACACCACACAATGGAATGCCATTCATACCGGAATGCGCATGGTAGTGGAAAAACTGTCTACATTTGATGATTTTCCGATTGAGGTTGCAGGTAAGACCGGTACCGCACAGCAGAGTCTAAACCGTCCAAACCATGCGTTGTTCGTCGGATATGCGCCGTACAGTGATCCTGAGGTGTCGATCGCAACTCGTATCGCATTCGGTTATACATCACATAATGCTGCCGAATATGCCAAGAATGTATTTTCTTACTATTTTGGTGTTCAGGATGCAGAAGAACTGCTGAACGGTCAGGCAGAAAATGTAGGTGAGTCATCAAACAGCTTTAATGACTAAGTAAAAGGAGGTCTTACTTCATGAGTGAAGTGATCACTTTCACGTCAGGAAAAGGCGGCGTTGGCAAAACAACTACCACAGCGAACGTAGGAGTTGGACTTTCACTATTAGAGAAAAAAGTAATTTTGATCGACACGGACATTGGGCTTCGCAATCTCGATGTTGTGATGGGACTCGAAAACCGGATCGTATACAATCTGGTCGATGTCCTGACAGGAAAATGC
>VOFC01000107.1_pt1 | contig 12001 bp, 17 predicted proteins | sample 5384161 | NCBI WGS metagenome assembly VOFC01 (sample SAMN12384722, study PRJNA508395) | human gut metagenome | isolation source: healthy gut B | host: Homo sapiens | reverse complement strand
TATTCTTGCAAAAAACGGTTTCAACTCGTCATATATCTCTGCCTTGCCTATATTATTTATATCCACTTCATTAATCGGATCTAAAATATATTTCGTCAAATGCTTTGCACTCACAAACGAAACAGCAATAACGCATATTAAAATAATAATAACTATCGGCATTATGGTCAAAACCATATACATTATTACTTTTGTCGGCTGTGACATTCTTAATATACTGCCGTTATTCAATTTTACGGCATAATAATATATTTTTTCACCAATCGTTTCGGAATTACGGCTACTGCTCCGTTTCCGTATGTAACGGCTTGTTTAACTTCCGGTCGTTCAAAATGGTTTTTCCATTGTAGTAGTTGTATCCGCCTCGTTATCATAAATAACCGTACCGTCTGATTTGATAAGCGTCACTCGAATATCGGATACATCATCATACATTTTGGTTAATATATTAATTTCACTGTTTTCGTCATAACCGTCTAAGCATTGTGCCAATATATTTGTTCTTGATTTTAAATCTGATTTTTCCTTTATCGAATACTGTGTACAATATGCCACCAAAATAAGCAGCATACTTACTATAACTGATGATATTGTAAGAATTTTCAGCGTGCCGTTTATAGCTTTTCTCATATCTTATATCCTACATTTCTTATAGTTTCGATACACTTACCCTTTTCGCCGAGTTTATGTCTTAAACTTCCTATATGAACGTCCAGCGTTCTGCTTTCACCCTCAAAGTGATAACCCCATATCTTTTCAAGCAAAACCTCTCTCGGCACAACTGTGCCTTTGTTTTTCAGAAGATATTTAAGAAGTTCAAATTCTTTAAACGTTATCGCAATATCCTTTCCGTCAACCTTTACATTCCTGCTTTGGTTGTCCAAAATGATACCCTTGTATTCGATTATATCAGAACCGGCTTGCGGACCGCTCCTGCGAAGGACTGCTTTAATTCTTGAAATAAGTTCCATAACGCCGAAAGGCTTTGTTACATAGTCGTCCGCTCCGTATTCAAAGCCTTTGACTTTGTCACTTTCAGTACCTTTGGCTGTTATCATAATAACAGGAACATTTTTAGTCGTATCGTTGTTTCGTATGTCTTTCAGTATAGCAATTCCGTCTTTATCCGGCAGCATTATATCCAAAAGCACCATTGACGGCAAACGCTCGCCAAGTCGTTTTTCAAAAATCTGAGGCACTTTCAAAGCCCTCTGCCTCAAACCCTGCTGATTTCACTGCATACGTTATTAAATCTCTTATTCCCTCATCATCTTCGACGCAATAAATCAAATCCATAAACCAATCCCCCATTTATACATTATTCAACTTCTGACGATACCGAAAACGGCAATATATACTTTTTACCGAATTCAACGCACAATTCTTTATATTCAGGATTGTTTCGTCTGTTACTCATAACGTGATGCACATCATAATTTTCGTCATTGAGTTCAATAATAGCTGCAGCAACGTTTGCACAGTGATCAGATATTTTTTCAAGTGCGGTAATGTAATCGGTAAATACAAAACCTTGATTTACACTGCATCTGCCCTCTTGCATACGCTTTATATGACGGTTTTTAAGGTCATTTCTAAGTCTGTCGATAACGTCCTCCAAAGGCTCAACTTTATTAGCAAGTTTAACATCGTCCTTTGAAAATGCACTGATTGTAAGGTCGATAATTTCACCGACGGCATTAACCATTATAGTGATTTCCTGTCTTGCCTTGTCGGAGAAATGAACGTCTTTATCACGTTTTTCTCTCGCTGTAAATACCAAATCGGCGGTATAGTCCGTCATTTTCTCAAAATCTGATATTGCGTGAAGAAGTATTGAAACTTTCTGCGAATCCGACTCATTCAAGCTCTTTGCCGAAAGCTTTACAAGATATGCACCGAGTGCGTCCTCATATTCATCGGCAAGATTTTCTGTTTCTATAATTTTCCTATCTATCGACTCTGAATACTTTGCAACACATTCCTGTGCCATGGTAAAGCTCTCTTTTACCATATATGCCATATTTGTAGCAAGCGTCATACATTGTTCAACAGCGAATGACGGAGTTTGTAAAAATCTTTCGTCAAGCAAACCGAATGTGCTTTCTTCCGCACCCTCTTTAATTGTCATTCTTGCCAGTTTTTCAAGTAACTTGTTAAACGGCAACAATACAGCCGTTGCAACAACATTGAATATCGTATGAACTATTGCGATATTAAACGGTGTAACAGAATCGCTTACAAATGCAAAATTGAAGATTGCATTTGCCGCATAGAATAATACAAGGAATAAAACCGTACCTATAATATTGAAATACAAATGCACCATTGCGGCACGTTTTGCGTTTTTGCTTGCACCGATACATGATATAAGTGCTGTTACACATGTACCTATATTCTGTCCCATAATAATAGGAATTGCCGCACCGAACGTTATTTTACCCGTAGAAGAAAGTGCCTGAAGTATACCGACAGATGCAGATGACGATTGTATAACAGCCGTTAAAACAGCACCTGCAAGCACACCTAAAATAGGATTTTGGAACATTGTAAGTATGTTTGTAAATGCCTCAACATCTTTTAAAGGCTCAACAGCCGCCGACATTGTTTCCATACCGAACATAAGTACCGCAAAACCAAGAAGTATGTTACCGATATTCTTCTTAGAGTCGCTCTTTGCAGCCATTGTAAATACAATACCGATAAGTGCTAAAACCGGAGTGAAGTTAGCCGGCTTACAGAGTTGAATCCAAAAGCTGTCCCCCTGTATACCGGAAAGGCTCAATATCCATGATGTAACAGTCGTACCGATATTTGCACCCATTATAATACCGATAGCCTGTCCGAGTTTCATAATGCCTGAGTTTACAAAACCTACAACCATAACCGTAGTAGCTGAAGATGACTGTATAACCGCCGTAACGGCAGCACCCAAAACAACACCTTTTATAGGATTTGACGTAAGTTTTTCAAGTATCTGTTCAAACTTACCGCCGCCAAGCTTTTCAAGACCACTGCCCATTACGTTCATTCCGTAAAGGAACATCGCCAGTCCTCCGAACAATGAAAATAAGCCAAAATGTTCATAATTTTATCCCCTTATTTATATATTTTATAAAAATCCTCTAAGCTAATTATATATAATCTATGTAAAATTGTATTCAAGCCTATCTTAAATTTATGTAAAATCTTTTTAAAACTCGCCAATATTCGATTAATTTTTCAAGCGAAAACATTGCGTTTGCAGGGCTTGTAGACGGCAGTTTTACCGCATTTAAGTCAGAATTGTATTTTACAAACAATTTATACGCGGTATTTCCGTTTGTAAAGATTTTTTAATTTCAGCCGTTTGTAAAATCCGTCTTAAATCATTCGGCGTAACATTTTTTATAGAGCTGTCGGACGAACCTTCTATGTCACAGCTTGCAATAACATCCCAAACCGCAATATTATGTTTTATCAAAAATGTTTTTTCTCCTCTGTCGTGCCCGGACAGACGTCATTCATAACATTCGCAAGCACCTTCCAAAACCTGTTCTGCGGATGACCGTAGAAAAAGTTTGCTTCACGTGATTTTACAGACGGGAAAACTGCCGAGTATAAGTATTTTTGAATTTTTATCGTATATGGGTTCTATTGTATGAAATTCCATTTCTATCACCTCTTAAATAATACTGTATAAACCTTAAATACACCTTAATTTTATAAAAATATCAGTGGAAATCAAATTTTGTATTGACTATTATATTTTTATATTATATCATAAAAATATTCATAAATAAAGAAAGGATTATAGATTATGAAAACAGCAAACGCACCATTGTTTAAAGACCCTATTCATAACGGAGCCGCTGATCCTGTCGTTATATATAATGAAGAAACAGGCACTCATTATATGTTTTACACTGCAAGACGCGCAGACGTTGAAGAAGAAGGCGTAATGTGGGTACACGGTACTGATATAGGAATTGCGGAAAGTAAAGACAACGGTAATTCATGGGAATATATAGGTATATGCAAAGGCCTTGAATACGGCGAAGGCAAAAATACATATTGGGCACCGGAGGTTATACGTTTCGGCGAGCTTTATCATATGTATGTAAGCTATGTTCCGGGAATTCCTGCCGACTGGAATCACCCGCGTTACATTCTTCACTACACCTCAAAAATTTAATTGATTGAATTTTGAAAGCAAGCTTAACCTTTCATCAGAAAAGATTATTGACGCTTGTGTATTCAGACTACCGAACGGTATTTTCAGAATGTGGTACAAGGACGAGCGGAACGGCTCTCATACATATTTTGCCGACAGCAAGGACTTATATAATTGGGAAGTTAAAGACTGTGCCGCCGATGATGTTCCGCACGAGGGCGCTAATGTATTTGAATTTGGCGGTAAGTATTGGCTTATAACCGACTGTTGGAGCGGTTTGGACGTCTATTATTCGGACGACCTTACGACTTGGACAAAGCAAAGCAGTCGTATTCTTGACATAGGCGGTACAAGAGAAGACGACGGAGTTATCGCAAATCACGCCGATGTATATGTAACGGACAACAACGCATATATTTTCTACTTCACTCACCCTGACAGACAAAAAAATATGCTTGAAAATAATATCGGAAACGAACGCAGAACGTCAATTCAAGTTGCCGAACTTGAAGTTAAAGACGGTGTTTTGGTATGTGACAGAAATAAGGATATATCGGTTAAACTTAAATAATATAAAAGGTTAGACGAAATTCCGTCTAACCTTTTGTATTACTTTGATGTAGTTATGCTTATACTGTTTCCGTCACTTGTCATTACAATATCGCCGCTTTCATCGGTGCGATACACTTCCACACCCGCGTCACTTAGTTTACTTAAAGTTTCTTCATTAGGGTGACCGTATGAATTGCCTTTTTCTACGCTTATCACGGCATACTGTGGCATAACTTCACGCAAAAACGGATATGACGTTGACGTTCTCGAACCGTGATGACCGACTTTAAGCACCGTTGATTTCAAATCTGCACCGCTGTTTAATATTTCTTCTTCCTCGTCGCTTTCGGCGTCACCCGTAAATAAGAATGACGTATTTCCGTATGTGATTTTTAATACTATTGACGTACTGTTTAAATCCTTGCCGTTTTCGTCAACAGGTCCTAAAAATTCAACCGTACTGCTGCCAAGCTGAATTTCGTCACCGACATTCGGGTGCTTGATTTCAACATTTTGTTCTTCCGCTTTTTTCTTGAAATTTTTATACGCTTTTGTATTCGCCTCTGTTTTCGGTGCATATATGTTGTCCGCTTTTGTTACCGACAACGCGCCCGACAAACCGCCGACATGGTCCTCGTGAGCATGAGAACACACAACATAATTAAGCTCCGTAATATCTTCTTTTTTTAAATATGCCGCTACCACATTACTGTCCGCAACATTTCCGCCGTCTATCATCATCGTTTCGCCGTCACATTCTATAAGCGCCGAATCGGCTTGTCCTACATCTATAAAATGCACCTCAAAATTTGAATTTTCAGGTATATCCGACGGGTTTACATTGCTTCCCGATATTCCGAATGACATAATAAATGCCATTAACATATTTAAAATCTTACTCATCTTCTGCTCTCCTTCATATATAAAATTATTATAACTTATAATTGACTTAATCTGCAAGTATTTTGTTGATTATTTTGATATTTAATGTTAAAATATCTGTATAGTATAAATTTGAAAGGATATTGTATATGTTAAATGCTGTGTTTTTTCCGTTTTCGGAAATGTATATAAACCACGTTAAATCATCGGAAAAATTTGATATGAAGATACAGCACTACCATGACGCATATGAAATATATTTGCAGGCGGACGGTGAGAGATACTTGTTCCTTGACGATATTTGTTACACGTTAAAGCAAGGCGATTTGGTAATTTTAAAGCCGTTTGACATTCACTATATGGAAAGCCGCGACATTGATTTTTACGAAAGATATGTTTTGAATTTCAGCAGTGATATGCTGAGCGGAATTTTGACAAAAACAGAAACCGACATTCTTTTCGATAACATCAAGTCGTGCGTATTCCATCTTAATGATGAGCAATTTACTCTTATTCTCGATTACTTCAAAAAATTGACGCATTTTCAAACAGAATAGGTTTGCTTTCCGAAAAACTTGCGTTAAGCAGTGTTTTTCATCTTGTTTCTGTAATTAAAGACCTTTCAAAAAATGCCGAAATTATCACAAGTCAAAATACTACGCCCGAAATAGTTACGGCGATTGACTATATAAACAATCACTATAAAGAGGACATAAACCTTGACATTATAACCGACGTCGTGCATATCAGCAAATATCATTTTTCACGACTTTTCCACAAAGCAACGGGTGCAACGTTTCTGCAATATTTATACAATGTGCGTCTTGTAAATGTCCACTCCCTGCTTGCCGAAACAAATTTAAACTTAAACGAAATTGCTATTCGTACAGGCTTTTCGTCAAGTGCGCATTTATCAAGAATTTTCAAGCAAGTGTACAATGTTTCACCGCAAAAATTCAGACGTATGTTAAAAGAGAAATCAAAAAAGCAGTGATTAACACTGCTTTTTATTATTGCTGAAGTTGTTTTTGAATATTGTTCTGAAAATCAATCTTGCAAGCGGTCCTGCAAAAAATATTTCCCAGCACAATGCCATTGGGAAATTCATAGCTGTTGTTTGCAACCATACCGCAACAATTTCTTTACCCGGATTTTTTAAACAACAATGTTGCAATCATACTCATTGTCGGACACATAATACATACAATCATTGACGAAATCGCAAGCGTGATAAAGAACGGATTGTCCACGCCCGGTCTTATAAATCTGAATGCAAGCTTTGTCGCAAGTTTTTCGACTGCGAAAAACTCCAGTATGAATGCGGCAGGCCACATTATAACCATTTCGTGAAATGCAAGCAAGAACACCTCATTGCTCATCTGTCCCTTTGTTCAGGCTGATATTATAGCATATCATTGCGTACACCATAATAAAAGCCATAATCAGTGTGAAAATAATGTTTTGAAATTTTGTCTTTGGCATAAATTTTTTACCCCTTTTCTTAAATTTACGCAAAAAAAACAACACATCCGTGTTGTTCGTTATCATCGTTAAGCACAATGTGTCGTTTCCAATTATATACCAAAGCATTATTAAATTGCGAGGATTATTTTAACATAACCAGTCTGTGTTGTCAATACCTTTCTCTGAAAAATAATCAAAAATCACATCTTGCAAGATGTGATTTTTGGAGCTGTCGACAGACTTAATTACTTACCCATTCTCCGACTGATTCATTTGTTACAACATTTACGTTTCCGGAGAAATCAGACGTATAAAGCTTACCGCTTTTTTATCCACAAAGTAAATTTTATCATTTTCAACATCGAATTTTTTACTGCTTTATTATAAATACACGTCAAGTCGCTTGCGTCAAGACTGCCTATATAAAGTCCGTTATACGAAGTTATAAGTCTGCCGTCCGCAGTCTTCACATCGTCTGCATAACAAACATAATTATTGTCACTGCCGTCAAGATTTACGCGGTAAACCTCCTCACGGAAAGGGTTTTTATAATAAATCGTATCTCCCCACTGTGCAATAAGTTCAATATTTATCCATGACGCGTCGCCCTTTACGACCAAATGTTGATCTGTTCCGTCTATGTTCATACAATAAATATCTTTTCCGTTATCTTGATTTACAAACAGAATTTTATCTGTCGGCGTTTGCTTTTTACAAATAAGCGAATTAATTTGATTTAAGGTCTTAACTTCACTTCCGTCACGGCTAATTCTCATCAAATTACCGTACCAAACACCGTTTTCGACAAACAGATAATCTCCGTAATAAAAACAGTTAAACGGATACAGCTTAACATCATTGTCACCCATGCTTAATTTCTACAAGTGACGTTCCGTCAAGAGTAATTCCGTACATTATATTGTCATTATCCAAGTTGAAATATATGTAATCCTTGTACTTTTTAGGGTATCTGACCGAATTGTCCGTAAGTCGTTCAACGTCGCCGCTGTCAATATTCATACGATAAAGAACGCCGCTCTTTTTTTTCCGCCGTCCGATTCCTGATAATATATCCACCCATCATCAACGGCAATTTTATTGACCGTTTTATTGATAAGTTCCTCTTCACCCGATATGTCATTTGCTCGGTAAAGGTGTCTGTCATTTTTAGACAAATAGTAAACATTATTGTCATACATCTCAAGTTCACAGACGCTGTTATCAGATAATTTCTGTCTGTTTGCACTGTTTTTTGTCTACTGAATATAGCTTTTGATAGTCAGAATCGGACGCATAGTATACCGTACCACTTTCGTTTATACGGCTGTCTATAACAACTCTGTTGTTTTCACCGTCCCAACCGACAGTTGCGCCTAAAGTTTCGGAAACCGCTCTTACCGGAACATATGTTCTGTCATCAATTATTTTAGCAGGTACGTCAAGCTGAATTTGGTCAACAAATTGCCGAACCGTCTGAATTATATACTCCCGTACTCATAATTTGATTATCAACAGGCACGCATATAAATTCGCCGTTTCTTTCAGCCCAAACCGTTCTGCCGTTATTGTCCCACGACACATTTGCACCGAAAGGCCTCAAATATCGCTCTCATCGGTACAAGCACACGTTCGTCAATATTCTTCGGATTAACGTCACATTCCAATTTTTCGCCGTCAATATATACTTCTATAACGTCATTAGCAAAAAGCATTTACGCACGGCAACATAATTATTCCGCTTATCAAAAGTGCAATCAGTTTTTTCAAGATAATCGCTCCTTTATTACAGCATAAATATCATCATTTATATCTTCGACACTTCTTATTTTTCCGTTTTCAACACATGAAATATGTTTCCAGCCGAAACGTTTTGATACGTATACTGCATTATCATAGCTTTTTGAAGATAAGATATATCACTCTCGTGTATATCCTTTTTATCTCCGCCGTTTGACTTGTTAGCCCTGTCTTTCATTAATTCTATGCCGTACTTTTGGCGGCATATCAAGAAAACTATCGTAACGTTCGGACGCGGAAGTCCGTAAACATTGTATTCAAGGTCGTCAAGCCACGTTAAAAACTTGTCTTTTTTTCTTCTTGATTTTCGATTTTTTGCTTGCTTGATGTATAAGATTTGATGACACATATCTGTCCGCTAAAATCAATGTGCCGTTTTCGTAATCCTTTTCCCCAATCGGTTTTATACGTTGCAAATCTGTCAGCCGCAAAAAACGTTGATGTGGCATACGCATTCACATCTGAAGGCTTGTCCCCGAATTCACCGTTTAGGTACATCTTTACAAGTGTTGACGACGGGTTGTCATACGCCGGAAAAGACACCGACTTTATTTTTAATTCGTCATTTTCAAGACGCTTTTTTAAAAGTTCCGTCTGTGTTTGCTTTCCGCTTGCGTCAACACCGTCAATCGCTATAAGTATCCCCATAATTTCTCCTAAAATCAGTCTTGTTTGTATTTTTTACCTTTTGCAATTACCGTTGCCGCAAATTTAGGCAATTCCATCATTCTTCCTATACGCCAAGGTTCTTTGCAAAGTCTGTAAAAACCATTCCATACCTGTTTTACAGAATATTTCAGGTGCGCGTTCAACTTTTCCGGCAAATACGTCAAGACTTCCGCCAATGCCCATCGCAACGCGTACTTTAAAGTGCATCTCTGTTTCTTTCAATCCACTGTTCCTGCTTAGGTGCGCCTAAGCATACAAAAACAATATCCGCACCGGAATTATTGATTTCCTCAACAATTTCAGCCTCTTCTTCAGGCTTGAAAATATCCGTTTCTTGTACCGACAATATTAAGGTCGGTGTATTCTTCCAAAAGCTTTTTCTTTGCCTCTTCCGCAACACCCGGCTTACCTCCGAAAAGGAACAGCTTGTGGTTTGTGTAGTTCATTTTTTTGCACAACCTGTCTTGCAATGTCATATCCTGCCGCACGTTCGCTTATAGGCTTTTTCAAAATCTTTGACGCGTGCACAACGCCTATGCCGTCGGCAGTAAGCAAGTCAGCATTATTAAGAAGTTTACAAAATTTTTCGTCTTTGTATGCAAGCATAATTATTTCCGAATTAGGCGTGTATACCGCATGAAACTTATCTTCGTCCAAAAACGCATAATGCAGTCAGTAGCCTGTGAAATGTTCACCATATCAACGTGAACACCAAGTATGTTTACTTTATCCATGTTCTTCTCCTTGCTTTGAATATATTTTACGGGCGACCAATGATCGCCCCTACAATTTTTTCATATTTGCCACCACTCCGTCACTTCGTGACGCCTCTCCTCAAGGAGAGGCTTTTCGGCTCCCAATGAGGGGAGCTGTCGGCATTGCCGTCTGTGGGGTGGCTTTTTCGGGCGACCTATGATCGCCACTACTTAACCCTGTCCGAGAGAAAATCGTTCACAGTGCTGCTTTGCAGCTTGCAGTGCTGTACGTTTGTACCGCCTCAAGCAAAAAGTAGTGCTGTGGGCAATTTTAATCCGGACACACTATCTATTATCTATTTTCGTATATTCCTTACTGTGTACCATCGACTTATACGCCGGTCTGATAATTCTGCCGCAGCCGATAACTTCTTCAAGTCTATGTGCGCACCAGCCGACAATTCTCGAAATAGCGAAAAGCGGTGTATACATTTCGGTAGGTATGCCGAGCATTTTATAAACAAAACCCGAATACATATCAACATTCGCACACATAACCTTATGATTATTTTTAACTTCCGCAAATACACCCGGTGTAAGACGTTCAACACTGCAATACAGTTTAAATTCCTTTTTCAAATTCAGGGTGATTTGAAACAAGCTGACCTGCTTTTTCTTTAAGCAAAATACATCTTGGGTCACTGTATGTATAAATAGCGTGTCCCATACCGTATATAAGTCCCGAACCGTCAAAAAAGCCTCTTTACGAAGAATTTTTTTTTTTTGCAAGGAATGCCTTAACCTTTTTACGGTTTGTCTTTGTTTGATAAGCCTCAAGCGGAACTTTTGCAAGTTTACCGTTCTCAAACGCAAACAACAGAATACCCTTATAATCCTTTGTGGCTACCATATACACTGCGTTTTCGCCCTCGTCCATACCCAACTTTGCCGGTACATACTCGCCGAGAGCGCTTGCCTTTGTATCGGTGAAATCCGCCGCCTTTGCCTTATAAACCTGACATTTGTCGGTAAAGAACAGCAATTCACCGTTGTTTGAGAACTCACAATTCTGGACAATTTCATCTCCGTCTTTGAGCTTATGGTTGCTGCTCATTCTAAGCGACTGCGGAGTAATCTTCTTGAAATAGCCTTCCTTTGTAAAGAAAAGATTTACGGGGTAATCAGGAACATCGTCCTTTTCCTCCGTATAACTTACGATATCTTCGTAAATTATAATACTCTTTCGTGGCTGACCGTATTTTTCGGCAATCTCTTTGAGCTCTTTAACAATTATGGTTTTAATTCTTGTCTTGCTCTTGAGAATTTCGTCAAGTTCGGCAATTTCCTTTTCAAGTGCCTCAATTTCTGCCGTACGCTTTAAAATATATTCACGGTTCAGATGACGAAGTTTTATTTCTGCAACATACTCTGCCTGAACCTCGTCAATACCAAATCCGATCATAAGGTTTGGTACAACCTCTGCCTCTTCATCTGTTTCTCTTACAATTTTAACCGCTTTGTCAATATCAAGCAAAATAGCCTCAAGACCCTTTAAAAGGTGGAGTTTTTCGGCTTTTTTGTTTCTGTCAAAATATGTTCTTCGTCTTACACATTCAATTCTGAATGCAATCCATTCTTCAAGCAAAGCCTTAACACCGAGCACCATCGGCACTCCGCCGATAAGTACATTAAAGTTGCAGGAGAATGAATCTTCAAGCGTTGTAAAACGGTAAAGTTTTGCCATAAGTCGGTCGGGATCAACACCGCGCTTAAGGTCAATCGTTATCTTAAG
>VOFC01000048.1_pt1 | contig 12001 bp, 30 predicted proteins | sample 5384161 | NCBI WGS metagenome assembly VOFC01 (sample SAMN12384722, study PRJNA508395) | human gut metagenome | isolation source: healthy gut B | host: Homo sapiens | reverse complement strand
TCTGTAGTATATATTCCATCTACATCAGAAAAAATATAGCAATGTTTTGCATTTAAAGCACTTGCAACTGCTACTGCTGTTGTATCAGATCCGCCTCTACCAAATGTTGTTATATCCATATTTTCATTTATTCCTTGAAAACCTGCAATAACAACAATTTTTCTTTTTGCTTAATTCATCTGTTATTCTATTTGTATCAATATTTTGAATAATAGCATTTTGATTTGTATTGTTAGTAAAAATTCCTGCTTGCCATCCAGTTAATGATATACATGGATATCCTAATCTGTTTAATAATATACTTAGTTTTGAAATTGATACTTGTTCTCCAGTACTAAGTAAAACATCTAATTCTCTATCATTTGGAATACTAGATAATTCGTAAGCTTCTTTTAATAATTTATCTGTTGTTTTTCCCTGTGCCGAAACTATAACTACTATGTTGTTCTTTTGGTTATATAGTTCTATTATTTTATCAGCCACTATGTTTAATTTAATATTGTCTGCTACAGAGCTTCCACCAAATTTTAATACTATCGTGTCCATATTCTAGGCACCTTCTTTTTTTATAAAATTGATAATTAGAGTTAATTATAATTCTAATTATATTTTATTATATTTATATTTATTCTAAAATGTGATTATTTTATTTTTAAACATACAACTACTATTAAAGCAATGATAAATATTATAAAAGCTGAACTTTTTAATATCTTCTTGAATAGTTTATATTTTTCATATTTAACACATTTGGCTTGTTCTTCATTACTTATCACAAAATTATCTAAAAATTCTTTTAATTTTTCTTCTTTCAAAAAACATAGTTGAAAAAAGATAGTTCTTTTAAAAAGTTCATGTTATCTACGTATCGAATAACCAAATTGTAATTAATCATTGGAATTAAATCATTTGCAGTAAAATCTTTTGATAAATATATATTAGCAATTCTACTATATGGTAATTCAAACTTTTGAAAATTGAATTTGCTCCAGATGCACGGTATGTGTCTACTCTTAAATCGTCTGGATTTATATTAATTTCAACGTCTTCCGTTATTTCTGGCAATACTTCTAATGAAGCAAATGATGTATGGCGTCTGCCTCCAGCATCAAATGGAGAAATTCTAACAAGTCTATGTACTCCCATCTCGCCTTTTAAATATCCATATGCATATTCTCCTGATACCAAAAATGTAACGCTTTTTATTCCTGCTTCATCACCTTCTAAATAATCTAACTCCTTTTACTTCATATCCATTGCTGTTTGCCCATCTGCAGTACATTCTATATAACATTTCAACCCAATCTTGAGCCTCTGTTCCTCCAGCACCAGGGTGTAGTGTTAAGATTGCAGATTGGCTGAGCAAGTAATATTTCACACCAAAATGCTACGCAAAAATTTCTTGGCCAATGATCAGCAAATGTAATAATTGGTTTTAAGCTTAATTTTCCGCATGCCTATCATTCCTCCCAATATTGTCATAATTGCAGACATTCCAGTTACACAAAACAAAATGTTAAATAATATTTTAGCATTAAATCCGTCACTTTCACCTGAGAATTTTGAAACTAATATAAATGAAATTTTTCCAACTATAAAATTCTCTACTAACATTGCTACAATCCAAATAATAGGAAGCATTTTTTGCAACAATTATTAATGTTTCTAAATCAAACTTATTTAAACTCGTAGAAATATTTAAAATTAGCATTACAATAACTGTTATTAAACAAATTGTTCCTCCATATAAAAATCCTTCTTTCCCATTTTGTGGTAATCTTTGTTCTTTCATCTAGTTATTATCTCCTTATCTTATAATAAATTTTCAAAGTAAAACAATAAAGAATTACTTACTTTGCAATTATTTATTATAACATAATTCAAAATTTTAATGTAATAGCTAAATTTAAAAAAAATTATTTTTTTTATTTTCTTTCTTTGCATATTATATGAAACTTTTTTGCAACTAAATTGCTTGGAAACATTTTACTGGCAAATTTAGCAAGTTTTATTTTTATTCCGGGTACTATATAAAATTTTCCTTTTAAGAACTTTTTTGTATAGCATATTTTGCAACATATTGACTACTTAAACCTTTTAGTGCAAATTCTACATTTGCCACTTTGTTAAAATTAGTATCAACAGGGCCCGGACATAAAATGCTTATTTGTACTTTTGATTTTTCTTTTTCTTAGTTCTTCTCTAATTGATTCTGAAAGCCTTACAACATAAGCTTTCGTAGAATAATATGTTGCCATCATTGGTCCAGCCATAAAACCCGCAATTGATGCAACATTTAATATTTTTCCTTTATTTTTTTTCCTGCATATTTTTTAAGGTATAACTTAGTTAATACATGGTATGCAACTATATTTGTATTTATCATTTGAATTTCTTTTTTCAAGATTGGTGCTTATAAAATAACCACAATCTCCAAATCCTGCATTATTTACTAATATATCTATATCTTTATAATTTTTATATAATTCTTTACAATTTTCTACTGTTGATATATCTAATCCTACTATTTCTATATTAGTATTTTTTATTTCTGATTTTACTTTTATTTAGCTTTTCCAAATCTCTTGCAACTAAGACTAGATCATATCCTCTTTTACTTAATTCTTTTGCAATATCTCTTCCTATGCCAGAAGATGCACCAGTTATTAAAGCTTTCATTATATAGTTTCCTTTCTATATTTTGTTTTAAAATGATGTAAATTAATTTGAAAATAAAAATTTCCACGTTTTGATTAATAATTAATATAATTTACTTTCTAATATTCTTTTTAAAAAATTCCATGGTCCTGTTTTCTCTGTAAGCCCTTCAAAATTATTAGATATTCTATTTAATATATCTTCTTTTTTGAAAAATATTTCACCTCTGAAACTTCTTCTTTTTGTAATTTTATTTTTGATACATCTATATCTTTTTTATTAAGTAACATTCATTATAATGTTTATTAATTATATTTCCTTTTATATTTATCGAAGTAGATCCAACTAAATATTTTATATCATCATCATTTAAATCTAAACCAAGTTCTTCTTTTTGCTTCTCTTATCAGAGCTTGTCTTCCAAATTCTCCTGAATCAACATGTCCTCCTAAAGTTACATCCCATAAATTAGGCCAAAGTTTTTTTCTTTACTTCTTTTTTGTAGTAACACATTTGAATTTTTATCTATTATAAAAGCATATACAGCTCTATGCCATAATCCTTTTTTATGACAATCTTCTCTTGAAGCAACTTGTCCTGTGAATTCTCCTAATTCATTTAATACATCAAACTTTTCGTCCACTAATATTTGTCCTTTCTTATCTTATAAAATTTATTTTTTAATTCTAATTCATTATTTATGCAGTCGATTGCAACTGTAGTATTTGGTAATATTTCTTGTGATAGAATTTTTTTTTTTTGCTATTAATGTTTCTAATTTTTTCTGAACAAATCTTTTTAAAGGTCTTGCCCCATATATTTCATCATAACCATTATCAATTAAATAATCTTTTGCAGATTTAGTCAATTCTAAATTAATATGTTTATCTTCTAATCTTTTTCTCTAAATCTTGAATTAATAATTCTAAAATTTTAGAAATTTCATCTTTCCTTAATGGCTTATAGAATATAATTTCATCTAAACGATTTAAAAATTCTGGACGAAAACTTTTCTTTAACAATGAATTTACTTTATTTTTTGCTTCCTCAGAAATTTCACCGTTTGCCCCTATTCCCTCTAAAATATATTCAGAGCCTAAGTTTGATGTTAATATAATTATAGTGTTTTTAAAGTCTACGGTTCTTCCTTGTGAATCTGTAATTCTACCATCATCTAGCACTTGTAATAATACATTAAATACATCTGGGTGTGCTTTTTCTATTTCGTCAAACAATACAACAGAATATGGTTTTCTTCTAACAGCTTCGGTTAATTGTCCACCTTCCTCATATCCTACATATCCTGGGGTGCACCTATTAATCTAGATACCGAATATTTTTCCATATACTCAGTCATATCAATTCTTACAATATTATGTTCATCGTCAAATAAACTTTCCGCTAGTGCTTTTGCAAGTTCTGTTTTTCCAACACCAGTTGGTCCTAAAAATAAGAATGAGCCAATTGGTTTTTTAGGGTCACTAATTCCAGCTCTTGAACGTATAATTGCCTCAGACACTTTCTCTACTGCTTCATCTTGTCCTATTACCCTTTTGTGTAAAATTTCACTTAAATGTAATAATTTTTCTCTTTCTCCTTCAATTAATTTAGCAACTGGAATTCCTGTCCATCTTGATATTATTTTGGCTATTTCATCTTCAGTAACTTTGTTACGTAGTAAGTTATCATCTGCACTTTTTTCTTTTTCTGCCTTTTCCTCTTCTATTTTTTAATTGTTTTTGTAATTCTGGTAATTTACCATATTTCAATTCTGCTGCTTTGTTTAATTCATAATTTCTTTCTGCTTGTTCTATTTGACTATTTACTTTTTCTATATCTTCTCTTAATTTTTGTACTTTTACTATTGATGCTTTTTCATTATCCCATTTTGCTTTCATAGAATCAAATTTAGTTTTTAACTCTGCTTTTTCCTTTTGAATATCTTGTAATCTCTGCTTTGATATTTCATCTTTTTCTTTGGATAAAGCTGTTTCTTCAATTTCTAATTGCATAATCTTTCTAGAAATTTCATCTAATTCTGTAGGCATTGACTCCATTTCTGTTTTTATCATACTACAAGCCTCATCTATTAAATCTATCGCTTTATCTGGTAAATATCTGTCTGTGATGTATCTGTCTGATAATTTAGCTGCTGCAACTAATGCATTATCTGCAATTTTACACCATGAAAAACTTCATATCTTTTTTTTAAGCCTCTTAATATAGAAATTGCATCTTCTACTGATGGTTCATCCACAATTACTGGTTGGAAACGTCTTTCTAGAGCTTGGTCTTTTTCAATATATTGACGATATTCATTTAATGTTGTTGCTCCAATACAATGTAATTCTCCTCTTGCAAGCATTGGTTTTAATAAATTTCCTGCATCCATTGCTCCATCTGTTTTTCCAGCACCAACAATTGTATGAATCTCATCTATAAATAAAATTATTTTTCCTTCACTCTTTTTTTCACTTCTTGTAAAACAGCTTTTAATCTTTCTTCAAATTCTCCTCTATATTTTGCTCCAGCTATAAGTAATCCCATATCCAACGAAAAAATTGTACATTCTTTTAATCCTTCTGGCACATCACCTCTAACAATTCTAAGTGCTAATCCTTCTGCAATTGCTGTTTTTCCAACACCTGGTTCACCTATTAAACAAGGATTGTTTTTAGTTTTTCTTGATAAAATTCTTATAACATTCTAATTTCTGTATCTCTTCCTATAACTGGATCTAGCTTTTGCTCTTTTGCTAATTTTACTAAATCTTGTCCATATTTTTTAAAACATTATATGTTTCTTCTGGATTATCTGTTGTAACTCTTGTATTTCCTCTAACACTCGATAGAGCTTTTAAAAATTCATTCTTTGTTATGTTATATTTTCTAAATAAATCATTTAAATTACTATTTGCATTATCAATTAATGATAACATTATATGTTCTACAGAGACATATTCGTCTTGCATTTTATCTGCAAGCTTTTCAGAATTTGCTAAAACTATTTCAACTTCTTGTGATATATATATACTGTCACTTGGTCTTGCTCCACCTGTTACTTTCGGTTTTTTATTAATTTCTGTGTTTTCAAAAGTTTGGGGTATTCCCATTTTTTTTTTAATAGTTCTTTTTATTAAACTACTATTTTGTTCTAATAACGCAAGTAATAAATGTTCTTCTTCTATTTGCGGATTCTGATTTTGAACTGCTATACTCTGAGCATTTTGTATTGCTTCTACTGATTTTTTTGTGAATTTTTGAATATTCATAATCTTCTCCTCCTATTTCATAATATAAGTTTTTATAGTATGTTATTATATGCTTTATACTATTTATTTTTATCTTTTGCAGGTATATTATACTCCTATTTTTTTTTTTAGTATCAATATATATAATTTTATGTTTATTGAATTATAAAATATACACTTTCAAAATTATGTAAATTATGTTATAATAATATTACTAACACATATAAAGGAGTGTATTGTATGTCATTATATTTCATGCGGCATGGAGATACTTTCTCTAAAAAAGAAAATAAAAACATGTCCGTAATTGAAGCTTCGCGATTAATTTCGCTCTCCGACCTTGGCAAAGAGCAAGTACGTAAGGTGGTTCTTCCACTTAACTTAGACTGCATTATTTTGTCTGATTCGCTCAGAACAAAGCAAACAGTTGAAATACTGCTCGAAGAAAATAATCTTTCTATTCCAGCTATTGTGGATGAAAGACTTCATCCTTGGGATTCAGGAGCATCTAACTGGGAGTCCTACTGGAATTCCTATATGGAGTTTATTGGTGGTAAGCCAAATTCCAATGTTCAGTACGAAAGCAAAGAGTCTATGATTAACAGATTGCAATCTGTTATATCAGATTATTCTGAAAAAGAACATTCTGATTGTCGCACACTCAATTTTGCTTGCTACCTATTTGAAGAAAGATTTTATTCCTTTTGCCCAGATAATAAAAGTAAAATAAAAAAAAAGAGCTAAACGATTTGAAGGAAATTTCAAAAAATTCTTCGAGTAATTTAGCTGTTTTTTTATTTTATAATTTAATTCTTTTCAAAATTATTCTTGTTATAGCATCTTTTTTATAATTTTTTTATATCAGTATACATTCTTGCATGATAATCATGTTTTTTCATAAAAAATTAATTGCTTTTTCATTATATGCAAATACATCTATTAAAACATACTCACAACCTACTTTTTTAAAATATTTTTCTATACTATTTAATAGTAGTTGCCCTATACCTTTACTTCTAGCATCCTGACTAACAATTAATTCTGTTACTTCTCCTGCTTTCGGACATTTGTAGTCTAAATAATCATACTCATCATATGGATGGATACATCCCATTATTAAACCAACAACGCTATTATTCTCAATTGCTAAATAGCATTTGCCATTATAATTATTTATCTTTTCTAAATCTATTACAGCCATTTTATCTCTGTATTCAGGATGAACTTGGTCCAAATTATCTTTATCAATTGATATTATATACTCTTCAAGTTCAACTAATAAATTTTTCACATCTTCTAAATAACTTTTCTCATATTCTATAATATTCATATTATCACCTTGTTTATAATATAAAATTTATTATCACTTAATTTTTTATGTATTTGTTTTATGTTATTAATTAACATTCTCTTCAATAAAATTAATAAATTCACTATCATCTGCCTGTCCTATTTTTTTTATCTTCTTCTGTTAGATAAACATCATATTTATTTAGTTTTTTGTTAATTAATATTGAACTCAATGGGTAACCTTCTTTCATTTTTTTTGCAGGTGTATCAACTAAATAATATTCCTCTGTTATGTTTGTATATGTTGAAATTTTACCATCTTTTATAATTGCCATTCCTAATATCCACTTTGTATTTAATTTTCCATTTTTTCCATATGTTTTTTACAAGATTAGTATAATAATTAATCATTTCTTCATCATTTAATCTTTTTCCATTTATTCTTCTTACAAAAAACTCCAGGTTGCTTATCTTCTGGAATATCATCTATATACATAGTGTCATCCATTGCCATTGTTATCATTTTAGTTGCTTCATAATATGCTTTTGCTTTTATTTTGGCATTTTCGATTGCTGTTTTCCCCGTTTTCTTCTATCTCTAAACTAATGTCTATATCTTTTAATGATTTTAACAATATCCCTTTTTCTAATAACTTTTCGTAAAATCTAGCAACCTTTGATGCATTTCCTGTTGCAAATAATATTTCTTTCATTTTTGCCTCCTAATACTTTGATATCTTGTAAACTTAAATTATTATTTTAGTTTTATATTTATATTAAATAACTTTTTATTAGTTTAAGCATTTCTAAATATCTTTTTTTATCATCATTTGTTACATCTCCATTTCCACTAACAGGTATTGAATCCCCTAAATATGTAGATTCAGGTTTAAAAATACATTTTATAAAATCTTTGTTTCTTGCTAATATTTCTCTTAATTCTCTAAAAGTTGCTCCAGAATATTGTCTTGGATCTGCGCCTACTCCATAGGCTTCCAATCCTAAACAATTTGCAGCATATAGAGCCCTATACAAATGATATTTTTGAGTAACTATTACTATTTTCTTTTTGCCTTAAAAATATCTCTTGCTCTATATATACTTTCATACGAAGAAAATCCAGCATGGTCCATAAAAATATTCTCTGAAGGTATGCCTTTTTCTATTGCATAGTTTTTCATTATATTTACTTCATCATAGCTTTCTCTTCCATGGTCGCCACTCATTATTATTTTATCTGACACATTATTTTGATATAATTTTATACCTTCTAATAATCTATCTTCTAGTATGGGACTAGGTTTATCCCCCCCATACTCCTGCTCCTAATATAATTATGCAATCTATATCTGATAATTTGGTATAATCATTTTCTCCAAGAATTTGTTTATTTGTAGATGCTCTTACATATAAATTTATCCCTAAAACAATTATCATTAATATAGCAATAATTATTATTCCATATATTAATACTTTCTTCATAAAACTTCTCCATAAATTACTATTTATTTTTTCTCATATACTAAATATCATATTATACAAGATTCATTTTGTATAAATTTTAAGTATATTAACATTTTCATCATTCTTTTTTTGTATTGTTTGGTCTGTGACTACATTAAGTATATTTCATAAAATCTTAATTTCCTTTTTGAATGTAGTAATATTTTTTATTAATTCACACGTATTATACCACGATATAAAACTATGTCAAATTTCTTCTTACATAATTTATAAATAAGCTAATCTAACAAAAAATGCTAGCAAACAAATGCTAACATTTAAATATTTTATTATCTCTTTCCATTTTTTTATACATTATTATTTCTTCTTTCTATAAATTAAATTTTTCTTTTATCATTTTTGCAACATCTTCTGCCGAGATATTTGTATTATCTATTTTATAAAAATTGAGATCTATATATATCATTTTCACTCCATTCTATATCTCTTTTTTATGCTTTATGTTCTAATCTATTTGCTGTTTTGTTTCTACTAATCTTTCTTCTAATGTAGTTTCTAATTCAATAGTATAAGTTGCATCAAATAAACTCATCCATCTGTCTGTTTCTTCTTTTTCTTTTTAAAATCATTTTCAAAATCAAAACATCCTGTAAAAATTATACCCTTTTCATTACTTTTTGAAAATTCTTTAAATATTTCATATCTAATTATACTATTCATTCTTCTAAATGCTTCCTTATCATAATCGAATATTAGTCTAACCATCTCTATGGTCATGTGATTATATAACAATTTATACCCTGTTATTTTTTTTTGCTAATTCTTGGCCTACAGTCATCTTTCCAACAGCTTGTGGTCCAATTATTTGTATGAATTTTGGCATTATTATTCCCCATTTCATCTAAATATTTATCTATAAATTCTTCTTTTAATAATCCAGTTATACATTCATCTACATATTCATTTGTTGCCATACATATGAATTTCTTTCTTTTTTATTCCTTCATCCTTATAGCCTAGTTTTAATTGCATATTATGAGATTTTTCGTTGTTTGGAAAATATCCATTTTCAATTCTTCGCAAATTTAACTCATTGAAAATATATCTATTTCTTATGCAAAATGCTTCTGTTCCATATCCATTCTTTTGATAATTTTCATTAATCCATATACCTCCATTTTATAATGTTTTCTTCTTTTCCCTACTACAGCTGAAATTTATTAATATTCCTTTATCTTCATATCCAGCATTTATGTATGCTTTATTTGATGGAATATAATTATAGTCTGTATATAGTAGTGGAACTAATCCTCTTTTAAAATGTCATTAGTCATAAGATATATTAAATTCGCTGCATAACCTTTTTTTTCTTTCTTCTGTAGGTGTATAAACATGGTTTATTTTAGCTTGTTCTCCTACTATATTGTAACTTGCCATACAAACTATTTTATTTTCGGTATTTCTTAAAACATAAAATTTGTCATGATTAATAAATGTTTCAACATCTTTTTTGATTGCTCCATCGTAATTGGATTTGCTCCATTCATTTCCATATTATCATTATACCAATATTTTGCTAATACATCCTTATCACTTTCAGTAGGTTTAGATAAAATTCCATCACATATTCTAGGTATTTTTGTATGATGACATATTAAAAATCCCATTTCAAAATAATCATCAGCATTTAAATTAGCAACGCCTCTTTCTACTAATAAATCATATAATTCTTTTTTTTACAAGTAAACTTATCTCTTTCATTTTCAGTTAAATATATTTTGATTAATTCTTCTATTTCTAATATTTTTGATTTATCAAAATCATCACTTGTCCAAATCCAAGTAGGGAGATTTTTTGCTCCTCTACAAAACATATAACTTTCTTCATCACTATATAGTTCTAACTCTGGGCTAGACAAATTTTTAAAAATTAGATTAAATTTATATTCATCTTTTAAGAAATTTTCAGAATTAAATATCTTGTTATCTTTATCAATTTTTTTATACATTATCATTCACTCCTATTTTTCAATTCTTCGTATCATTCCATATCCTGTAAAATCAAATGGAATTTTTCTAAAGCCACATTTCTCATAAAACTCTTCTTTTTCCCTGCATTGAAATTAGATTAATACTTGCTTTTTGTCCTTCTTTTGTTTTATTATATACTTCTTTAACAATTTCCTCTATAAGTATTTTTCCTAATCCTTTTCCTTGAAATTCTTGATTTACTACCACATCAACTATTAAATAGTATAAACCATCTCCAATTGCTCTTGCCATACCAACCACTTTATTATTAATTATTATTTTTTTTTAACAATAGCACTATTTGTAATAGCATTCTGTATTATCTTTTTCATCTTTGGAATCCCAACCTACTGAATTTCTTAATTCATTATATTCTTTGGGTTTTAAATCATTTTTTATTTGATATTCCATATCTTTCATTCCTTTCATCCTTATATATTAGTAATGTCATATTCATACATTGCTAATCCATATTTTCTATTACCAAATTCAATTTCATCATAATTTATTACTTTACCACCCATTTTTTCATAAAAAGCTCTTGATGGATAGTTTTCTTTTAAACAACCTAATATCATTTTAGTTTTGCCTTGTCCTTTTAATAATTTCATAACATATTGCATTATTTTTCTTCCTATTCCATTTCTTTTTAATTTACTTGTTATATATAATGAAGAAATTTCACAATCTGCTTTTGGATATTTTTCAGGATAATTATTATAGTTTCTATATAGACAAAAATCCTACAATATCATTGTTTAATTCTGCTACAATTATATTTACACCATTATCTCTATTATTCCTTCTCTTTTCAATTTCCTTATCTCTATCCATATTATCAAGAAAATCGTCATCTACAATTCCTCTATATACAGTTTGCCAACCTTCAATTTTGATATCAGCAATTTTTTCAATGTCTTTTATAGTAGCGTTTCGAATTATAATGTCCTGCACTTTAATCACTCCTTTAAATAAAAATAAGTCCTGCAAAAAAGAATCTTTTTAAGACTCCTTTGCAAGACTTTTATAATCTCAACTTCGTGTAAACAACTAATATATTTATAATTGCCCTTTATCGCTCGGATTTATATTTCCTAGATAAACTCTTAAATATTGTTTTCTATTGTAACATGTTATTTGTCATTTGTCAAACTCAACATAATTTTTGATGTGCTATTACTTTTATTATACCTCACAAAAGTTCCTTTAATGCATTTACTAGAGTATCTCCAATATCTATTGTTCTATAACTACTTGAGTTTTACAAGTTCCAAAGAACCACATTGTTGTTGCTTTTCCACTAATATGA
>VOFC01000010.1_pt1 | contig 12001 bp, 21 predicted proteins | sample 5384161 | NCBI WGS metagenome assembly VOFC01 (sample SAMN12384722, study PRJNA508395) | human gut metagenome | isolation source: healthy gut B | host: Homo sapiens | reverse complement strand
GCTTGTATATGTCACAGAAGAATATATAAAAGTAACCGGAGACTATGAAATTTTAGATATAGAACTTCCATTTTTAAAAGGTGATATTTTGCAAGAAGATCAAGATGAAAGATATGACTTGTATTTAGAAACAGATATAAAAGAAAGTTTATATAATCATTGTATAAAAGCAATAAATAAATCTCTAAATTTTGGTAAAAGAAAATTACCTAAAATTGGTTCTGGAGATTGGAATGACGGTTTTAGTAATGTTGGAGTAAAAGGAATAGGAGAAAGCGTTTGGCTTGGGTTTTTCTTATATGATATTTTGAAAAAATTTATACCGATATGTAAATTAAGAAAAGATTTTGAACTTGCAAAAAGATATGAAGAGATTTCAGAGGAACTAAAGAAGGCTTTGAATACTGTAGCATGGGACGGAAGATGGTATAAAAGAGCTTTTACAGATGATGGAAAGGTTTTAGGTACGATAGAAAACGATGAATGTAGAATTGATGGAATAGCTCAGAGTTGGTCAGTGATTTCAGGAGCTGGTGATAATGATAAAAAATTTATTTCTATGGAAAATCTAGAAAATTATTTAGTTGATAAAAAAAATGGAATAATAAAATTATTAGATCCACCTTTTGATAAAAAGGAGATTTGAATCCAGGATATATTAAAGCTTATGTACCTGGAGTTAGAGAAAATGGTGGACAATATACACATGGAAGTTGTTGGGCTATTATTGCAGAAGCATTATTAGGGTTTGGGGATAAAGCCATTGAATTATATAGAATGATTAACCCAATAGAACATTCAAGAACAAAAAGAAGAAGCAGAGAAGTATAAAGTGGAACCTTATGTTATTGCAGCAGATATATATGGAGCTAAAAACTTAGCTGGAATGGGAGGGATATGAAACTATAGAAGCATATGATGGAGAGCAAGCAATAACACTAGCGCTAACTCAGAAAAAAACAGACTTAATATTATTAGATATAATGCTTCCAAAAGTAGATGGATTAACTGTATGCAAAAAGAATAAGACACACTTTAACAAATGTTCCAATTTTAATTTTGTCTGCGAAAGATGAAGAAATAGATAAAATACTAGGTTTAGAACTAGGTGCAGACGATTATATTACAAAACCATTTAGTGTAAGAGAATTAATGGCTAGAGTAAAAAGCAAATTTGAGGAAATCTGAAGTAATACAAGATGTAGAACAGGTAGAAGAAGAAACAGAGGAAGATGGTAATAAAATAGAAGTAGGGGAGTTAAAATTAGATTTAGACAAATACGAGGTAAAAAAGTAAGAGGAGAAGTAATAGATTTAACATTAAGAGAATTTGAAGTATTAAAATTTTTAGCAAATCAACCAGGGCAAGTGGTGACAAGAGAAACCTTATTAGAAAAAGTTTGGGGCTATGAATATTATGGAGACATTAGAACAGTTGATGTAACAGTAAGACGTATAAGAGAAAAGAATAGAAAGAGATACATCAAATCCAAAAATATTAATAACAAAAGAGGTGTAGGTTATTACATAGCTGCAAGATAGTACAAAAAATTCTTGTAAATGGGCAAATGGGCAAAACCCATTTTTTTATTTATTTTTTTTTTATTTGATAAATATATTTTTTATAAAAGTGAGAATTGTGAAAAGATTTTTTTTTATGAAAGTTAAAAATTTTAAAGTTTGAACTTTATAAAATGTTATTTTTGCAAAGTAGAAAATTAGAAAGGAGTTTATAGTATATTTAATTTGTAAATATACTATATAAGTTAATAATGAAAAAAAATATTCAAAAATAAAATAGTTTTAATATTTTTTATTGTAGGAATATTAATAATAGTACAGGAATATCTGCATTTACAGTATATACACTGCAAAAAATGTCTGGGACAATAGATGTAAGCATCCCAATAAGAGATTTATTGATAATTAGTGCAATAGCATTAGTTTTATACATTTTAATAACAATAGTTATAAAATATTTTGTTTCTAAATCTGTAGTAAAGACCAATTAATAGATTAATTGAAAGTGCAGAAAAAAAATGGCAAAAGGCCAGAACATGGAAATGTCAAATATTTTAAATGAGAAAACAGAAGTAGATGAGCTTGTTAATGCATTTAATTTAATGACACGTGAGCTTAACCAAAAGTTAACAGAAGTAAATAGGCAAAAAAAGCAAATTGAGACTATTTTTATTACATATGACAGATGGAATTATTGCTTTTGACATGAATGGGAAAATAATACATATTAATCCAGCTGCAAAAAATTCTTCTAGATTAACAGAAGAAACAGATACTAATTTTGAAAAAATATTTAAAAAATTAAATATAGATATAAATATAGAAAAATTAATATATTTAGAAGAATGGACATCATCTGAACAAAATATACAATAATATGAGAAAAGAATTTGTGGCAGATGTATCTCATGAACTAAAGACGCCAATCACTTCTATTATGGGATATGCAGATACTCTTTTAGAAGGTGATTATGACAAAGAAACTCAAAATAAATTTTTAAATGTAATTGCTTCAGAAGCTAGAAGAATGGCAAAATTAGTTACAGATTTATTAACGCTTTCTAGATATGATAATAATAATGTAAAAAAGAAAAACTAGAATTTGACTTAGGTGATCTTGTAAAAAGATGTGAAGAAAAATTAGAATTAGAAATAGAAAAAAAAACATCACAATGTAGAATGTTTTGTAACAGCTAATGTACCACCAGTTCATGCAGACAAATATGGAATAGAAAGAGTTATATTAAATATATTAACAAATAGTATAAAATATACTCCTGAAAATGGAAAAATAAAAATATATGTTGGATTTGTTTATAATGATGCATATATAAAAATTATAGATAATGGAATTGGGAATTCAGAAGAAGATTTAAATAGAATTTTTGAAAGATTTTATAGAGTGGACAAATGCAAGAACAAGAGAACTTGGAGGAACAGGTCTTGGACTATCAATAGCACAAAGAAATATTAGACTCAGAACGGTGGAAGCATAGATATAAAAAGTGAATATGGAAAAGGAACAGAAGTTGTTATTTAATACGTTATTATATAGGGACACCAACAATAGTAAAACAAGTATCTATGAAACCTACATTATTGCAAGATGATAGACTTATTTTAAATAGATGGGGAAGAACCACTAAAAAATTGCCAGAAAGAGGCGATATTATAACATTTGAAGCCCCAACAAATGCAAGATGGTCAAAGGACAAACAAGATTTAAACAAATCCAATTGCAAAATATGAAAATAAGCCAACAAATGTATGGGAAAATTTGTTCATAATGTTTAGAATGGGGGAAAGAAAGCTATATTAAAAAGAGTTATAGCACTTCCAGGTGAGCATGTAGAAATTAAAGAAGAAAAAGTTTATATAAATGGAGAAGAACTAAAAGAAGACTATCTTCAACCAGGAGTAGTAACTAATTTGGGAGAAAAAGGTGTTTATTCAGACTTTATAGTACCAGAAAATTCTGTTTTTGCAATGGGAGATAATAGAACACATAACAGATTGTAGAGTATTTGGTGTATACCTTTAGAAAAAATAGAAGGAAAAGTTTGATTAGATTTTGGCCACTTAACAAATTTGGAAAAGTAGAATAAAATAATATAAATAATAAATTGTAAAAAAGGAGAGAAGGTTTGGATTTTAATAACTTAATAGGAAATTCAAAAATAAAAAGAATATTTAACAAATGTAAATGAATAAAAACCAAAACTTACATAGCTATATATTTTCAGGAAGAGAAGGAATAGGCAAAAAATTATTTGCCATTGAATTTTGCTAAAATGCTTTTATGTCTTTCAGAAAGTAAACCATGTAATAGTTGCAAATCATGTATTAGCTTTGAAGGTGGAAATCACACCGATTTTATGCTAATAAATGCAGAAGACGGAAAAAAGTATAAAAATAGAACAAATACGTTTAATGCAAGAAAAAAGTTGTAGAAAAAGCCAATTATTTCTCCTAAAAAGTCTATATAATAAATGACGCGGAACTTATGACAAAAGAAGCTCAAAATTGCTTATTAAAACTCTAGAAGAACCGCCAGAATATGTTATAATTATTTTAATTGTTTCAAATGAAAGTAAATTATTAAACACAGTAAAATCAAGATGTGTAAAAATAGAGTTTTCTAAATTGACAAATGAAGAAATAAACAATTATTTAAAGGTTGTGGAGCAAGTAAACTGTCTAATACATTATTAGAACAATGTGATGGTAGTTTAAAAAAAGCTTTAACAATTGGGGACAAGGCACAAGACTATGAGACAGTAGAAAAAATTATAAATAATTTAGACAAAGTAGATATAGCTAAGGTTTGGAATTCAAAGTAGATTTACTTTATAAAAACAGGATGAAATTTTAGATTTTTAGATTATATAAATGTTATATTGTACAATAAATTGCTTGAAAAATGATAAAATGATGTATATAAACTCCATAAAAGTTGTAGAACAAACGAAGAAAAAATTTGTTAGCAAATGCAAATTATAATATGTGTATAGATAATTTGTTATTAAAGTTATGGGAGGAATTTAATGAACAAAATAATAGGGGTTAGATTTAAAAGACCAGGCAAAGTATATTTTTTTTGATGCTGGGAATATAGATGTAAATGTAAAAGATAAGGTAATTGTAGAAACAGCTATGGGACAAGAAATTGGAGAAGTTATAATAAAATAATAAAAATCTTGAAATAACAAGATTAAAAACATCTTTAAAAAAATAATAAGAATAGCTACTGGAAAAAGATTTAAAACATTTGAAGAAAATAAAAAAAAAAAAAAAAAGCTTTTTAAAATCTGTGAAGAAAAAATTAAAAAGTCATAATTTAAATATGAGTTTAGTAGATGTAGCATATACTTTTGATAATGCAAAATTATTATTTTACTTTACTGCAGATAGTAGAATTGACTTTAGAGAACTTGTAAAAGATTTAGCATCAATATTCAAAACAAGGATAGAATTAAGACAAATAGGAGTAAGAGACCAAGTAAAAAAGAATTGGTGGAAATGGTGTATGTGGAAGAGAATTATGTTGTTGTACATTTTAAATAATTTTGATACAGTGTCTATAAAAATGGCAAAAAGAACAAAATATTGCATTAAATCCAGCCAAAATTTCCGGTAATTGTGGAAGACTTATGTGTTGTTTAAAATATGAGCAAGAAGCATATGAAGAGAAATTAAATAAACTTCCTAAAGTAGGAGCAATAGTAAAAACAGAAGACAGGGAAGGCACAGTTGATAATGTAGAGATATTAAAAAGAAATTGTTAGAGTAAAAAATTAGGGATGAGGAAGATACTTTTTATAAAAAATATCCTGCATCAAAGTAAAGATAATAAAAGAACATTGAATCGAAAGAACTTAATAAAGAAGAACAAAGAAAACTTAAAAGAATTAGAAAAGTTAGAAAAATTGGATAAAATGGAAAATGCAGCGAGTGAAGATGACATCTAATATTAATGGGTTTATAGGTATCCCTTAAAAACCTAAATAATGAAGAGGTGGTGAAAATAATGGCATATAAAATAACAGATAGATGTATTAGTTGTGGTGCGTGTGCAGCAGAATGTCCAGTAAATTGCATCTCAGAAGGTGATGGAAAATATGAAATAGATGCCAGCCAATGCATTAGTTGTGGAACATGTGCAGGCGTTTGCCCAGTAGAAGCACCAGAACCAGATGAAGAATAGAAATTGTAGATACACACTTTTTATATTAAATTATTAAAATTAGTTTAGTCAACAATTACTATTTTTAAAAATCAGTAACATATATTAATATAGATATATTAAAGTATAAATATATTTATATTATTGTGAAATACTTAAAAAAGAAGCTATTATAAGATAACAATCTAATAAGCTTCCTTTTTTTTTATGAATATATAAAAAAATCTAATAGTTATATTTTTATAAAAGGATAAATTCACTTTTTACTTAAATAAATATATAAAAATTTGTGTAAATTTTACAAATTTTTTAGTATTATCTTTTAGATAATTTATTTTGAATAAATTTAATTTTCAAAGTGCTTCTAATTGTAAAAGTGCATTCCATCTTTCGTCTACTTCTTTTTTGGAATTCTTCAATCATCCACTCATTTCCAGGACTAAACATGTGTTTAAAAGCGTTTTTGAGGTTTTAAGAATTCTTCTATAGGTAATTTTTTGCTGGTTTGTATGTTATTTTTATATTTACCATCAACAACTTCATATAAAGGCCAATAACATGTATCTGCAGCTAATTTATTTATTTTCATTAAATCTTCTGTAGGGTATCCCCAACCTCTTGGACATGGAGCCAATATATTTAAGAAAGTTGGACCTTCTGTATATATGGCCTTTCTAGATTTTCATATAAATCTGAAAAAATTAAGCATTGCTAATGTTTGTGCAACATATGGTAAGTGATGTGATACCATAATTTCTGTTAAATCTTTTCTTTTTTGCATTTTACCAGGTATTACTTTCCCAGCAGGAGAAGTTGTTGTATCTGCAAAGTGTGTGGTGTAGCAGAAGAACGTTGAATACCAGTATTCATGTATGCACCATTATCATAGCACACATATGTCATATCATGGCCTCTTTCCATAGCTCCTGATAAGCTTTGAATACCTATATCATAAGTTCCACCATCTCCACCAAATGTGATGAATTTAGTAGTTTTATCTTCTGGTAATTTTCCTTGTCTTTTCATAGATTTATAAGCAGCTTCTACACCTGAGCAAGTTGCAGCAGCATTTTCAAATGCTGTATGAATATATGAGTCTGTCCAAGCTGTATATGGATATATACATGTAGAAACTTCCATACATCCTGTAGCATTAGCTACTACAACATGATCTTCTGGATTTACAGCTCTTAATACCATTCTTGCAACTGGTGGAGCACCACAACCAGCACATTCTATGACCTGGTGTAAATCTAGATTCTTGTATTTACAATTACATCTTTTAAATTATATGCCATTTATTTTTTCCTCCTTTAATCCAAGATAACGGTAAGGATTCTCTACTCTTCCGTCTTTTACAATTTCTTGTAAATCTGTATATACAGAAGCAATTTCTGTTTCAGTTGTATCTCTACCACCAATACCATAAATATAACTTACAGCAGGAACTTGCTTTTTGTTTACATACATAGCAGATGCTACATCTGTAAATAAAGCACCTCCAGCACCATTTAAAGAATCTGCTCTGTCTAAAACAGCTATTGCTTTTGCGTTTCCTAAAGCTTCTGCAATTTCGTCTACAGGGAATGGTCTAAATACACGAACTTTTAATAGCCCTGCTTTAATTCCTTGTTCTCTTAATTTATCTACAACAACTTTAGATGTTCCAGCTGTTGAGTTCATACAAACTACAACTATGTCTGCATCATCTGTTTTATATTTTTCAAATAATTCATATTTTCTACCAGTCATTTTTTCAAAGTCTTTTTGCAACTTCTAAAATAACCTTTTTAGCGTGTCTCATAGCTTCTGCTTGTTCATGCTTATGTTCAAAAAAGATATGCTTGAACATCCATAGGACCTATAGAAATAGGCTCTTTATCATTTAGCAAATAATGTTCAGGATTATATTTACCGACAAATTCTTTAACTTTTTCGTCTTCTATTAATTCTATATTTTCAATTGAATGAGATGTAATAAATCCATCTTGACATACCATAAGTGGTAGCATAACGTCTTTATTTTCTGCTATTCTATGAGCCATAATTAAGTTATCATATGCTTCTTGGTTTGTTTCTGAAAATAGCATAATCCAACCACTGTCACGTACACCCATTGCATCTGAATGGTCACAATGTATATTTAAAGGACCAGATACAGCACGGTTTACTAAAGACATAACTATAGGAAGCCTTAAACTAGAAGCTATATAAATCATTTCCCACATAAAAGAAAGACCATTAGCAGATGTAGCTGTCATAGCTCTTGCACCAGCAGCTTCTGCACCAATACATGCACTCATTGCACTATGTTCACTTTCTACTGCAACAAATTCTGTATCTACTGTTCCGTTACTAACAAATGTTGAAAAATATTGTGGTATTTCTGTTGATGGTGTTATTGGAAATGCTGCAACTACATCTGGATTTATTTGTTTCATAGCTGTTGCTGCTGCTTCATTACCACTTAAACGTTCTCTAATTGACATTTCTATTTTCCCTCCTTTATCATTTCAATTGCACCAAATGGGCATACTTTTGCACATATTCCACATCCTTTACAATAGTCAAAATTAAAATCTTCTCTTTTACCTTCTTTGTTTACTGGTATAGCATCTTCTGGACAAACTGGAAAACATAATCCACATTGTTTACATTTTTCTGGAATGTATTTAGGGCAAATACTTCTCCAGTCACCTGTCTTAAATTCTTTGGCATTACCAGCTTTATATATATTTCCACCGATAGACATTTCTAACCTCCTTGTAATTATTAAGATAATTTTTTTAACCTCTTTTAAAGCAACTTCTAATGCCTTCATATTACCATCAATTACTTCTGGCTTTTTAGCAAATTTATGCTTAAAAGAACCTTCCATATCTTTTTAGAAAATCATTTTTCCTCCATTATGTTTGCAACTTTAACTATAGCAGCTAACATTGGTGTATTTGGAAAATATTTTCCTAAAGTTTCCATAGATACTTTTCTAGCATCGATTGTATAAATTGCACCTGAATATCCTTTTTAGTACTTTTCTTAAGTAATCAATATCTTTAGTAGTATTAATTACTATTGCACCATTAGGTTTTAAACCAGCGGTAACATCTACAACACCTAATAAAGTATCATCAACTACAACAACATAATCTGGTTCATATATATTGCTATGTATTCTAATTGGGGTATTACTAATTCTATTGTAGGCTGTAATAGGTGCACCCATTCTTTCTGGTCCATATTCAGGAAATCCTTGAATATATTTTCCAGTGTTAAAAGCTGCATCAGCTAATAAGTAATGAGGCTGTTTTTGCACCTTGGCCACCTCTACCATGCCATCTTATTTCAATCATATCGTTCATTTATTAATTTCTACCTCCTTATTATAAAAAGCTATTTTGTTAATGCTTTTCCAAGAAAAAGTATATTATTAATTAGCATTAATGTCAAGAAAAAATACTGACGGTTTAGTCTAAAGTTTTGGTCCTGTTTAATTTTCAGCAATTATTGATTTTACAAAATGTATATGATAAAATTTAATTATAAATTGCGATAAGGAAAAAAATATAACAAATTGTGAATTAATAAAAAATACTTACTATACTCAATTATATTTATTTAAAATGGAATTAAATTCTAGTCAGTATATCAATATAATGAGTAGAATAAAAAGAGGAAATGTATATGAAGATTTTAGAATTTATTTTAGATAATAAAGATTACCTAGAAGATCTAATTACAAGAAGTACATACCATTCAAATGCTATTGAAGGAAGTACACTTACCTATGCTGAAACTTATGCTATTCTTTACAACGACAATAGCTTTAAAATCGAAGGAAAAGAGCCAAGAGAAATATACGAAGCAATCAATCACAAAAAAGCATTAGAATTGGTTTTTAAAGAACTTGCAAGATAATGAGGAATTTGACGAAAGATTTATAAAAAAGAGTAAATGAAACTATAAATAGAGATATTAAAGATACAGAAGGTTATAGGACTGTACAAGTATTTATTAAAGGTAGTGAACATATTCCACCAGAACCTGAAAAGGTTCCAAATTTAATGATGTATTATATATATAATTATAATCATGATGAGCAAGATATATTTAATAAAATTGCTAAATATCATATTGAATTTGAGAGAATACACCCTTTTGAAGACGGGAATGGGAGAACAGGTAGGTTGTTAATTAATTATGAGTTGTTAAAAAAATGATTTGCCACCTATTGTTATAGTAAAAGAAGATAGGGTGATGTATTTTGAATTTTTAAGAAATAATGATAGTAATGGATTAGCTAAATGGCTAAAAGAATTATCTACTAGAGAAGAAGAAAGATTGGAGAGATTTGGATATAAAATTTAATTGTATAAAAATATTTAAGAAATAGAAGTATTATAAGATAATAATTAAAATATTTTTAATTCATGTGGACAAAATATTAAATAAAAGTATAATTAAGACATGAGTGAAGTAATAAAAGAAATAGCAATTAAAATAAAAAATTCAGGTGGAACTTTATATTTAGTAGGAGGAGCTGTTAGAGATAAAAATTTTACAAAAAGAAGTGTTTGACAAAGACTATTGCGTAACAGGTCTTTCAAATACTGAATTTGAAGGTTTGTTTCCAAATGCACATATAAGAGGAAAAATGTTTTCCTGTTTATGATATGGAAAATTGTGAATTTGCATTAGCGAGGAAAGAATTAAAAGTAACAAAAAGGACACAAAGGTTTTAAGTTTAATGCACAGGTAAAAAGAAATTACAATAGAAGAAGATTTAGCAAGACGAGATATAACAATTAACTCTATTGCAGAAAATGTATTAACAGGAGAGATTATAGACCCATTTAATGGAAGATTAGATATAGAAAAATAAAATAATAAGAAAAACTACAGATGCATTTAAAGAAGATCCACTTAGAGTATATAGAGTAGCTAGATTTGCTAGTACATTAGAGTTTATGGTAGAAGAAAAAAACACTATAAAGGCTATGGAATTCTTAAGAAAGAACTGCTAACTCTATCGAAAGAAAGAGTTTTAATGAATTTCAAAAGGCTTTAGCATCTAAAAAACCGTCAAGATTTTTGAGGTACTAAAAAAGGCTAATGTTTTAGATGTGCATTTTAAAGAAATATATAATCTAATTGGAAAAACTCAACCTATTAAATATCATCCTGAAGGAGATAGCTATAACCATACAATGATAGTGGTAGATAATAGCAGTAAACTTACAACAGATTTAAAAATTAAATTTTCATGTCTTGTACATGATTTAGAAAAGGAAATACACCAAAAATATTTTTACCACATCATTATGGACATGAAGAAAGAGGTCCAAAATTAGTTAATGATTTAGGAAATAGAATAAGTATACCCAACAGTTGGATAAATGCGGAAAAAGTTGCATGTAAATTGCATATGAAAGCAGGTATATTTAGTCAAATGACACCAGATAAACAAGTAGATTTAATAGAAAATGCAAGTAAGTCTATTTTAGGATTGATGGATTAAAATTGTTGTAATGTGTGACAAGGCAAGAAACGGTGGCTTTCCAGAAGCAAATTTTTGATAAGATAGGCAAAAAGTATGCTAGAAATAGTAACAGGAGATTATATAAAAGAAAAAATATAAAATAGAAGATGGAATTAAAATAAAAAATAAACTTAGGAAGAGAGAATAAAATACTTAAAAGAGGTATTATAAAAAATATTTATAAGAGAAACTGTTAAATTTGGAGGTATTTAAATGATAAAGTGTTTTAAAAGTGAAAAAGGTTCAATGGCTGTATATGCTACAGGACTTACTTTAACATTTATTATAATATTAATGGCGATTTTTACTCTTACATGTTCTAATAAATATTGATATTGTTTCATTTGATACTGCCATCCTGATCAGAATGCAATATTAAATTGGTATTATCTGGTATTTTATCAAATGCTTTTTTCTAACATATCTACTACTTGATTAAATACTGGATGTCGAGATAAATTAAAGCTTATTACTTCACCGTTAAACAAATCTACTATTGGTGATAAATAAAGTTTATCATTATTAACTTTAAATTCCGTTACATCTGTAGCCCATTTTTTGGTTTGGCTTCATTTCTAATGTTATTCTTCTATAACCATAACGTCCTTTATTTTCATTAAATATAGATAAAATTTCGTCTTTTTTCTACCTTATATTTATCTTCTTTCTTCATATTTTTTTAGATTATAATAGAATGTACTTCTTGGTATTTCTGCTAATTTTAATAATTCTCTCAAGCTATATTTGTGCCTTAATTCATC
>VOFC01000009.1_pt1 | contig 12001 bp, 21 predicted proteins | sample 5384161 | NCBI WGS metagenome assembly VOFC01 (sample SAMN12384722, study PRJNA508395) | human gut metagenome | isolation source: healthy gut B | host: Homo sapiens | reverse complement strand
CTACAACAATTACTTTTTCTTGTTCTCTCGCTTGATTCTTTCCTGAACTAAGGCATTTAATTTTTTTAAGTATTCATTCTCCATTCTAAGCCTTTGATTTTCTGCGATTAAATCTTCTTCAACTTCCTTGTTTAAATTTTTCTTTCTTGGTTTAGAACTCATATTTTTCGACCTTCCACGTCGTTCTATATACAAACCTTGTGGTCCTTCCTCATAATATATACGTTCCCATTTACTAACTACATAATCTCCTGCTAAATTAAAATGAATTGCTGTTTCTTGACATGATAAATGGTTCTCATGCATGTATTCTACTACATTTTGTTTAAAATTTCCACTATAACTTGATCTCTGATTTTTCATTAATCCTACATATCCATTTTCTTTGTATTTTCTAACCCATCTAAGAACGGGGGAATATGCTATACCAAAGTGGTCGGCTGCTGTTCGATATCCAACATTATTTTCTAAATAATATTTTATAACCTCTAATTTAAATTCACAAGGATTCTTTAGCAAATTAAAGAAAGTATTTAAACGAAAATAGATTGCAATAGGAGGAAAATAGATGTTTGAGAACATTGTAAATTTCTTTTAAAAACTTAAAAAAAAATGACAAAGGTATTGATTCAAAGTCAAAAAGGAAACAGCTAAAGAAAGGCTACATCTAGTATTAATGCAAGATAGAGCAAATGTATCAGCAGATTTCTTAGATATGATGAAACAAGAAATTATAGAAGTAATTAAAAAGTACATTGATATAGACGAAAAGCAATAGATGTTAAACTAACAAATAAAATGAATGACGATGGAACAGTTGGAGCGCCTGCTTTATATGCTAATATACCAATTGTTACAATTAAAAAACGAAGCTAGAAAAGTAGATAAAGAAGATGAAGAAAAGAATGTTGATGTTGAGTTAGAAGAAAATAAAACAGAAGAAAACAATGTAAAAGAAAATGTAGATACAGAAGAAGCAGAAGAAATAAAAAATAGAAGAGCCAGATAGAGATAAAAATAATGATGCAAATAATAAAGACAACGAAAATAATACCAAAGAAAATCCGGAAGAGAAGAATATAAATAATAACCAAAATGCTTCAGAAAAAACGAAAATGAAGATAAAAATAAAGTAGACGAAGAAGAAGCGAAAAAAAGAAAAAGCTAAAAATAGTATATTTTTAATGAGGTTAATAAATGAATAAAAGGTTACTAAAAAATATAGAGTGGGGCATATTAATTTGCACCATTTTATTGATTGTAATAGGGTTTGTTGCATTATTTTCTGCAACCCAAAATGCAGGTTATGATGAATTTAAAAACAAATTATGTGGGTATTAGTAAGTATCCCTGTAATGATTGTTGTTATTTTAATAGATTATGAAATATTTATTAAAATATCTCCTGTGTTATATGGAGCATCTCTTATTTTTTTAATAGGAGTATTATTTACAGAGCCTATAAATGGAGCTTCAAGCTGGTTTAGCATAGGAAAGTTTACTGTACAACCAGCAGAATTTGCTAAAATTGCATTTGTACTATTTATTACATTTGTTATAACAAAAATGCAATTAAAAGGTAAAGATGAAACAAGTAGACCGCTAAAATTAGGACTTATATTGTTAGTTGCTTTAGTTCCAATTTTGCTTATTATAAAGCAACCAGACTATGGTACAGCTTTAGCATTTATAATGTCTTTAATATTCATGTTGTTTGTTTCAGGAATAAAGAAAAGATACATTATAACAGCAATTACAACAGTTGCGATATTAGTACCAGTAGCATATTTTTTATATTACCAGAACATGCAAAAAACGAGAATAGATGTATTTTTAAATCCAGATATGGACCCAAGAGGTGCTGGATATAATATAATTCAATCAAAGCTTGCAATTGGAGCTGGAGAGTTACTAGGAATGGGGAATTTTTAAAGGTAACCAAACTCAACTTGGATTTCTATATCCTAAAACTACAGATTTTATATATTCTGTTATAGGAGAAGAAATGGGATTTATTGTAGCAGCAGGAGTTATTATACTGTATGTTGTACTTATTACAAAAGCTGTATATGTTGCAAAAACTGCAAAGGATGATGCAGGTGCATATATGGCAGCAGGAATAGCAGGAATATTTTTCTTCCATATGCTAGAAAATATAGGTATGACGATGGGCTTGCTTCCAATTACAGGTATACCGCTCCCATTTGTAAGTTATGGTGGAAGCTCAATGGTTACAAATTTAATTATGATAGCTATTTTACTTAATATTAGTGCCAGAAGAAAAAGAGCGTTATTTATTAGCTAAATAATAATTTTGTAAATATTACAAAAATTTGATTATTAAAAAAGAAAAGTTTATAGACAATATTATGAAATTGTGATTGTTAAACAAATCTTTATAGCAAATATTGCAAAAATGTAATTGTAAAAAGAAATCTTTATAATAATATTACGAAATTGTGATTGTTAAAAAGAAAAGTTTATAGACAATATTATGAAAATGTGATTGTTAAATAAAAATCTTTATAAGAAATCTTGCAAAATTTTGAATATTAAAAACAATATTTATAAAAAATATTATAAAATTAGGAGCATTAAATAAAAATGTTTATAAAAAATTGAAAATTGGAAATGTAGAATTAGAAAATAATATATTTTTTTAGCTCAATGGCAGGTATTACAGACCTGCCATTTAGATTAGTATGTAAAAAATACAATCCAGGACTTGTATACACGGAAATGGTAAGTGGTAAAGGTCTAATGTATAATGATGAAAAAAAAAAAAACAAAATTACTATTACATTCTGTTGAAGAAGAGAAACCACTTGCAGTACAAATTTTTTGAAGTGATATTGAAGCAATGAAATGTGCTACCGAAAAAGTAAGTAATTTTGCAGATATAATAGACATAAACATGGGTTGCCCTGCTCCAAAGGTTGTAAAAAATGGTGATGGTAGTAAGTTATTATTAAATTTAGATTTAGTAAATAATATAGTAAAAGAAGTAGTAAAAGTTTCTAAAGTTCCTGTAACAGTTAAAATTAGACTTGGTTGGGATAGAGAGCATATAGTGGCAGTTGAGGTGGCAAAATAATAGAAAATGCAGGTGCTTCTGCAATTACAGTGCATGGAAGAACTAGAGAGGAATTTTATACAGGACATGCAGACTGGGATATGATAAAAAAGGTAAAAGAATCTGTAAAAATTCCTGTTATAGGAAATGGGGACATAAAGACAAAAGAAGATGCTTTTAAAAATGTTTAAAGAAACAAATGTAGATGGAGTTATGGTAGGGAGAGGAGCATTAGGAAAACCTTGGATTTTTTAGAGATATAATTCAATATTTGCAAGGAGAAGAAATTTTAAAAATAACAAATAATGAAAAATTGCAAATTATGTTAGAACACATAAATTTAGAAGTTAAAGAAAAAGGTGAAAATGTTGCTATAAAGGAAATGAGAAAACATATTAGTTACTATATAAAAAATTTACCAAATGCAACAATAATAAGAAATGAAATAAACAAAATAATAGACAAACAAGATGAATTGGTAGCTTGCCTAACAGAATATTTTAATAAATTATGAATAGAAATAAACTAAAATAAATTAATTTTAGTTTATTTTTTTTGCTTTTAAACTTTTAAAAATAAAAAATACATTGATAGATTGTTTTTAATACATTTTTTAAGTTGTAAAAAAAGATTTGAATAAGTTTAAAGGTTTGACAACTGGTTTTTAATACATTTTTTATAAGTTATAAAAAAGATTTTTAAAAATATAAAATTTAACAACTGTAGTTTAATGCATGTTTTTAAATTAAAAAAGAGGTAGGTTTATGAAATTTATAAGATTAAATAAAAAAAGTTTAATAATTTTAATTTGTATAATTTTAGCTATTACCATTATTTCTGTTTATTTTATAAATAAAAATAATAAAATATTTAATAAAAATTTTAATATTGGAAATAATATAACTAGCAAAAGTATTCAAGAAATTGAACAATATATTTTAAATATTAGTTCTTATGAAGCAAAAGCTGAAGTAATGATTGAAAGCAATAAAACATAAATAAATATGTGTTAAAGCAAGAATATAATAATTCTGGTAAAATAGAACAAATAGTACTAGAGCCATCTAATATAGAAGGTTTAACAATATCATATAATGAAGGAAACCTTACTATTAATAATACTAAATTAAATTTACAAACAGTTTATAATAACTATAAATATGTGGTAGACAATAATTTATGGCTTAATTCGTTTATAAAAGATTACAGAGAAAGTAATAATAAAAGTATTAGTGAAAATAGTGACTATATAGTAATGACAGTAGATATTTCAGACAGTAACAATTATGGAAAAATTAAAATTCTATATATAAATAAAAACTACAGGAAATCCAGAAAAATGTTAATACAAGATAAGAACCAAAAAAAAATATGGTTTACATATTATATAGTGAGATAAGAATAAATAGTGTAAGTAAATAAATAACAAAAGTTTTTTTAACTATTTTTATCTCTATCTAATATTTAAAATATATCAATAAAAAAAAACTTTAAATCTACAAATATTAGGAGTGAAGAAAATGGTAGTTAAAAAGAGGAGATATGTTTTATGCAGATTTAAGTCCAGTTGTTGGTTCAGAGCAAGGGGGAATAAGACCTGTTCTTATAATACAGAATGATGTTGGAAACAAACATAGTCCTACAGTAATTGCTGCTGCAGTTACATCACAGGTTACTAAAAAATGAATTACCAACACATATAGAAATTGGGGCCACAAGAGGGTGGATTAAAAGAAGAATCTCTAGTGTTAACAGAGCAAATTAGAACTATAGATAAAAAGCAGATTAAAAGAGAAAATTGGGCACATAGAAAAATGAAGAAATAATATCTAAAATAAATAATGCTTTAGGTGTAAGTTTTGGTTTAGAATAAGCAAAATATAATATAAAGAAAATACGAAATAAAAAATAAAGATAAATTAAATAAAAAAGATGAAATTTCTCAGTTTGGCTAGAAGATTTATAAGCAAAGTAAAAAATAATAATAATAAAATGAATGAACCCAAATGGCTAGAATTTTAATAAAGACAAAATTGTTCTTATTAGAATTCTACCAAAATTTTTTTTTATGTTAGACAGGTTGAGTAAAGATATAAATTATTTAGTTTATTATCACACTTTCACGTCACTTTAAAATATTTTTTTTGACAAAAAAACGTTGATTTCAACGTTTATCAGATGTTTTATTTAATTAATTACCAACTCTTTAATATATTTTCTTGATAATCTCTGTATTTTTGCTTAAATTCTTCTTTTTATCTGGTGGTAATTCTCCTATTTTTCTTCCTAATTTTGTTTGGTGAACCTGTGTATATTTTCGTTGTTTTTATTACAGAATCATTGTTTAGTCCTATTGACTTTGCTACTTGGCCTTTTTAATTCAACATCATATCTTCCACAAGAAGCTGAAGAAGAAACTATAACATAATTAATATCTATAAATTGAAGTCCATTATCTTCGTCATTTCCTATTATTAAAATTGGTCTTGCCTTTTCTAAATTATCACTTGGTTTTGTTGCTTTGTATGTCCATATTTCTCCTATCATTAGTCCCATGCCCCATTTCTGGTTGAAAATTTCATTTATAAAGTAATTTGCTATACTTTCTTTAGAAATTGTTTTATCACTTCTTTCATCTGGGTCTAATCCTCTTCTTGATAAAATCCAAGGTTCTTGCTCATGGCTTATTTTTTTCTAAATATTTTGCATCATATTTTCCAAAGTTCTTTATAACATAATTAATAATATCTTTTGCTTCATCATCTAATTCTTCAACCTCGAAATTAGTATCTATTGAATTGTATTGGTAGTTTTTAAATATGTCATATACATTTCTTACTACTGGTCCATGTACCCAACCTTCTAAATCATCTTTAAATAGCGGTCTATCGTAAAAAGCATAAGAATAACCTTGTGCTAAATACAATAATTTTTGCAATTTTAAAGGTTCTGGGTGTATTTTATTTATAATCCATTTCGCTATTGTTAAAGCATCATATATTATTCCCATCTTAATACCTCCTTACTATTATTATATGAACATATTGTATATTATATCATAATTTTATGTAAATATCAATATTACACTTGTCCACGTTTTCTGTAATAATTGTATCACAGCAGGAGATAAAGTCAATGTTTTTTCTGAAAAAATATTAAAAAAGTGTTTATAGACATAATTTCATCAATTTCATGGTGTTTTTTCTCTAAACAATTCGGTTCCTGTTCAGTTTGTAATTTCATATATTTACTAATTAAATCTTGTCTTATATAACTTAATTTTTTTCCTAATTTTCTTTCAACTTCTCCTACTTTTTGATGACTTACTTGGCAATTTTATATATTGATTTTGTTCAATCCATTGTTTTATTTCTATTGCATTTAGTAAATACTGAGATATATTATTTTCATTTATTCAATTTATGATAAAATAAAAATACCATAAGAAGTTTTTTTAAAACAAACTTTCTTATATACTCAGACTTTTAATCTTTTTATTATTTTAATTTCGTTATATAAATCATCAATACGTTTATTACGAATAATTAAAGCACTTTTATACTCTTCTAAAACTTGTTCGAAGTTTTCCATTGTTTCGCCAGTTTGTAGTAGAAGTCTAATTCCTTCTTTATAATATGCTTTAGTTTTTCTTTTGGTAGTTTCGGTCATTTTGTGTAATATCTTTTCATTAATTCTAGCCTTTTATTTGATCTTTTAAATAATCTACATATTGTAAAAACGCAACTAATTTCATAATTTGTATCGTCTATAACAACTTTAAATAATTGCTTTTAGAATTTTTCCATTAATTTTTCCTACCTTTTCTTTTTCTGCTAAAAAGTCTAATGCCATAAATTTTGGGTCTGGTTGAGTGTCTTTTTATAAGGTCTTTTAGAGTTTCTGAAATGTTTACGTGGGTTTTATATTGCCTTTTGGTAACTATAGCATCATATTCATCTGCAATTGTTACAACTTGCACATAATAAGGAATATCCTTTTTGGTAATGCCATTTGGATATCCAGAGCCATTAAGCATTTCATGGTGATCTAAAGCAGCTAGTGCATATGGACGTAGCTTTAAGTCTTTCATACACATATTATAACCAAGTGTAGTATGTGTTTTCATTACTTCAAATTCTTCATCAGTTAATTTCCCGGGTTTATTAAGAATATCTGGAGGAATAAAAAGTTTTCCTAAATCATGTACATATCCACATATAGTGCAAAAATACTGTGAATTTTGTTCCCATATGTAAGTATTCACATATTCTACAGCAAAGGTTTGCTACATTTTCACTATGTCTACGTGTAAACATATCTAGTTGTCCTAAAACTTCTATTTGATATCTCATTGTTTGTTCTAAGTTGTAAGACTTTAAATTAGTAGGACTATAAAAATCAAATTGCTCGCTTTTCATAACTTCTCCTTTGTAAAATAATACTAATTTTATAATACTATAAAAGAAAGTTTTTTACAAGAGGTTAGAAATTATATAGTAAAATTATTCTACGGACTGCCAATTAAATTAAAATAAACAAATTGGTCAAGTGAACAGTTAAATTAACCCAATTAATTTTGTATTAGCTATTGAAAATTCAAAAACAATATAGTAGAATGAATAATGTATATAACAATACTAAACAGGCACGGATAATGTCGAAAAAGTACGAAAAAGTAGTATTGTAAAAATAAACAAAAAGAAAAAAGGGCAACGCAAAATGACAAAAGCTAAAACCGTTGAGGCTGTAAGAGAGAGAGAGAGAGAGAGAGAGAGAGAGCTATACTTTTACTAACATAGAGTGTAGTTTATTTGAACATGGCAGCATAAGTAACTTAATAAAAATACAAGAAGGTAGAAATACCTTTATTGTTAGTATAAAAAAAGACAGACTATGAATAAAATAGCCTGTCATTTTTGCGTGCAAAAGAAAGGGAAGGAGAGCATGGAAGAAATAAAATTAAGAATGCAAAATAAAATAGACAAGCTAAAAGTAAATAAACGGAATAACGTTAATAGCGTTAGTTGTGACAATAGTAGTTTTATTAATATTAGCAGGGATAACAATAGCATTAGTGTTTAGTCAGAATGGAGTAATAAGAAAATCGCAAGAAGCAAAAAGAAAATACTAAAATAGCTCAAGTAAGAGAACAATTAGAATTAGCAAAAGCACCAGAGTTTATAGAAGGCAATGGAAAATACAACCCAGATAGTTATTTTCAAAGAATAGAAGACGAAGGAATAATAGATGACAAAGATACAGATGTATATGAACGAGAAGACGGAACATATGAAGTAACAACAGAAGGATATATATTTATAATAACATTAGTACCAAGTAAAGATAATGTAGAAGACATAAAAATAGATTATGAGGGAAAAGTATACGGACCAAGAATAAGAAAAGTAAATGTGACAAATAAAACAACAAGTAGTATAAGTGTAGAAGTAGAAACAGTAAATGCAGAAGGAGCGACATATACTTATTATTATAAGAAAAATGATGAAACAGATTGGATAAAAGCAGAAGAAAATAAAGAAAGCACATATACATTTAATGGATTAGAAGCAAATGTAATATATAACATAAGAGTAGTTGTAGAAAAAGATGGAAAGACAGCAAAAAAAGTAAGTACAGTAACAGGAGAATTACCAGAAGGAGCAGTACAATTTAGTCCAGTAGAATGGAATAATGGACAAGCAAGTACAATAATAACAACAGCAGAAACAGGTTATACATTGCAATATCAAGTAGGAGGAATAGCAGAAGACAATTGGACAGATGCGACTAGTGGAACTACAATAGAAAACTTACAACATGGAACAACAGTATATGGAAGACTATTTGATGGAACAAATGGAAGCAAAACAGCAAGTATAGATGTAGAAGATAAGATTGCACCAAATACACCAACAATAATTATATCAGGAACAAACGGAAATAATGGTTATTATAAATCAAATGTGACAGCAACAATAACAGCAGGAAGTGATGGTCAAAGTGGAGCAAATCAAGTAAGATATAGTGTAAGTGGAGCGCAAATAGTAAATCAAACAACAACAGAATCAGGAACGACAAGTGCAAGTATTACAATTAGTGCAGATGGAATAAGTACGATAACGGCATATACGATAGATAAAGCAGGAAAAGTATCAACAGCCAAAACACAAGTAGTCTACAAAGATAGCACGGCACCAAGTACAGCAAATTTAACAGTAGGAACAGTAGAAGAAACAAGTATAGTGGTAACAGCAAGAGGAGATGATGGTACATCAGAGTATATAGTTATCAATTTCAAATAAGCACAACAAGCGATACAACTGGATTTACAACAGTAGCAACACAAAGAAGTTCGGATGCGAGTTATGAATACACATATACAGGGTTAACAGGAGGAATAACATATTATTTAAGAGTAGTTGTAACTGATATGGCAGGAAATACAAGAACAAGTACTGCAGTAACACAAACGACTAACTATCCAATAGTAGAAAATAAATTAAAAGTAGGAGATTATGTATATTATTATGATAAAAATGGAACAAGAAGATTATGTGCAGTATTGTATGATAATAGCTCAGGATATGGAGTACAAATTATAACGATGAGTGCAGTAGAAAACGTAGAATTAGGCAATGGGGCAGGAAACGGAGAAGAAAGTAATTTTAATCAGACAGATTTTAATACAGCAATGAATAGCTATAACAATGCAATAGAAACATTAAATAAGAGAGCAGAAGTATATTTAAATTCAACATATGCAAGTGATGCAAGATGTGTAGGCAGTGTACCAAATAACAAAAAAAAACTCACAAAGTGGATATTATACATTTACAGAATTTACATCAAAATATAATGGAAAATTTCTAGATGCAGACCTAAATTATGAAACGGACTGGAACCAAATGGTATCCCTAGGAATATCATATATAGGTGAAAAAAACTATTATTTAGCATCTCGATTGGTTGAATCACAAGATTTTAAAGAGTATGTTAACTTTGCTATACGTATCACAAATGGCTATCGGATGGTGGAATTTAGTTTTCTGTTATGTAAATTTTGAAGATCGTATTGATTCCCATGGTTATAATTATGGACTTCGACCAGTATTTTACACTAAAACCAGGTATCAAAATTACAGGAGGAAATGGCACTTCAGATAGTCCATATACATTAGGTACCTAGAAGAAAAGTACCATGTTAGATAGTGGTAACGAATAAAAAATGAGAGAAAAGAAAAACATAGCAAAATCAATAAAAATTTGCTATGTTTTTTTGAGAAAAAAATAACTTTTTCGCACAAAAGATGATAAAATATAAGTGAAAAATACAAAAAGAAGGTGGTATATATTAAAAGATTATTAGAAAAAAGATATAGTAGAAAATATTAAGTCTTTTCCTGTTATTCTTTTATGTGGTCCCTAGACAAGTTGGAAAGATAACCATATTAGAAAAAGCTTTCTAATGATAAAGTTAATTATGTTAGTTTAGATGACCCATTAGAGAAAAAAGTTCAATAGAAGACCCTGCTTTGTTTTAGAAAATCATAAACCACCATTAATAATAGATGAGATACAATATGCAACTGAATTATTACCATATATAAAAATGAAAGTAGACCAAGCTAGATTAGAGGCATTAAAAGTGATGTACCTAGCACATGCTTATATTATTTAACTGGAACACAAATGTTTACAATGATGAAAAAATGTAAGCAAAAGTTTGGGCAGGAAGAGTTGGAATTATTGATATGTATGGCCTATCTTATAGTAAGATAATTGGTAAAGATCAAGATTATTTTTTACCTACATCTAAAAGATGTAAAGAAAGAGAGCAATATCCTAGACCAGAAACATTAGAAGTTTTTGAAAAAATTATAAGAGGTTCTTTTCCAGCATTATACCAAAATGAAAATATTAGTACAGAAAAAGATTTTATAATGGATATTTAAGGACATATTTGGAGAGAGATATTAGAAATTTAATTATAATTAAAGAGGAAACTAAATTTCTTACATTTATGTCTGCAGTAGCAGCAAGAACAGGTCAAGAGTTGAATTACGATAATTTAGCAAGAGACGCAGAAATAGACAATAAAACAGCAAAAGTTGGTTTTCATTTTACAAACTTCAGGTTTAATATTTTTATTACAACCATATTCAAATAATCCAGCTACTAGAGCAATAAAGACTCCAAAAATGTATTTTACAGATACTGGGCTTGCATGTTATTTAGCAAGATATTCTGATGCAAAAACTTTAGAAAAAAGCGCTATTAATGGGAACATATTTGAAACAGTGTAGAGTTATTTGTATGGTAGATAAAATAATTCCTTTTAGATAATAAAAAAATATTGCAATTCAATTCAATGCATATAGGTAAAGAAAATAATTTTGGATAAAAGGTTTTTTTAGTAAAAAATATAAATTATATGTTATATAAATTATAAAATTACAAAAAAGCAATGTATTTTTTACATTGCTTTTTTGTATTTTATAGTATGATTTTAAAAGGAAAAGGAGGCTTTAAATGGAAGAAGTCTTAATTAAAAATGGAAATGTCTTATTATTTGAAAATAATGATGTAGTAATAAAAAAGATAAATTTTTTATAAAGAATGGAAAAAATTGAAAAATTTTTTTTAGATGATGAAAAAAGTAAAATATATGAAGAATATAATATTAGTGTTTCTGAAGGAAAAGATAATAATTTAAAAAATTTACACATTATAGATGCAACAAATAAAATAGTAATGCCAGGTCTTATTAATGTACATGCACATATACCAATGAGTATATTTAAGAGAAACAACAGAGGGGTACAAATTATATGAATGGCTTGAAGATAAAATATGGCCGGTAGAAGATAAATTAACAGAAGAAGATGTTTATTATGCAAGAGTATGCTTTCATATATAGAAATGATTTCAA
>VOFC01004504.1_pt1 | contig 12027 bp, 17 predicted proteins | sample 5384161 | NCBI WGS metagenome assembly VOFC01 (sample SAMN12384722, study PRJNA508395) | human gut metagenome | isolation source: healthy gut B | host: Homo sapiens | reverse complement strand
GCCGCGGCGCAGGTTGAAGGTAACGCCGTCCACAGCCTTAACATAGCCCACAGTCTGGGACAGCAGGCCGCCCTTGATGGGAAAATATTTTTGAGGTGGTTGACCATCAGGATATACTGAGGGTCATAGGTGACGGGGTGTAATCGTTTTCAACCAGAAGTTTTTCCTTCTTTGCCATGCGTCACTCACCCGCCTTTCTGTTTTCTTCATAGTAGCGGTAGCAGCTGACCTTGTGCGTCGGGGACAGGCTGATCTCGCAGGGGTACTCGCCGCTGCAGCAGGGCAGCTGCAGCTCGCAGCGGTCCTTGAAGTAGCAGTAGTCCGGCATATCGATGGGGTTCGGCACCTTGCCGGGGATGGCGTACAGCTTATCCACCTGCTTGCCGACCACCGGCTTCGAAGCCATCAGGCCGATCGTATACGGGTGACACGGATGCGCGAAGATCTCCTCCGCCGTGCCCTTCTCGACAATGCGGCCGGCATACATGACAACGACATAGTCCGCCATCTCCGCAATGACGCCGAGGTCGTGGGTGATCAGCATAATGGACGAATTGATTTTGTCCTTCAGGTTGCGCAGCAGGTCGAGGATCTGGGCTTGGATCGTCACGTCCAGCGCGGTGGTCGGCTCGTCAGCAATGAGGATCTTCGGGTTGCAGGCCAGCGCCATCGCGATCATCACGCGCTGCCGCATGCCGCCGGACAGCTCGTGCGGGGGGTACATCATATAGACGCCCTCGCTGTTCGCGATGCCGGCCGTCTCGAGCAGATGGATGGAACGGGCCTTGACGTCTTCGGGGGTCTTGTCGCGCCCTCGTGCAGCTCGATGACCTCGTCGATCTGGGCACCGATGCGGAACACTGGGTTCAGACTCGTCATCGGTTCCTGGAAGATCATCGAGACGTAATTGCCGCGCAGGGCCTGCATCTTGTCGGTCGGGGTCTTGGTGATGTCGTAGGCCTTGCCGTTGCCGAGATTCAGGCGAATCTCGCCCTCCACGATCTGGCCCTGGGGCCGCTGCAAAAGCTGCATCAGGGACAGGCTCGTGACGGATTTGCCGCAGCCGGACTCGCCCACGACGCCGACCGTCTTGCCGACCGGCACGTCAAACGAAACGCCGTCGACGATTTGACCACGCCGGTGTCGGTGAAGAAATAGGTGTGCAGGTTATCGAACTCCACCACGTTGGCGGGGTCCTTCATCTGGGTGGTGTACTCACTCTCGGGCACGTTGCGGCGTTTGCGGCGCTTCTCGTACTGGTCGGTGATGCGGCGGTTTTCCTTGGAGATCCGCCGCGATTCTTTGCTGGAAAGATAGCCTTCCTGATTTTTAGCCATCGTGCGTTCCTCCTTCCAATTACCGCTTCATCTTGGGGTCGAACGCGTCGCGCAGACCGTCACCCACAAAGTTGAAGCCGAGGACGGTCAGCAGCAGGCAGATACCGGCGGGGATCCAGATAAACAGATAGTTCGTCATAACGTAGGCATTATTGACATCGTTGATGATGTTGCCCCACGACGCAAACGGATACTTGACGCCCAGACCCAGGAACGACAGGGTCGCTTCCGTCATGATCGTCGAACCCAGGCCCATCGTGCAGATAACGATGAGCTGCGGGATAACGTTCGGGATGAAGTGGCGGAAAATGCGGTGCCAGACGCGGATGCCGCCGGCCTCCGTCGCCAGCATGAACTCCTGCTCACGCAGCGAGAGGATCTGGCCGCGTACCAGACGGGCAATGCCCGGCCAGCCGAGGAAGCCCAGAATCAGCATCAGGTACAGCATACGTTTCCAGGAATCGACGCGCATGGCGTCCATGGCCGCGCCGATGATGATGATGACGGGCATCGAAGGGATGCAGTAGAAAACATCGACAACACGCATAATAATGTTATCGACCCAGCCGCCGAAGTAGCCGGAGATGCCGCCCATCAGGATGCCCAGGGATGCTTCAATGACAACGACGATGAAGCCGATGATCAGCGAGACACGGCCGCCGTACATCAGGCGGGTCAGCATATCCATACCGTTGGTGTCGGTGCCCAGCCAATGCGCTTTGCTGGGGGGCGGCGTAGCGGTCATAAACGTAGGTCTCGGTCATCTGCTTGACGCTCCACACCTTGGCAGAAGGATCGTAGACGATGTCATACTCGGCCTCGTTGCCGCGGCATCGGTGTAATCGAACTTATCGGCGTCCTCATTGATGGCTTCCTGCCAGGAGATCCTTGAAGTCGCGGGTAATGACGATGCTGGAATCGGCGGCGGAGACGACAAAGCGGCTGACATAACCCAGCTGCTCGCCATTGGCGGATGTCTGCCGTCCTCGTCCAGGGCGTAGTCCACGCCGTCGGCGGTGAAGTCGCTCTCCCCTGCCGTCATGGCGGTCAGGGCGGCCAGCTTGACGTCAAAGCTGAACTTCGGCGCACCGTCGGCCTCGTTGACGAGGTCGCGGCTGGCATAGCCCATGACGTCCCTGCCCTGGTAGACAACGAAAGTCGTCGCTCCGGATGTCGACGGTGTAGTCAGTATCCTTATAGTTGAACTCCGTGCTGCCCTTCTTCACGGCTTCCAGGGCCTTGCTCTGGGCGATGGAGCCGAAGTTCTGGCCGTCGGCCACAACAAAGCGCATCGTGTCGTTGCGGGTAACGCCGACAAACTCCTTGGACATCTGGGTGTAGGTGAAGAACTGCTCGTCCTGGCCGTAGGGGCTGACAAGGCCGCCGAGGAAGGAGAACAGGAACATTGCAATCAGGATGGACAGACCGATGACGGCCAGACGGTTCCGGAAGAACCGCTTTGGCGACGAGTGCGCCCGGGAGACAAAACCTTGACGCGGCGGTCATCGTTCAGGGGAGTACTGCTCCTGCTTCGGGTTCTGGTTCTGCGTGTTTTCGCTCATGGGTGTGCAGTCTCCTTTCTTTACGAGATGCGTACGCGCGGATCGACCACGCCGTACAGGATGTCTGTCAGCAGGTTGCTGGCCAGGGTCAGCACTGCCATAAAGGACAGGTAGAACATCGTGAAGGGGATGTCGCCTGCGACCATGGACTGGTAGGAAATATAGCCGATGCCCGGGTATGGAGAACAGCGTCTCGGTGATAAGGGCACCGCTGAACAGGCCGGGCAGGCTGCCGCCAATGATCGTGACCAGCGGGATCAGCGTGTTGCGGAAGGCGTGCTTATAAATAACGGTATGCTCCGACAGGCCCTTGGCGCGGGCGGTGCGGATGTAGTCAGCGTTCAGCACTTCCAGCATATTCGTGCGGGTGTAGCGCATATAGCCGCCGATGGAGACACGATGACCAGCGTTGCGATGGGCAGCACCAGATGGTTGGCCTTATCGCAGAACTGCCCCCAGGCGTCCAGCTGGGCATAGTCACGGCCGACGAGGCCGTACAGATCGAACCAGCCGAGCTTGACCGAGAACAGCAGCTTGAGCAGCGTAGCAAAGAAGAAGGTGGGCAGCGAAATACCGACCAGCGCCGCAGCCGTGATGACGTAGTCCGTGCGGCTGTACTGCTTGGTGGCAGCCAGCACGCCGAGGGGCACGGCGATCACGATGGACAGCACAAAAGGAGATGCCGCCCATGATGACAGACAGGCCGATGACCTCGTTAAACTTCTGGGTACCGGGGACGTTCCATTTCCAGCTGTCACCAAAGTTGCCGACAATGGCCTTGGACAGCCAGGTGAAGAAGCCGGGCATAATGTCCAGGTCAAGGCCGTAGGCCGCGTTGAGCTGGGCCAGCCATTCCTCATAGGGTTTGGCACCGGGGGCCTGGGCCAGCTGCATTGCCATCGTCTCGGCAAAGGAGCTGGGCAGGCTGCGGATCAGCGCGTAGATAATGAACATGACACAGAACAGGATCAATACCGACTGCGCGATCACGCTTGATGATGTAATTTCGCAAGGGTTTTTCGTTCCTTCCTTGCACGGTTAGACCGCGTTTATTTTGCAGGGAAATGCCGTAATTGGGCATCCCCATCCCACGCAGGGACGACGCCCTGCGTGGGAGTGGGGACGACCATATTAGTGGTATAGGGGAAGAATGGCGATTACCGCCGGCAGAGGGCCGGGCATGCCCGGCCCCAGGGCGGCATTCTATATGCGCCCGCACAGGCTGCCCGTTCCTCGGTTCGTCCAATACAGCAAAGCAACCGCCCTTGGCGGGCGGTCACCTGCGTTTCACAACGGTAAGTTGAACTTAGTTCAGCTCGAGGTTGTTTAGCTCAGACTTGTAGGTCCAGTACGGGGTCTGATCCTTCGCGATGGTGTCGATGTTGACACGCTCGGTGGAGAAGATCGTAGCCTCGCTGCGCTGGTAGACGGGCAGCTCGACACCCCAATCCAGGATGATCTCCATGGCCTCTTTGTACATGGCCTTGCGGGCCTCCTGGTCGGTGGTCTGGCGGGCAGCCATAATCAGCTCATCCAGGTCGGTGTCGTTGATGGCGTAGTAGTTGGTAGCGCCCTGGCTGTGGTACAGCTGGTACATATCGGGGTCATTGGTGGACTGCCATGCAGCAACCCAGCCTTCCGCCTCGCCGGACTGGTAAGAAGCGTACAGGTCGGAAGCGTTGGCCATATCGTTGACGATCAGGTTGAAGCCGATGGTCTTCAGGGCGGCTGCCGCGTTGGTCAGGGTCTGGAAGGTGGGGTGGTCGCCGTTGCCGCCGGCACCGATGTTGATCTGATACTCCATCTTGGCACCGGCAGGAGCGGCAGTGATCTGGCCGTTCTCGACGGTGTAACCGGCAGCCTCAAAGTAGCCCAGGGCAGCCTGCAGAGCGGCGGCGTACTTATCCTCGCTCTTCATGTCGGAGGTGTAGATCTCGTTGCCTTCCACATCGGTGGAATACGCGATCTGATAGCCGTCGTCGGTGACCTGCGGAGCCGCCCAGGACGTGTTGGAGATCGGGTAGTTGATGACGGAAGCGGTGTCGCCGTAGTAGGAGTCAATGCCCTCATCACGGTAAGCCGGAGACAACGGTCATGATGGCCTTGCGCAGATCCTTGGAAGCCTCGGAAGAGGGGTCGCCGCCAACATTGACGTTCTTGGCGCTCAGGGCGATGTAGCCGTAGCCACGGTAGTCCTTCAGGCGGGTGGTGATGACCGCGCCGTCGTCACCGTCTGCGCCGTTGATGTCAGCAATCTGGTCAGCAACCTCCAGAGAGTAGGAAGGATCGGAGATATCCAGCGTGCCGGCCTCAACGCCGGTGACCTTATCGGCTTCCTGGGTTTCCTTCATGTTGACGTGGGCGACCTTCGGGTGCGCCGTCATAGTAGGAGGGGTTGGCATCCAGATAGACAACGCCGTCGCTGTACTTGTTGAAGGTGAACATACCGCCCCCAGAGGAGCGCCGGTCTTGGAGCGGACACCGCTCAGGTCACCCTTGACAAAGCCGAAGGAGTTGTTGTCGTAGTCATAGAGGCTCGCGTCGCCGTAGTAGTGCATAGGCGCAATCTCCATCTGGAGCTGATAGATCGCGGTGGTAGACAGCTCGCTGGTGGTCAGAGTCATGCTGTAATCACCAGTCTTGACGATACCGGCCACATTGAAGCAACGGCGTCACCGACGTTGACACCGGTGGTGGAGTAGGCGTAGACGTCCTCGGGGATCAGGTCAGACAGGGCGGTACCGGCAGTCTCGGCCTCCATGGCAGAGAAGTTCCAGTCGTAGTTCGCGCCGATCAGCCAGGAACATATCCTTCGCGGTTGCGCCTGCGGGCAGCTCGCCAAGGTTCCAGGCGGCGGCGGCACCGGCAGCATCGTTAGCGTCGGCGGCAGCGCCGCTCTCAACGCACTTGTCGATGATCTCCTGGGCGAACTTCACGCCGCCGTCATTGACAGCATCCCAGAAAGCCTTCTGCTGTTCTTCGGTGAAGTAAGTATAGTCGGTGTTATCCTCGCCAGCCTCAGCGATCAGCTTGGACAGCGTGGTCATGGAGCTGCGGTACTCGTCCAGACCAACGATGGGGGTGGAGTACATGGTTACAGAACCATCATACGTAGGATCGAGGAAGACATACATCGAGAAGATGACGTCGTCGATGGTGACAGGCTCGCCGTCAGAGAACTTCAGGTCGTCGCGCAGCTTGATAGCATAGGTGACGGTGCCGTCATCATTCTCGGTGACAACGCAGTCAGCCGGGCCATAGTAGGTGTAGTCAGTGCCGTTGTACTCGCGGGTCTCGCCCTCGATGCCGTTCAGGACCATCTCACCCTTACGGTCAGCGCCCAGCAGGGCGATCTGGGTCAGGTCGATGACATCCTGGTCAGCGGCAGAAGCAGCAAAGAAGGGGCTGAACTTGCTCTCAAAGCCGGTCTCGGCCAGAACGAGCGTACCGTCGGAAGCGGCAGTGGTGGATGCCTCGGCAGTGGCCGTGCTGTTGCTCTCACTGACGCAGTCGCAGCGGAAGAAGCAGCACCGCCGCAGCCTGCCAGCATGCCGACGCTGAGAGCGGCAGCAGATGCCAGTGCAATGGCTTTGCTTTGTGTTTTTCATGGTAAAACCTCCTATAAATTTGCCCTCACCCACAAATCAATATTGTGCTCCCCAAGAGCGTAACACGAGAAAGGGGAACCCCCTCTCCGCACCCTGTTTCTTTTACAGTGTACACTTGTCGATAATGACTTAGCTTATAAGATACCCTTAAAATTGACAAAAAAGTCAACCCTAAAATCACACTTTTGTTTTTGTACCTTTTGACCAAATTTGAGAGAAAAATTTTGAAGGCCCCCTTCCCCCGGGGGAGGTCAGCGTTCGAAAAAACATTTTGCTATATCCAAACGCCATTCGCCCGCCAACTTGGCGCAGCAACGTGCAGGTTAAAGGCATACGGCACGGCGAAAAATGCGTCCCACGCCAATAGTCCGGCCTTCCCTCGGGGACGGCCGGATGAGGGGCGAGCGCCGGATCTATTACGGAATGTATAATTATTCTTTCGGCCATCCAAAAAAGCGTTTTTTTCCCGGACGGCATCCGCCGGATAAAAATTATTCTTCTTTTCCCCACGGCATCCAGGAACGCAGCAGCGGCAAAAGCAGCGCAGGAGAGCAGTTCAAAAAGTATAAAAACACCTTGCATTCCCCAAAAGCATTTGTGCGTCCACTGCAAACGCAGCTACCCCTGCCCCTGCCGAGGCAGCAGCGCAGAGTACCGCTGTTGCCCTGCACAAAGAGGGCAATTTTTGTGCGGTCTGTTCATGGATATAAGCCCGCACACGCGTCACCGCCCCGGGTCAGCCGCACCAGCAGCACCACCGCATACAGCGCCAGCACCAAGTGCCGCCATATAGGGCAGCAGCAGCCAGGTACCGGGTGCATGGGCCGTAGCACCCGGCAGCACGCCCGCCCCCACCGCCAGCGCAGCCCCGCCGCCGCAGCACAGCCACAGCACGGCCAGCACCCTGGTGTGGGGTGCTCGCCCGCATAGCGGTAATGCGCGCCGCGATACTGATAATTGCCGTTCAGGTCCTTTTCAAAGTCGTCGAGATAGGCGCGCTTCTTTTTCTCGCGCTCGCGGTCCGCCATCAGACGATCCCCGTCAGGTCATAGCCGTCCAGCCACTGCCTTGGCCGCCTCGCAGACGCCGCGCAGACAGCTTTCCTCAAAGGGGGTGGTCAGGCCCGCGTTCTTCAAAAGCTCGGTAAAGGTGCGGCTGCCGCCCTGCTTCGTGTAGGCCATGTAGTGGCTCCACGCATCGGCGCGGTCCTTTTGCAGCATCGCCCAGAACTGCAGGCTGACGGTCTGGGCCAGACAGTAGTCGATGTAGTAGAACGGGCTCTGATAGATGTGCATCTGGCGCTGCCAGTACTCGCCCGCACCATAGAAGGGGATCTCGCCGTCCAGGCGCATCCAGGGCTGATAGATGGCGGCCAGCTTTTTCCATTCCTCGTGGCGCTCCGCCGGGGTCAGCTCTGGGTGGGCATAAACCTCATGTTGGAAGTGGTCGACCATCGTGCCGTAGGGGATGAAGGTCAGCGCACCCGCCAGATGGCTGTAGCGGAACTTGCGGGCATCCGCGCCGAAGAAGCCATCGGCCCACGGCCAGGCGAAGAACTCCATCGACATCGAATGGACCTCACAGCCCTCCATGCTGGGCCATACGGTGGAGTAGGGGATGCGCTTGCGGTTCATATAGGCGGCAAAGGCGTGGCCGGCCTCGTGGGTGACGACCTCGACGTCGTGCTGGGTGCCGTTGAAATTGGCAAAAATAAACGGCATTTCGTAATCACCCAGGCTCGTGCAGTAGCCACCGCCCGCCTTGCCGGGGGTGGAGAGCAGGTCCATGAGCTGGTCGTCCAGCATCTTGTGGAAGAACTCGGCGGTTTCGGGACAGCTCCTCGTAGAATTTTTTGCCCTGCCGCCAGGATCGCATCGGCATCGCCCGCCGGCTTGGGGTTGCCGCTGCGGAACATCAGCGCGTTGTCGGCGGCGTTCATCGGATACTGCTTGCCAAGGCGGCGGGCCTGCTCCCGGTAGATGCTGTCCGCCAGCGGAACGAGATATACTTTACAACTGCCGCGCGGAACTGCTCAACATCGGCCTTCCCGTAGCAGTTGCGCCCCATCCGGTAATAGCCCAGGTGGTGTAACCCTGCATAGCCGAGCTTTTTGCCCATCGTGTCACGCAGGTGGACGAGCTGGTCATAGATGCCGTCAAACTCGGCCTCATGCTCCTTGTACCACGCGCCCTCGGCCTTCCAGGCGGCCAGACGGCGGGCATCGTCGGGGTCGTTCTTGAACGGGGACAGCTGGCTCAGGTATAGACGCCGCCCTCAAACGGGATCTGCGCCGACGCGATGAGCTTGCCGTACTCGGTGGTCAGCTTGTTTTCTCCTGGGCCATCTCGTCGAGAATATCGGGCGAGAACGCCTTGTCCGCGATTTCGGCGTTGACGAACATCAGGTCGCCGTACTCGGCGGTGAAGTCATGCGCGGAACGGCGAGTCGAGCATCGCGCGGCTCCAGGCGTTCTGGCACTCCTGCAGCTGGGGAGGCCTCGTTCCAGAAGTTCATCTCCTCATCGTAGAATTTGTCGCGGGTGTCAATGTATTGCGCACGCTGGCCAGGGGCGAGCGTGTCCACATGCTTGTTGCAGCTTTTCCTCCTCCAGAAAAATGGCGTGGGCCTCGGCGTAGCTGGCCCGGCCTTGAAGCGCGCGCAGGGTCGGGTCAAACTGCTGCCTTCAGACGGCGTCCAGGTCGGGGCGCTGATAGGGCATTTCCGAAAATTTCATAGTGTAGCTCCTTTACGGACATTTTTGTGAGTATTATAGCACATTCTGCTGCAAAATGCAAAAGTCTGTCCGCGCAGACAGCCCACATTTCTGTTGGTTTCTGTATAAAATTCTGCGTTTTCATCGTATTGCAAATTTGGCGCATGTTGAGTATAATAAGGCTAGTAATATCTTACAAGGGGGAGAATTAAAATGCCGATCTCTGAACCTACCGCCGTTTTTTCCATCCGTGATGACCGTGATATGGAGATCAAGCAAGCGGTGCTGCAGGTGTACCGTGCACTGGAGGAGAAGGGCGCAACCCCATCAATCAGCTCGTCGGCTACATCCCGTCGGAGGACCCGACCTACATCACGACCTACAAGAACGCCCGCGCCATCATCCGCCGCATTGACCGCGACGACCTGCTGCAGGCGCTGGTTCGCGATTTTGTGAAGCACTAAAAATCAGATTTTAAAAACCCGCGTATCGGTTCGATACGCGGGAAAGCCTTCCCCCCCGCAGGCGGCTCTTAGGGGGAAGGTGTGGCACCGCAGGGCCGGATGAGGGGCGAGCGCCGGCTTCCCGTTTGCGTGGGTTATAATGGCAAACCTGCCTCATCAGTCAAGGCGGGCGGGGTTGCTGACAGCTTCCCTGCTGGGGAAAGCCTTTTTTCTTTATTCTGCAAAAAACGCATTCTGCACGGCGTTCAGCACAGCGGCACGGCCTGCGGTAAAGTTCACGCCGCCCCGGATAGCAGGTGTAGGCGCGCGCAGCGGACCATCGCAGGGAGATCTCGATCGCTGCCTCGGTAAAGCTGTTGCTGGCCATGATGACCTTAGTCGGTGTAGCCCGGCTCATCGGCAGGCTTCGGGGCTGGCAAAGCTGTCCACAGGGCTGTTGTGCTGGATGCCCGCAGAAGCCCGTCAGTGCGCGCGGCACTGCCCGAGTCAAAGCAGGTCACAAATGTCGTTGTGGTCGGCGGTAGCGCGGCACGGGATTGACACCCGCCAGCTCCAGCAGACACTGGGCATAGATGGCTTTCAGCGCGCAGACGACGCCCGGCGCGTAGTAGAAGCCGAGGAAGCTGTATCCCCAGGCTGTCCTGCGTGCAGCCCAGACGCCGCCGATGCCGGGCGCGGAAGCGGTGGCTGCATTTTTCCACCAAATCGCGGCGGCCTGCGGTCAGCGCCGGTCGGGGGGTGATGCCGCCGCCGGGATTCTTGATGAAGCTGCCCGCCATGATGTCCGCGCCGAAGGTGACCGGTTCCCGCAGTCTGTGTGAACTCACCATAGCAGTTGTCCACAAAGATGACTGCGTCGGGGTTGGGCCCTGCGGGCGATAGCGTCGGCTACCTCTCGTGATGCATGGTGTCCAGATCAAACGCATTGCGCTGGGTGTAGCCGCGGCTGCGCTGGATGTGTACCACCGTGGCGGTCCTGGCCTTCGGCAATCAGGTCGTGTCGAAGGTGAAAGACGGCAGCAGCGGGCACTCGCCGCACGACGCCGTACTCGCGGTGCCGCAGCCCTTGCCCGCTCGCCGATGCCGATCACGCCCTCCAGCGTGTCGGGCGGGCGGCGGGTCGCGCCAGCAGGGTGTTGTGGGGGGGGGGGGGGTGTGGGTGGTTTGTGGGGGTGGGTGTGTGGGGGGCTCTCCAGCTTATTGCGGCTGCCGTCCTGACGCCGTAGCTGCTCGACTGCAGGAAGTGCCGTGCCCTCAACGCCGCTGAAATCGGTAAAGCGCACGTGCGCATCTTGAAGCTGGTTGTAGTCGCGGATCTCCTCCACATGGGCAAACGCCTGCACGGCAGAGGGAAAGGGCCCCGTAACCAGCGCCAGCACCTTCGGGGCGCAGGTCGTAGAATTGTTCGATCATTGCTTATTCCAACTGTAGTATAATAGTTTATTTTGCCGTTTTGTACAAATCCAAGCTGCTCGTGCCGCACAGCGTCTGTTCACAGGCAAAGCGCACCGTGCGTCGGCGGCCAAAGCGTGTTTGCCACGATCAGCCGCCGGGCCGTCCCTCCCCCGCCAGGCCGGGTCGGTCACGCCGCCGCCATATAGCTTTCGGTGTTGCCTTGCTCATAGCAGCCGACTGCAGACGGGGCGGCCGTCCCAGCGGCACACCCCCACGCCGTGGGCAGCGCCGTGCAGGCCGTGAGTAGAACTTCATCGGCCTCGGCGGCATTCTTCGGCAAAGACCAGACGGCTGACCGGCAGCATAGAGGGCGCGGTGTCCCCGCACCAGCTCCGCCGGGTATGCGGGCGGCAGCGGCAATGCACCGCCCTGCGGCAGCTCCACAGGTCAGCGGGCGCGGGGCTGCCAGCCTGCCGGAACGCAAGTGGCTGCGGTGCGCAGCCGGTCGGCGCAGAGAAACCGCAGAAAGCCGGCCAGTTCGCGGGCGTCCTCCCCTGCACTGCCGCCGGGCAGCGCAATCGGCCCCCACGGCACTGCTGCCGCGCAGCTCCAGCACCGCTGTGCCGGGCAGCAGATAGCGCCCAATTGCTGGCCGGGTAAGCTGCCCGAACAGCCGCAGATGCAAAAGCCGAGGACAGCTTCAAAGGCAAGGCTTTTGCCGGACAGGCGGCGCAGGTATTCGGTTTTTATGTTCCGCAGTGGAGACGGATTGAATCATAGAGGAAATCCTTCTCATCTCTCTGCGAGGGGGCCAAGTCAGGTTGTCGTCATCATTTCAGGTTGTTGACGATATTCTTATAATCCTGTCCCTCTGACCTCAAAATTCGGGCGCTGCAAATCAGGATGCAGATGCGGGCGCATGAAAGGCTGACCACATCCCCGCCATGG
>VOFC01002424.1_pt1 | contig 12051 bp, 27 predicted proteins | sample 5384161 | NCBI WGS metagenome assembly VOFC01 (sample SAMN12384722, study PRJNA508395) | human gut metagenome | isolation source: healthy gut B | host: Homo sapiens | reverse complement strand
TGTTATTTGTTTTATCTTTATACCATTTAAAGATTTTAATTCCAGAATATATTAATATAGAAAGTAAAATTATATATAGAATAAGATTTAAAAATTGCTTTATATTTTATTCTTTTTTCTTTCCTCATTATTTACATTATCCTGTGTATAGAGGCTAGCTAATCAACTCCAACCAGCCTCTTATATTGCTTTTACTATTCTCTTACTTTTTTTCTGTTTACTACTGTTAATGTTCAATAGTTGTTATAGAAAATACAAATAGCATTATACTTGTTGTAATATTATCCCCCTGCTTTTGGATTGTTTGTTTCTGTTTTAACTTGTTCTGTTTTTTCTTCAACTTTTGTTGCCACAATTCCATATTGGCTTTAAATGTGATGTTTCAAATACTATATATCCATCTTCTACTGTTGCTGGTATTGTTTCTTTTTATTTCATCATTTTGAAATATATACTACTTCATATTTGCTAAAATCCTTTTAAGTCTTCTGGCAATGCAATTCTATTTTCATTTTAGTATCACTAATTTTAACTATTTGGTTATTTTCTAAACATTTATATCTACTACATATTTAACATTTTTGTTTTTTAAATCTTTTTAACTTCTAGGTTTTATATCTAATTTGTAGTCTTTTACTAACTTCTTTTATCAAATTCAATTTTTGCTTTTGTTTCTCCTGTACTTTTGAATTTCTTTTTACTGTTTCTTTAACAGGTTGTTCTGGTTCTCCTGAATTTTTAGTCCAAGAAGCATATAGTGTTACATTTTTTATATCTCTCATAACCACTTTCTTCTTTTTATTAGAGTATCTTTGTCAAATTCTTTTATCTGTTTTTTTTCCTTATCCCAGAATCTCCAGAAAACATATTTATAAATTTCTCCACTACCATCTTTTTTTGTATTCCAACCATTAAAACGTGTATCCTTCCTCTCACAGGCATATATGGTAGAAGTGACATAGTTGTTCCTGAATTGTCACCACCTATATAGTCATAACTGTTAGATTCTTTGTCATTTATTTTACCACCATTAGCATTTAAAATCAATACAATTCCTTCACCTTTAAAAGTATCTTGATATATGTAGCAGTTACTTTTTTATGCAATCTTTTTTTTTATGACTTTTTGTGAGCAATTAAATACATATATAAAACAAATTGGATGTTCTTCTAAAGAACTTGTAAATGCTTCAGGTCTATCTACTTCTGTTATTAGTCGTTATCGCAGAGGAGATAGAAGAACTCCAAATATAAGAGGTAAACAATTAGTTCAATTAGCAGATGGTTTGTATGAGCTTTCTAAAGTTAAAAATTAAATATAACAAGAGATGAAATTTATAGCAATCTTTCCAGCTCTTTAAATGATGTTTCTATTGACTTTTGAACAATTAAGTAAAAAATTTAACGAACTTATTGCAACTTTAAATATTAATATTGCAGAATTATCTCGTTCTAGTTCCTATGATGCTTCTTTGCTTTCTAAAATTCGTACTGGGAACAAGACCCCCTCAAAGCCTAAAATTTTATTGAAAATGTTTGTGGTTTTGTTGTAAAGAAATATAAATTAGAAGATGATAAGAAGGCTGTAGCCATTCTTATTGGTTGTAATTTAAAAGACTTAAATGATAGTTCTAGCTATTATAATAAATTATTTAAATGGTTTTCTACTAATTTAGTTCCATAATAATTATATTGACAACTTTTTAAATAATTTAGATAAATTTTAATTTAAATAATATATTAAAGCTATACACTTTGATGAAATGAAAATTCCATTTGTTCCTTTTTATAAGTCTATCTCCAAAACATATTATGGAATAGATGAAATGAAACAAGGAGAATTAGACTTTTTTAAGTCTACTGTACTTTCTAAATCAAATGAACCTGTTTTTATGTGTAGTGATATGCCTATGGATGATATGGCAAAGATATAGAATTCGGCAAAAAATGGATGTTTGCTATTGCAATGACTTTAAAAAAAAGGATTGCATCTTAAATATTATTCATAATCTTGATAGACCATTTAACGAAATGATGTTAGGCTTAGAAAGTTGGCTACCAATTTATATGACAGGACAAGTTTCTCCATACTTTTTTAAAAGATTACAAAATAATATATATTGTCATTTTAATTAATAAAAATGATATTTCTTACTATAAAGCAAAGGCACAATGTTTATTAAAGCAAAGCTACATCTCTTATGGATATTTATAAAGAAGATTCACAAAATGCTTTTAATGCCTTTTTTATCATCAAGTGTAAAAACTAAAGCAAGTCGCAGAAGGATTTTGTTTTCTTTACCAATACATACAATCTCAAATAATTTACTTTTTAAAATTTTAAAACATAACAATGTTTCTGCTGAAAGTATAAAAAGCAATACAAGAATCTGTAGAATTTCAGAAAGAAATATTAAAAAATACAATAGAACAAAATGTAATTGAAGATGAGATATCAATTCTTTCAAAAGAAGAATTTGAAAAATCAAAACCACTTCTTTTTTCTTGCAGATATTTTTTATGATAAAAGAATTTATTATACTTATGAAGAGTATCTGGAACATATCAATTTGACTAAAAAATATGAAAAAAGAGAATAAAATTATAAGATAAGTGTAAACAATAATAATACATTTAAGAACATACAAATTTTTAGTTTTTGAAAAAAACTGGGTTATGATTTCAAAAACAAATAGTCCCTCTATTCATTTTGTTATTCATCATCCTAAACTACGAAATGCAATTGAGAAATTTATTCCCCTGTTGTTGAGTAGAATACATTTTTAATAAAGAACTACTTCGTTCAAAAAGTAGTTCTTTATTTTTAACTAAATGTCTTTTTATATATAGTTTTTTTTCTTGTAACCATTTTATTGTATCTTTAATTGTATCTTTCATATCTCTATTTTATAATTTAATTCTTTTTTAGCCTTTTCATTGCTAAAATTAGAATTTGAAGATAATAATGTATAAGAATATTTTGTAAATAATGGTATTTGCTTTTTTACGTTATAATATAATTCGCAAATTGGAGCTACTAATTTTGCCAGCCAAAGTGGTAACACTATCTTGATTCTTTTTTTTCTCCCTCAAAATCACAAATAAAAATCAGTTAATTCTTTTATTGCAATATATTTATTAGATAAATGTAACATTCTCCTCTATTATCTTTATCACAGGCATTAATAATAGCATCTGCTACATCTCTTACATCTACAAAATCATACCCTCCTTTTACACAAGCAAAGAGTTTTCCTGTTGCTACTTCCTTTTTTATTAATTGTGTTAAGTGACTATTTCCATAATCATTCGGTCCAATAATTCCAGAAGGATGAATTATACAAGCATTCAGATTCTTATTTTTTTATTGCATCTATAATGTACTTTTGCTGCCTCTGCTTTTGTTTTTGCATATAGTCCTACTACTTTTCAGGTTCAAATTTAGTAGTTTCTGTAATTAATTCATGATTTAGTTTTTCCGTAATTGCGTGTACACTACTAATATAAATAAGTTTTGACTTTGTTTCTAAAACCTTATCTATAATGTTTTTTGTGCCATTTACATTTACATTATATACTGTAGGATTATATGCTGTTTTTATATATACAGCTGCAGCACAATGAATAACATAAACCTCTTTATCTTTTATATTTTCAAAAATTGTTGTCAAAGTATCTTTTTGCGTAACATCCCCATAATATATTTTACAATTTAAATTTTCTAGTGATTTTGTAATACCGGTTGGTAATACAAGTGCTCTTATTTCATTTTCACTATTTTGTTCTAAATTTCTTATTATATTATTTCCTAGAAAACCATTTGCACCAGTTATTATATATATTTTTTTCATACCGCACCTCCAACATTTACAGATAGTTACTAATTAAAAAAATGCTATTGTTAATATAGCTTTTTTTTTTCATAAATACCTCCACAATAACTTACTAATTCATATAATACCACAAACTCATTTATCCTGTCAAAATTATCTATTGACAACCTTATTTTATTGCTTCTGCCATTAATTTTATTCCAGTTTTTACTCCGCTCTTTAAAATACTTTTGATTATAATATGCATGTAGGAGGTATTTTGTGAGGTTTTTATTCTGTTTTTTTATGTATCGTTAATTAAACAGTAAGGGTATATTCCCATATATTGTTATTCTCAGTATTCCTATAATAACTAAATGTAGCGGATAATATAAATAGAAGAACCATTTCATCCAATTTAGCTTGCCTTTTTTCTCCGTTATAAAACTTTAATAATGGATATACTAATATAACTGCTAATGTAATTAATCCATAAGTTTTACTTACAAATAAATATGAAATAGCTGCATAAAGCATGATCCAAAAGCTCATACTTAGTATTTGCTTTTTTAAATTTCCTCTATTAGAATACATGGATAAAATTGCCATTACTGCTATACTGCTCCAATCAGCTGAAAAGGTTATAATGTTTATTAAAATAACTAATATCCATTTCTGCCATTTTTTTAAATTAGTTTTGCCATTTACAATGTAAAGAGCAACTACTGACCAAGCAAGAGACCACATGATACTTGTTTGGTTAAAAATATCTCCGAACTAAATGGTATATAATTTATTCCAAAAGCAAAACAATATGCAAAATGAGATATTATTGCAAAATAAATAATCTTAAAATATATTTTTTCAAGTTTTTAGTATAATAAAAACCTTCACAAATAAAGAAAAACATAATAGGTGCAGTTAGTCTACCGATTATATGTAATATATTTGAAATTATATTATTAGGCATTCCTGGGTAGATTAAATCTGCAATATGGTCAATTGTCATTGCTATAATTGCTATTAATTTTAAAATGATTTGAATTTAGTTTTTTTCATTACATCACCTTTTATAAAAATTACTTTTTAAAAATAATATAAACTTATTATATATTAAGTTGATATTGCACTAATTTCATGTTCAAAAAATTGCTCTTGGAATTGAATTTGTTCTTCTATTTCTTCAATATCAAAGCTCATATTTTCCGGAACTACTATAAGTTTGTCATCATCATCATTAATTCTGTGAACTATAGCAATACACTTTCCTGTAAATTCTTTTTAGTGGTTCAGATACTCCTAAAATATAGCAGTCTAGTTCTTCTCCATCTCCACTTATGGTGTTTGGAATAAAGCCATAATTGACAGGATATATAAAACCGTATTGGGGATGTTTGCTCCCCAATGGTCTATCAATTTTTAACATTAACTGTCTTATTTAAATATTCTTCTAGTTTCATTTTATATTTCTCCTATATCAATTACTTCTTAACTGCTGTTATTCCATAGTATCGCCTAATTAGTAGAATTCCTTTTCGTATGTATTATTCTTTTTATATATTCAACAAGTATATCTAAATTGATATTCTCTTTTTGAAAATTGTTATTATCAATTTCTGAAAAATCATCCAAAATAGGTGTTTTTAATAGTAATGATAACAAGTCTTCTTTTTGTCTTGTAATATTCTCTTACATGAATTGGCACTAACTCAACTTCTTTTAAAGCCTGCATCTAAAATATTTTCATAATCAATCTGGCTAATTGGTTTTATATCGTTATAAGTTTGACCTTTTTCCAAATAATCTTTTTAATTGCCAGCAATCTAATTTATCAACACCTCTTAATAGTAGAACTCCATTTTGTTTTAAGGTCTTGAATATCTGTTTTGCATTTATGCAGGTATGTCTTGCCACTACTATATCGAAGTAGTTATCTGGCGTATTCATATCTAAGTTATCCATCTGTTTAAAAGTAATGTTTTTTCTCCTTGATTGTTTTAAGTTATTATTTGCAGTTTTTATCATTTCTTCTGAAAAATCTGTTGCTAATATTTCTTGAACTTCTGGGAATTTTCTTAAAACATTTTCTCCTCCACCGGTTCCTAAATCTAATACTTTTGTTGAACTATTAGATTTTTCTCTTAGAATACTGTACATATCCCAATTAGTTAAGTTTTCTTCTGTATAATTTATTCTACTAAAGTCCCAATTTTTTAATTCATTATAAAATTTGTATTCATCACTAGCCATTTTTATCTCACTTTCTCTTTAAGCACTTGTTTTATTATTTCTATTTTAAATAATAATGTCTTATAGGTTTTAAATTTTCATCTAACTCGTAGCATATAGGATTTCCTGTTTGTAATTCTAAATTTATAATATCTTTTGTCGCTTATATTATCTAAATACTTTTATCAATCCTCTTAAACTATTGCCATGTGCAACTATTATAATCTTCTTTCCATTTTCTAATTCTGGTTCTATATCAGAATTCCAGTATTCCAAAAACCCTTTTTATTGTATCTACAAGATTTTCTGTTTTAGGTAACTCTTCCTTTGTTAGGTCCTTGTATTTGGGGTCGTTACCCGGATACCTTGCATCAGTTTCTTCAAAGTTCTGGTGGTCTAACATCTGTACTTCTTCTCCAAAGTAACACTTGCTCTGCTCCATATTTTTCTCTTGTTTCATCTTTTGTTTAATCCTTGTAAAGCTCCATAATGTCTTTCGTTTTTAGCTTCCAACTTCTTCGAATTTCAATATTTTCTTCTCCCATTTCTTTTAATATATAATCAAGTGTATCTTCTCTCTTCAATACTGATGTAAAAGCTAAATCAAAATGGAATCCTTTATCTTTTAATGTTTTTCCAGCTTCTTTAGCTTCATTTATACCTTGTTCAGATAAAGCTACATCTGTCCATCCTGTAAATTTATTTTCTAAATTCAAACACTTTGTCCGTGTCTTACTAATACTAATTTAATCATAACTACCTCCTTATTATTTTGTGAATATTATATTCCATTAAAATTTTAAAGTCAATATTTAATTTATAAAACCTTTGCATATATTTTGCAAAGGTTTTTTTATAAATCCATTTATTTTTTACTAACACTTTCTATATTCTGCAACTCAAATCTATATTTTTTTGCTTAACATCTGGGTATTTTTCATGATCAACTTCTGAAGCAAACATGTCGTGTTCCTCTTATATATAGCTCTGTATCTCCATATAAAGCTCTCTATACTACATATTTTTTCTCTTTGTTTCACTGTGTGTTAAAAATATCCTCTCTAACTAAGTACAAGTTCCCTTTAAAATGTTTATAAATTGATTTAACTTTTATTTCATTCATAATTTGCTCCTTTTAATTAAAAAAAATCAATTTTAATTTCTCCTATTCCTCCATCTATATCAATATAGTTTTTCCCATTGCCCCATTCTTGGCCATCTTTCATCTCTTCCTCCAGCAATGTCTATTGCTCCTATACCTTTATTGATTTTGAATTTATAATTGTCTTTGTCTCCAAGAAGTTTTATATACTTTATTTTCCTATTCCAGAATTTATATCACTTTTGCCTGTAATTTTTGAAACCAAATCTGTTTTGGCCTATTCCATATCTAAGTCTAGGGTTATTTATTGTTCCTGATAGAATGCTTAGTTTTCCGACTCCACCATCTATACTACATTTTTTCACTTACATTTTTACCCTAGATATTTCTGTATTTCCCCTAAATTAGGACTAATTCCTTTGTGTTTAATTCTTCTATATTAATTTTTTTCCTGCTCCTGCATTTATTCTTATTGTTTCGAATTCTATACCTTCTGAACATATACTATCAAATCGCCCTCATTATTTTTTGCAAACCAATTACGTGATTTTTCTTTAATTTGTATGTTTTGATAGTTTTGTTTGCAGTTAATATTACTGTTGTTTGTTTCTGCCTTTAAAAGTTTCTCCTGTTTTTTATAGTTAAATTTGTAAATGCCACATCTATATCTAATGTTGCAACTTCGCTGTTTTCAAAATTTATAGCTTTATTTCTCCTATTGCCTTATTTTTTCTTAAACCTAGAACACTAGCTAAACCAAATATTCCTCCTGCGATTGCAGAAAATATTGAAACTATTATAGATATTGCCAAAGCTATTGCTAGGTATTTTATTATTTTTGTGCTGTTGTCATTTTACTTCAGCACCTCCAAATATACAAGTTGCATTTATATATATTGTATGTGCCTCATTGTTCTCTATTTTATTTTTCTTTTTTCATCTACTCCACCAAAGATTGATGATGATTTTATTTTTACTTTTACGTTATCTGAACTATGTCTATTCCTCCAAACACGCTACATGCGTTAATTAGAGCATCTTCTTCAATTATTGCATTTCTTAAATCGCACTTTACTCCACCAAATACTGCTGTTAGGTTAGCTCCATTAAATTTTTTCTCCATCAAAATTAGCAGTTTGACCTGAAAATGTTGCACAATATTCATTATTAGTATTTTTCTTTTCATTTAGTTTTTTTATTTCTTCACTTACTTTTTATCAAATGTATCTTTAAAAATAAATGATAGTCCCATAATTATTAATACTGCTGGAAGTGCTAATTTCCAAATCATATCAAAGTCTAGTATGTTTTGGCAAGATAGCAATAATGCTACGCCTATTAGTAACCCTATAATATTCCCTGTTTTTTCTCTTTCTTTAAATAAACCTATAAAACAAGGTAATGATGATAAAAAATGTCCACCATCCATCAAAAATATGTTTATGTTTGTAATGCCAAGTGCATTTCCTCCTACTATTATACCTATTATAATTAGTACTATACCCCATAATACATTTCCAAAATTTTTCATTGTTTTACCTCTTTTCTAAAATTAATTTTTTATCTTTTTTTGGTATTTATCACCAAACTTTTTTACTTTTCCCTATCCTCATACATATAGAAGTAAATTTTTTCTTTTTCTTATTTAAAATGCCATCTACTTCATCTGCCACATTTTCAAATTTTGTATTCATGAAATGTACAAATATGTATTTCACTGAATTTATGCTTTTAGAATATTTATATCACAAAAGCTACTTTACTTTCAATGGTTTCTATTATTTTTATTGTGCCTATTTATCTTTTGATATCTCTTTAAATTTTTTCTTTTTATTTTTCAAATATTCATCAGAATTAGTATTGTACTCTGATTCTTTTTGAAGTTTTAAATACTCATCAAATCTTTCTTTTGTATTTCTGCCTTTTTCTATTGCTTCCCAAAATTTTACATCCTGGCTCATTTGTATGTGAACAGTTTGAATATTTGCACATTCCTAAATATTTTTCTATATCTTGAAATGTTTTACTTATTCCACTTTCTGCATCCCACATTCCAAGCTCCCTCATACCTGGGTGTCTATAAGCATTGCACCATTTGGTAACATTATTAGGTTTCTTGATGTGGTTGTATGCCTTCCCCTTGAATCTTCTTCACGAATTTCAGAAGTCTTCATTACTTTTTTCCATATAAAGTATTCACAAGTGTTGATTTTCCAACTCCTGATGAGCCTAAAAATACAATTGTATTTCCTTTTGAAAAGTATTTTTCTAAGTTATCTAATCCTTGTTTTGTTACACAGCTTACTGCATAAATTTCAACTCCAAATGCAATATTTTCAACTTGTTCAATGTATTTTGAACATTTGAAACCAAGTCACTCTTTGTTAATACTATAACTGGTACCCCTCCAGATTCCCAAGCTAAGCTTAAATATCTTTCTATTCTATGTAAGTTGAAGTTATTATTTAATGATTGAATTATAAACACATAGTCAAAATTTGCTGCAACTAGCTGTTCATGTTGGTTATGTAGTTTGTGGTTTCTATCGCTAGTTGATGCCGTTCTTGAAAAAGAGCTTTCTCGTTTTAATGTTTCATATATCATACTATCTCCAGTTGGGTTCCATTGAATTGCAACAAAATCTCCTGTTGTTGGATAAATGCTATCTGGGTTATCGTAATAGCAACCCCTTTTTATTTGTGCAAACCCTTGCCCTTCATTGCATACAATTTCATACCTATCTTTGTGTGTAGCAATAATTCTGGCTATAGTTTTATCTGTATTTATATTATTTTTAAAACCGTAATCTTTAATATTCATTTTTCTCTCCTTAGTTAATATTTATATGTTATTTTTTTCAATATTTTTAATTTATTCATATACTCCTCCTTACACCTTACTATTTTTCATAGGATAAAATCTTAAACCATTTATACATTGCTCTGTGTCTGTATCCACAAACCCTAAATGTTTATATATTTCGTGTGCATAAGGTGATGAATTTACTGTAAAAATTCTTTGATTATTTAACTCGATTATTTTATTATACAGTTTTCTACCAATGCCTTGTCCTTGAATTTACCATCTACAAAGAATAATGCGATATAGGTTGCATCTTTTGTTGCAATTATCTCCAACTAGTTTTTTCTTCAATAAATGCGCCATAAAATTCTCTTTGCATTAACCCAATTCACATCATCAATAGATTTTTAAATTCTTTTATACCTTCATCAGTATAATCAGGTGCTTCATACTCTAGAAATACTCTCCATACTAAGTTTAAAGCATCTTTCATTTCTTCATTTAAAACTTTTCTAATCTCTAACATAATCATCTTCCTCTTGTTTTTTTATAGTCTTATTTTACATCATTAAAGATTTCCAAGCCCAATATTTCAACCGTAACCCCTTCTTCATACATTTTTTTTCTATATTTCCTGTTAATCTATGAACTTTTGAAACCTTATATAATAATGCTTTATATTCAACTGTTCCGCCATCTTTTAAGTGCATTGGTATTGGAATTAATAAAATAATTAGCAGTGCTATTATAACAATTATTGTTGTTTTCTTTTTCATAATATTTACCACCTCTCTTTATAAATTTTTCAGCCATTCTTTGTAATATTTCAACTGTTCTTCTGTATGGAAGTAGTGCTCTCCATCTTCTAATATAGTTAATTCGCAATTAAATTTATCTGAAAAGCTTTTTATTATTTCTTCATTTTGCATATTGTCTTTGCTTCCATATAAGATGTATGTTTTTTTTTCCAATTTGTTATTGGGTTTTTCCTTCACATATAGATAATAGTCCCAATATAGAGTTTGTCCAAAGTCTGTTTTTATTTCTTTCTTTTTCATTAATTCTTCCTCTGTTGTATTACTCCATAGCATCATATTATCAATAATTATTTTTTCATATTTTACAACTGGTGATAGGAATAAGCATTGTTTTATTTTCTCATCTTTATATGCCCATGCTACATGCCCATAAGTTTATTTCGTTATAGCTTGTTTTTGCGTATTCTATAATGCTTTTTAAATCTTTCACACAATTTTGAACTTTGCATAAATATGCTGTGTCTAGCTTTCTTTCTCCATGTTCTGGTAAATCGAAACTTAATACTTGGTAGCCTTTAGAAGTAGCATCTTCTGCTAGTATTTTTATTACTTCATCCTCTTTGTTTGACATATTTCCATGTACAGCAATAATTACCTTTTTGGCTTTTTTCTCCCCCATATTATTGCTGGAATGTTATTAATTTTGTTCTTTTTCTATTTTCATTTTATCTTTGTATCTCCCTTAATCTCGTAATTTGATTATCTTATATTATCACAAAGCAGATAATTGTCAATGGAATATTTTATACCTTATCGCATATTTCCAATACTTTTCTCATTGTATTTGCAGTTCTTATTGTAATTGATTGGCTTATGCTTGTATTTGCTGTTTTTGCCCACCAGTTTAAAAAACATTCTTCATCATGTGAATAAATAATTCCTATTGCTTGTAAATACGAATATATTATTGTCGAGCCAACAAATTTCATTCCTTTTTCTTTAAATCTTTTGAAATTTTATTTGATAACTCTGATGTCGTTTTTCCTGTTTCATAAACAATTCTATCATTTGTAAAACTTTTTAAATACTCGTGAAAAGTTCCATATTCATTCTGTATTTTTTAAATATTCTAGAATTATTTATACTAGCATTTATTTTTAATTTATTCCTTATTATTTTTTCATTCAACAATAATTCCTGTATTTTCATTTTATCATAATTACAAATTTTTTCAATATCAAAATTATCATATGCTTTTCTAAAATCTTCTTTTTATTTAATATACATTCCCAAGAAAGGCCTGCCTGAAAAGACTCTAATATTAACATTTCAAATAAATATTTATCATC
>VOFC01006495.1_pt1 | contig 12059 bp, 19 predicted proteins | sample 5384161 | NCBI WGS metagenome assembly VOFC01 (sample SAMN12384722, study PRJNA508395) | human gut metagenome | isolation source: healthy gut B | host: Homo sapiens | reverse complement strand
CAGCAGGTCCAACAGCTGGGGCAGGGACTTTTTCCAAAGACCACCTGCTGGCCGTGGTTAACCACCAGGCAGGGCACGCTCATCACCTGGTAGCGGTCCCGCAGGGCGGGGGAAGTGGTTGAGGTCATAGGCCTGGGCGGCGACCCGGCCGCTGGCCGCTGCCAAACGCTGGGCGGCGGTCACCAGGTCGGGACACATGGTGCAGGAGAGGGGAGACCAGGATCTGCAGGTCCACCGGTGCCCGGAGGGCCTGGATGGCCTGTTCCGTGGCCCGTCCAGGGCCTGCCCTGGGCCGGCGGCGTTGTACAGCCCCAGGACGAAGGCGGTAAACTCATGGCCCCCGGCACGCCGTGGAAGGCCAAGCCCGTCCAGCCGCCATCGGGGCGGCACACCCGGACGCAGGGGGCTCAGGGGTCCTGCCCGGTGGTGGTGAAGGTGAGCTGGTCGGTGAGCTGGCACAGGGCCTGCATGTATGCCTCCAGCTCCCGGGAGAGGGGTGCCGTCCAGGGTGAGTTCCAGCACCAGGGACCCGGTCATCCGGCGGAACACCGTCTGGAGTTGGGCCAGCATCTCCGGCGGGAAGAGGGCGTCCCCGGTTCTGCAGGGGGAGCCCCCTCCGCCGGGGCAGGGGGGAGGACCTCCGGCGGGGTAGGGCGCAGGCCGGTGCGGGCCTGGGCGGCCGCGGCGTACTTTTTCCAGCTCGGTGGCGGCCAGCGCGCCGTCGCCCTACAGCGGTGACCACCTGCCGCAGTGGCTTTTTGGCACACGTCCCCGGCGGCATACAGGCCGTCGGCGGAGGTCCGCCCCCCGGTCGGTGAGAACATACCCCTGGTCATCCAGGTCGGCCACGCCCTGGAGCAGTTCGGTGGCCGGCTCGTACCCGGCAAAGACAAACACGCCGAAGGCCTCCCCCCGCCGGGGGCGGTACTCGGTGACCTGGCCGGTCTGGGTGTTGCGGTAGCGCGGCAGGCGGAGGGCGTCGTCCCCTCCACCCCCTCCACCTGGGTGTGGGGGAGGACGGTGATCCTCTCGTGGTCCCGGGCGGCCTGGGCCACGGAGGGGGCGCAGGTGAAGTCGTCGCCCCGGATCAGGATGGTCACATGGCGGGCATACTTGGTGAGAAACACGCTCTCCTCCGCCGCGGCCAAGCCGCCGCCCACCACAAAGACATCCTTCCCGGTAAAAAACTCCCCGTCGCACGTGGCGCAGTAGGCCACGCCCCGGCCCTGGAAGGCCGCCTCCCCGGCAAAGCCCACTTTTCTGGGGTGGGCCCCGGTGGCCCCAGGACCCCGAAGCAGGACCCCCGGGTGGTGCAGGACAGCGTCCCGGTCAGGTCCAGCCCCGTGACCTGGGCCAGCAGGAATTCCGCCCGGACGGTTTGCCGTCTCTCAGTCAGGTCCAGCCCCGTGACCTGGGCCAGCACCGGGGGCAGTTGACCACCTGGTGGGTGATGGTGACTGGCCGCCGAAGTGGTCCTGCTCTACGATGACCACCTGGTACCGGGCCGGGCCAAATAGAGCCCGGCGGTGATGGCGGGCCGCCCCCACGATGACCACGTCATAGAAGGTCTTGTCCATCACAGCTGCCCCACCAGATCCAGGCTGGGCTTCAGGTCTCGGCGCCAGGCTGCCACTTTGCCGGGCACACCTCGTCCCGTTCGGCCACCCCTTCGGCTTCGATGTAGACGGCGAAGTCCTGGGACAGGACGTGGGTGGGGTCGGCCAGCATGGGATACTGGATGCTTCTGGATGCGCTCCGAGGCGTCGTGCCAGGCCTTGTGGACGAAGTGGGTGTCGCAGGAGACAGCGTAGATCTGGCGCCGATGGCCTGGAACTGGGGGTACAGGTTGGCCAAATCCTCCAGCTCTGTGGGGCACACAAAGGTGAAGTCGGCGGGATAGAAAAAAGAACACAGACCACTGGCCCAGCACGTCCGCCTTGCACACCGGGACAAAGGCGCCCTTGTGGTAGGCCTGCACCTGAAAGGGACCAATCTCTTTTTGAATCATAGACATGGGGGAACCCCTCCTTTTTTAAAATCCAGATGTTAGCATATGCTAACCAAAGGGGAGTGTACCATGCCCCAAAGGGGAAAGTCAATGCGGAAACGGACGGAGACCGTCCCAAAACGACGAAAAAAGCGGGGCCCTGTTTGGGACCCCGCCTGGGGAGGGATGGTCAGAGACCTGCTCGAACTGCGAGTTGTACAGCTCGGCGTAGAAGCCCCCCTGCTGGAGCAGCTGGTCGTGGGTGCCGCTCTCCACGATGTCCCCCCTCCCGCAGGACCAGGATGAGGTCTGCGTTCTTGATGGTGGAAAGGCGGTGCGCAATGATGAACGACGTGCGGTGCTCCATGAGCTGGTCCATGGCCGCCTGGATCTTCTGCTCGGTGCGGGTGTCCACATTGGAGGTGGCCTCGTCCAGAATGAGCATGGGCTTGTCGGCGATCATGGCCCGGGCGATGGTGAGCTGCTGCTTCTGCCCCTGGGAGAGGCTCACCTGGTCGTTGAGGATGGTGTCGTACCCCTTGGGCAGGGTGCGGATGAAGTGGTGCAGGCCCACAGCCTTGCAGGCTTTCTCCATGGTCTCGTCGCTGACCCCGGGGTGCAGTAGACCAGGTTTTCCCGGACGGTGCCCTTGAAGAGCCAGGTGTCCTGGAGGACCATGCAGAAGAGGCTGTGCACCGCCTGGCGGCTGAGGTCCTTGGTGGAGATGCCGTCGATGAGGATCTCCCCTGCTGGATCTCGTGGAAGCGCATGAGCAGATTGACCAGGGTGGTCTTGCCCGCCCCGGTGGGGCCCACGATGGCGATCTTCTGCCCCGGCTTTACGGAACGGAGAAGTCGTGGATGACGGTGGTGTCGGTGTCCTCGTAGCCGAAGGTCACGTGGCGGAACTCCACCTTGCCCTGGACCTGGGGCAGGGCGGTGGGCTTGCCGGCCTTCGTCCTCCATCTCCTGGGCCTCCAGGAACTCGAAAACCCGCTCCCCGCGGCGGCGGCGGACTGGAGGGACTGGACCGCCTGGGCGATCTGGGACAGGGGCTGGGTGAAGTACCGGACGTACAGCATGAAGGCCACGATGACCCCAAAGCTGATGGCGTCGTTGAGGGCCATGGCGCCCCCACCACGCAGACGGCCACATAGCCGAAGTTGCCGATGAAGCTCATAATGGGCATCATCAGTCCGGACAGGCACTGGGCCTTGTAGTTTGCCGTTCTGCAGAGGTTGGCGTTCATCTCGTCGAAACGTTCCTGGGCGTGGGCCTCCCCATTGTAGGCCTTCACCACGGTGTGGCCGGTGTAGATCTCCCTCGATGTAGCCGTTGAGCTGTCCCAGGTGCTTTGTTGGCGGCGGAAGTACTTCTGGCTCTTGCCCATGATGGCAAACATCAGGGCAAAGCCCAGCAGGCTGGCCACCACCGCGGTGAGGGTCATCCAGACGTTGGTGAGGACATCATCACCAGGCTGCCCAGAAAAGGACCACGGCGGAGAGCAGGCCGCCGATGCTCTGGTTCAGGGACTGGCCGATGGTGTCCACGTCGTTGGTCACCCGGGAGAGAACGTCCCCCGGTGGTGGTGCGGTTGTAGTACCACATGGGCAGGCGGTTGATCTTGTGGGAGATGTCCGAGCGCATCTCCTTGGACACCCGCTGGGTGATGGTGGCCATGATCCACCCCTGCACGGCGGAGAGGACGTAGCTGATGGCGTACAGGGCCACCAGGAACAGGCCGATGCCCACCACGGTGTCCATGTCGATGGAGGGTTTGACCAGGTTGTACACCGAGGCCGGCAGGCTGTCGATGGCGGCCAGGAGGGCGTTGGTGTCGCCGCCGTCCAGGTGGGTGAACAGGTCCAGCATGGCCTGCTGGTCCGCCCCGGAGAGGGTGGTGCCTTCCACTGCCACGTCGGTGAACAGGGCGGCCTGGGCCTCTGCCGGCAGGTCTGTGAGGGCGCCGGCCAGGCGGCGGGGTCCTCAGGATCCAGCTGGCCCAGGGGGTGGTCAGCGGCAGGGACCTGGTCCTGGGGGCCAGGGTGACGCCGTGGACGGTCACCGGGGAGGGAGGGCCTCCAGCATCCCCTCCGGCAGGGCGAGGAGGAGGGCCTGCCGCTGGCTGGGGTCTGTGGCCCCCCAGGCCGGCCAGGGTCTCCTGGAAGGCCTGCTTCTCGGCGGGGGTGAAGTCCGGGGAGGCCAGGACGGCCCCCGCCTTCTGGGTGAGCTGGGCCTGGTCCCCAGGCCGGCGGAGATGGCCTGGGTCACGGCCTCTAAGTTGTCGGTGAGGGTTTGGGAGACGGTGTCGGTGACGGTCTCAGCATTGCCTGGTCGGGGGCGATGCCGGCGGTGATGGTGTCGGTCATGTCGGAGAGTTGATCCGGCCCTGCCAGGTGAGCACCGTGCCCAGAACGGCGCAGAGGAGGGCCACCACCAGGGCCACCCGGTACCGGCGGCAGTAGCCCAGCAGCTTTCCAGGTGCCGATGAGGTCCTTGGCCTTTTCGCCCCCCTTCAAGCCATGCCCATGGGGCCCCCGTGGCCCCGGCGAGGGCGGATGTGGTGCGCGGTTCTTCCATTATGCCAATTCCTCCTTTGAAAGCTGGGAGAGTGCGATCTGCTGGTAGACCCACAGGTCTGCATCAGGTCTTGGTGTTTGCCTATGCCGGCGATCTGGCCGTCGTCCAGGACGATGATCTGGTCGGCGTCCCGGATGGTGCCGATGCGCTGGGCGACGATGATCCGGGTGGTGTTTTGGCAGGTCTGGTCCAGGGCGCTGCGGAGGACCCGGTCGGTCTTATAGTCCAGGGCGGAGAAGGCGTCGTCGAAGAGGAGGATCTCCGGCTTCCGGGCGATGGCCCGGGCGATGGAGAGCCGCCGCCTCTGCCCGCCGGAGAGGTTGGCGCCTCCCTGGGCCACGTACCCCTCATAGCCCCCCCCCATGTGGGTGACAAAGTCCTCGGCCTGGGCGGTGGCCACGGCGGCCTGCACGTCGGCCGGGGAGGGGGGCGCCTCCCCGTTGTCCCCATAGGCCACGTTGGAGGCGATGGTCCCGGTGAAGAGGGTGGCCTTTTGGGAGACGTACCCAATCTTGTTGCGCAGGCTCCGCTGGTCGTATTCCCGCACGTCCACCCCGTCCACCAGGACTTGGCCTTCGGTGGCGTCGTAGAACCGGGGGATCAGGTTGACCACGGTGCTCTTGCCGCGCCCGGTGGAGCCGATGATGGCCACCGTCTCCCCCGTTTGGCGGTGAAGGAGATGTCTTTGAGGACGTACTCCTCCGCGTCCGGATAGCGGAAGGAGACGTTGCGGAACTCCACCTGGCCGGGGCAGGCGGGGGTCGCCGCTGGCCTGGGTGCCGTCCAGAACGGTGGGGTGGGTGTGGAGGACCTCCCCGATGCGGTGGGCGGCCACAGAGGCCCGGGGGAGGATCATAAAGATCATCACCAGCATCATAAAGGCCATGACCACCTGGATGGCGTACTGGGAAAAGACCATCATGTCGGAGAACAGGGTGAGCTTGGCCTGCATCCCCCCTGGTCGATGAGCACGCCGCCGATCCAGTAGATGGCCAGGGACAGGCCGCTCATCACCAGTTGGATGCTGGGCAGCAGGAAGGCCAGGGTGCGCTGGGCGAAGAGCTGGTTGCCGGTGAGGGCGGCGTTGGCCTGGGCGAACTTGGTCTCCTGGTAGTCCTCGGCGTTGTAGGCCCGCACCACCCGCAGGCCGGTGAGGTTCTCCCGGGTGACCCGGTTGAGGTCGTCGGTGAGTTTCTGCATCCGGCGGAACTTGGGGGTGGCCAGCGGCAGGCAGACCCCCACCACCACCAGCAGAACCACCACCGCCACGGCGGTGGCCAGGGTCCACTCCCACTGCTTGCCGGCGATCTTATAGATGGCGAACACCGCCATGATGGGGGCCCGCAGCAGCATTTGCAGGCCCAGGACGATGAGCATCTGGATCTGGGTCACGTCGTTGGTGGAGCGGGTGATGAGGCTGGCGGTGGAGAAGCGGCCGATCTCCTCCATGGAGAAGGACTGCACTTTGGAAAACAGCCGGCCCCGGAGGGTGGCCCCAGGGTGGCGGCGATGCGGGCCGCGCAGATGGCGGTGCCACCGAGGCGGCCAGGCTGCCCAGGGAGCACAGCAGCATCATTCCCCCGGCGGAGAGGATCTCCCCATGGTGCCGCTGGCGGTCTGGACCAGGGTGGTGATCTCGGCCATATAGTCCGGGGGTTTTCAGATCCAGCCACTTGGAGGGCGATAAAGGCCAGACAGACAGGCGATCGGTCTTTTTCAAGTTTTGGAATACGGTTTTCATGGCATTGCTCCTTTGCGATGGGATGGGCGGAACCGATGGCTAACCCGGTTAGACGATAGAAGGCAAACCAGCCCCTATGCCTGGCCGGGGGCTACAGGTTCAGCTTGGGTGGGGTGAGCAGGCCCTTGATCTCTTGGGCGGTGCGGATGAAGTCCAGCAGCCGGGCTTCGCCAATCTGGTCGATGAGCAGGCCCACCTGCTGGTGCATATGGTCGGCCAGATCCTGGACGGTCTGTGCCCCCAGGGGGTGAGGGCCACCACGGTGACCCGGGCGTCCACCGGGTCCCGCCCTTGGTCCCTGCGGTCACCGGCTGGTCGGCCAGGTAGAGCAGGCGCGGTACGGCGCCCAGCCCGGCGTTGGCGGCGTCGATGGGTTTGAAGCAGTCGGCGGGTGCAGGGCGACCAACTGTGACAGGATGGATGCACTGTTCCGGGGTTGCCACGGGGACCGCCTCCTTTCCAAAGACTAACTGGGTTGGATTATAGACGGATTGGTCTGCCCCGTCAAGGGGGGAATGGAAAAACCGGCAGACCGGGCTCAGGGGCCCTGGCCGGGGGGGCCCTGTCCAGCACCACCTGAGCAGGTCCCGGGCCAGGGGGAGAGGACCCAGCCTCCCGGTGCCACACCACCCGGAACTGCCGGCGGAACACCAGGCCCCTCCACGGCCACCTCCCCCACCTTGCCCCTGGGCGATGGCCTCGGCGGCCTGGCGGGAGAGGACCGCCAGCTCCCAACCCTGCCGCCGCGACCTGGAGCAGGGCGGTGTTGCTCCACCGATCTCCACCGGGGGGGGGGTGAGGCCGGCGGCCCCATCACCCGGTCAAACTCCTCCCGGGTGCCGCCCCTCCCGGAGGAGGAGGCCGCTGGACAAAGGCCCGGGGTCAGGGCGGTGCCTGGGGGCACCGGCCCGTGGGGGCGGCCAGACGGCCAGGTGGTCCTCCTGGTAGGCCCCCCACTGGAGGGCGGGGGCGGGGGGAGGCCCTCCATCAGGGCCCACAGGTCCAGGCGGTGGTCCAGCAGGGCCTCCCCAGGGCTTTGGAGGGGCCACGGTGACCTGACCTCCACCTCCGGCCGCTGGGCGGCGAAGGCCCGCAGGGGCCTGGGGCAGGAAGCGGGAGCCGATGGTCAGGCTGGCCCCATGGTCAGCTTGCCCACCTGGTCCCAGTGGCGCAGCTCCCGGTCCAGGTCCTGAACAGGCCGGCGATCCGCTGGCCGCTAGGGTCTGGAACCGCCGGCCTTGCTGGGTGAGCACCAGCCGCCGGGCCCACCCGGTCAAACAGGGCACGCCGTGAGTGGGTCTCCAGCTCCCGGATGGCGGCGCTGACGGCGGGCTGGGTCAGGTGGAGCTGCTGGGCGGCCTTTGGTGGCGCTGCACCCGCAGGCGCACACCGCCAGAAAGATGTGAATGTGGCGAATGGTCATGGAAATGCCTTCCCTTTATATGAATTTTGTTATGATTCTGATAGTATACTATGATTTTACGCCGGGGGGCAAGAGGGGTATAATACCGGCATGTTGGGAGGGATGCCCCTTGGCAGAACCTTTGGAAAAACCCCGGTACCGGGCGCTGTTCTGGTCCACCTTTCGCCTGAGCGCCTGCACTTTGGGGGCTACGTCATTGTGCCCCTGATGCGGAAAACCTTGTAGAGAAACCCACTGGATCGACGAGGGGGAGATGATGGACTTCACCGCCATCGCCCAGTCCACCCCCCGGGGCCATGGCGGTGAACGCCTCCATCCTGGTGGGGTACCGGATGGCGGGGGTCCCCCGGGGCCCTGGTGACGGTGGGGGGGACGGTGCCGCCCCTTTGATCATCATCTCGGTGATCTCCCTGTTTTACCAGGCCTTCGGGCCAACCCCATTGTGAACCTGGCCATGACCGGCATGCTGGCCGGGGTGGCGGCGGTGCTGTGCGACGTGGTGGCACACCATGGCCCGGTCGGTCCTCCGGCCGGGGAAGTGGGTGCCGCCGGCGGTGCTGATGGTCCTCTCCTCCTGGCTGGTGGCGGTGGGGGGTGAAACCCCATCCTGGTCCTCCCCTCTGCGGCGGGGTGGGGGGGTCCAGCTCCCTGGCCCCCGGCGGAAGGGGGAAGAGGGGGGCAGCAGCCGTGATCTACCTGGAACTGCTGTGGAGTTTTGTCCAGATCGGCCTGTTCAGCATCGGCGGGGATACGCCGCCATGCCCCTCATCCAGCACCAGGTGGTGGACCTGCACCCCTGGCTGACCATGACCCAGTTTGCCGACGTCATCGCCATCGCGGAGATGACCCCGGCCCCATCGCCCCTCAACGCCGCCACCTTTGTGGGGATTCAGGTGGCGGCCTCCCCGGGCCCCTGGTGGCCACGGCGGGGAGCGTGCTGCCCTCCTGCGTCATCGTGCTTTCGCTGGCCTTCCTGTACTATAAGTTCAAGGGGGTTCTCGGTGATCCAGGGGATCCTGGCGGGGGGTGCGGCCGGCGGTGGTGGCCATGATCGCCTCGGCGGGGGTGTCCATGGTGCCGCTGGGCGGTGTACGGCACCCGACCCTGCCGGCGGACCCACGGCCGTCCAATGGACGGCGGTGGGCCATTCCGGCCGGGGGGCTGGTGGTGCCGCGGGAAGTGAAGGTGAATCCGGTTTGGGTCATTCTCGGCTCAGGCCTCGTAGGAATCCTAGCGGGAATTTTGTAAGGGGCGAGGGGGGTTGGCGCTTCGTTCGGGGTGGTAGCGTACGGGGTGTCAAACATTCTGTTTGGTTTGAGGCCCCTTACAAAAATTGGATGCACCCCGAACCATACCCATAACAAAAAGGAGAGAGCCTGGCTCTCCCAGCACTTTTTTCGGGGAACGTACGTTTTCGTGCAAGTATGGACCGGGTGCCCGGTGAGGGGGCTGGAAGTGGGTCCAGCGCCGGAAAACCGGGGGCCAGCCGGGAAAAGGGCCGCCGGGGGAATCCTCCGCCCAGGCGGGGCGCGGAGGCGTTATCCACACCCAGTTATCCACACCCGGGGCCAGATTTGACCCCGGTCCGATTTGGCCTACCCCGGTCCGAATCTGGCCTGGGGTCCGAATTTGGCCCCCTATTCAAGTAATTTAACCAAGTGAGTAAATCAATCTATACGCTTATAGGGGCGGGGAGTTGCCTGTGGAAAAGTCGGGGAATGTGGAAAACTCACAGCCGCCGGAACAGCTCCATGAGGGGCACCATCAGGCAGTGGGGGATGAACTTGGCCGCCACCCGGTGCAGGGTGCACACGATGCCCGGGGTGGCCACCCACAGGTTCACCGCGCTGGCAAACCAGGGAGAGGGCCACCACCGACTTGCTCCGGGAGGCCAGGGGAAGTGGTGGAACTGGCCGGCCTTGCCCCTCCTGGGCCAGGGGGATGAACTCCGTGTCCTTCACCCAGTAGGGGCACACGGCGGCACGTGGATGCCCTTGGGGGAGGAGCTCGTGGTGCAGGGGTCTTGGCGTAGCTGTGGAGGAAGGCCTTGGTGGCGGCGGGGGACCCCCCAGCCCCGGCATGGGCTGAAGGCGGCGGAGGAGCAGATCTCCAGCACCCGGCCGCCCCGGGTGAGGTAGGGGCAGGCATAGGCCGGTGACCCCCACGGCGGCCCAGCAGTTGAGGTCGATCATGGCCAGGTTGTCCCTCGGGGTCCACGGCGGCGATGTTGCCCATCTTGCCAAACCCCGCCGCGCACACCAGGCGGGTGACCACGGCCGCCTCCTGGGCCAGCAGGTCTCGGAGGGTGTCCAGGGACTCCTGCCGGGTCAGGTCCAGGGGGATGGCCCGGACGGGGCAGGCGGCGAGGGTGGATTAGCCTCCAGCCGGTCCTTCCGCCGGGCGATGGCCCAGATCTCTTGGACCTTGGGGTCCCGGCTGAGCTGGCGGACGTACCCTGCCCTGCCCGCTGGAGGCCCCGGTGATCAGAGCGATGGATTGTGACATGTGACACACCTCCTGGGGGGGCCGCACCCGGCGGCGCCGGGTGGCCTTGCTTGCCTGCTGGAATCGGCAGGGGGTTCATTCTGACCTTCGCAGGTTAGGGACCTGCGGGGGGTTCCCGCCCGGTCCTGGGCGGGGATCCAGGCTTTCTAGAGAAAGCCCGGACGCAAAGAGTCGCGGGGGTGGCCCCCCGCCCCCCCTGGTTTTTTATCACTGCTCGTTCCCACTCGCTCGTTTTGGCGTGGTGGGGCGCATTGTTCCGGTCGTTAAGCTATTATGAGGCCCATCTATGTGCCCTGATTTGGATTCGCATTTTTCGGGAGCAGGGGCGGGCGAGAAAGCTTTTCGTTGCGGGGGTGTACTGCCTCACGAAGGCTTCCCCTTGGGGGAAGCTGTCACCGAAGGTGACGGATGAGGGGCGATCCTGTACCCAACCTTTCCTTGAAGAAAGAGGGACCTGTCGCCCCAACGCCGTCCTTCTTCCGCCCCGTTGGGCCAATCGATCGCCCCTCATCCGCCCCAGTGTGCGCATTTCCCCAAGGGAAGGCTTTGGGGGTGAGCGCCCCCTTGAAGGACTATTACGGGCCCCATGTCTATCCCCTAACTTGAAACCTTTTTCGTGAAAATGCTTTTCAGCATATTCTTCCCGGAAAATGCGTTCCAAATCGGTCTTAGGATACCGGAAGGAATAGCCCCTCTGCCGTACCAGAAACAACGATCCCAAAAAATTAGGAGTGGGAACGAGCGGTGATAAAAAACCAGGGGTCCAGGGGGCAAGGCCCCTCTGGCTGCTCTTTCCTCCGGCTTTCTCCGGGGCGAATTACAATAGGAAGTGCAACAGCAAGAAAAAGGCCCACAGGAAGGCAAAGCAATCTGGTAGAATAAGAGAGTCAATAAAAACTTATCACCAAAGGAGGCCGTCCTGTGAGCTACCACCATCTTAGCAGAAAAGAGCGGGGAATGATAGCCCTGTGGGAAAATAATCGTGTTCCTCGTCGAGAAATCGCTCGCCGTCTGCACCGCAGTCCCTCTACCATCAGCCGGGAACTGGCCAATGGAAAGGGAGAGGGGCGGTACCGAGCAGATGAGGCCCAGAAACGTTCTGTCCTGCGTCGGCAGGCCAGCCACCGTACGTTGCGCTATCAGGATCCGTGGATCCAACAATATGTGCGGGAAAAGCTGAGCCAATGCTGGTCCCCCGAACAAATTGCGGGGAGGCTACGCCGGGAATACCCTCAGGAGCCCGCCAAATGGGTCTCCTGCGGCAGCATTTACCGTTGGCTGAAAAAAGGGCCTTTTAGAACAATCTGCGGCCTTACAGGTCCATTTACGGCACTATAAGCACCAACACGGGGGAGAAAAGAGGACGATTTCACGGGATTCGGGAACTAAACGAACGCAAAGAGACAGGCCCTGTGGAGGAAGCGGGTCGGAGACTGGGAGGTAGACACCATCGTTTCCTCCAACCGGAAAAACTGCCTACTTTCTGTGTGTGACAGAAAGAGCAGGTACTGTGGTCTGGTTCTTTTAAGAAACTGCTCTGCCAAAGAGGCCATGCAGGGGATTTCGCTTCCTGTTTGAGGACAGGAAGCTCCCACTGAAGACCATGACCGGGGATCGGGGAAAAGAATTTGCCTGTTATCAGGAAGTGGAGGAAACCTTGGGGATCCCCTTCTATTTCACGCGTCCCCATTCCCCTGGCAGAAGCCTTCGGTAGAAAACTTGAACGGCCTGGTACGTCAATTTTTTCCGAGAGGTACCAACTTCAGGAGATCTCCCAGCAAGAAGTTTCCCAGGTCATGGATATGCTCAATCACAGACCCAGAA
>VOFC01003485.1_pt1 | contig 12059 bp, 20 predicted proteins | sample 5384161 | NCBI WGS metagenome assembly VOFC01 (sample SAMN12384722, study PRJNA508395) | human gut metagenome | isolation source: healthy gut B | host: Homo sapiens | reverse complement strand
TTACCCTTTTTCAGAGAAAATCGCTTGATGTGCGCGTGAACGGCGTACGGCACGGCGGTTCGAAGCGCGTGCAGGCTGTCCTCGTCGGCTGCAGATGAAATTGCCGATGTCGACAAGCCACCCGTAATTCAGGTGATTCACCGTTCGAATCAACGTTTCCAACGCGGTTTGCTGTCCTGCATAAACGTGCCGTGATTCTCCGTGCGAGGTGATCACGCCGTTCTGGAATGCGTATTCCATTGATTTCGCGAATGCGCGGCGCGGTTTCGGCAATTGCATCCTGCCACGTAGCGAACGCCCTTTCTGGGCCCCCAGCAGCAGTCGTGGCGCATCACCGGCGCGCCGAGCGCGCGCAGCAACCCTTCAGCCGCGCGATTTCCGCCGGATCGTCCGCGAGCAGATTGGCGCCCACGATTGTACGCCGCAACGGTCAAGCCCAACTATGCGCAATCGGCAATCTCGCTGCGCCGTATCGAGCGAGGATTTGCCGGAATTTCCGGCAGCAGATCGATAATTCAATCGCGTGTAGCCCATTTCGGCGGCGAGCGAACAGATTTTAAGGTAATCGCAGCCGGTTTCCTTCATGTAATGTGGCTGTGTAGCTGCTTACGCCGATTTTCATGCATATCCTCCTTATTTCAGAACCACTTCGTGACCGGTGCGCGCGGATTCATAGATCGCATCCAGAAGTCTTCATCAGCGCAACGCCGTCCTCCGCGGGGTTGCGGCAGGGGCTCGCCGGTCTGCCGCGCAGTGAGCAAAAATGATTGACCTCATTGGCAAACAGTCCGGAGAAGCTCAGCGCGGTCGGGATTGCGAGCTTCACGTCGGTCATGTAGCCGTCCATTTCGCCATAATGGTCAGCTCCGGATCGGCTTGATGCCGCCGTGCGTGCCGAACATTTCGATCGTGCCGGTGTCGTGGGCGATATTCAGGCTGAAGCTCGCCTCAACCTGCAGAACTGCGCCGTTGTCATAGCGCACCATCGCGGTCGCCATGTCTTCAACATTGAATACATCCTGAACGCGTTCGCTGCGGCTCATGGACTGATAACCCGCCTGTCCCTTCAGCTCGTGGCGGTCGCCCAGTTTGTGGAAGGTTGCGCCGTAAGCCAAACGGGCTTCCGGATTGCCGCATCAGATAGCGCGTCCAGGTCGATCACGTGAACAGCAGATCGATCAGCGGGCCGCCGCCGGGCATATGCGCCTTATCGCCAAACCAGCCGCCCGGGCAGCCCTTGCGGCTGGATACTCCCCGCAGAACCCCCAGCCGGGATTCATGCAACAGTACAGTTTCATCATCATGATCGCCCTGATGGTGCTTCGTCCTCTGGCTCTTCATGTGGCGTCCCGAAGCCAAGCGCCGCAGCAGATGCAGGCCTTCCGCGACGGGCTCAAGAAGGGTGACAAGATCATCACCGCCGGAGGTATCTACGGTGTCGTCAAGGGAGGTCAAGGAGACCTCGCTGCTCATCAGAAGTCGACAGCAACGTCACCCTCCGCATCGACAAGAACATGGTCGTGGCCGACAACTCGGATCTCCAGCGCCAGTAGGAATACGCCCCGATTTCGTACAGTCCGGTCCCGCTCTGCGGAGTCCGGACTTTTCTTATTTCAACCAAGACCATGAAACGACTCGCTGGTTCCTCGCCACACTGCTTCTGTGTGGCATGATGACAACCAGGGCACAATCGTCGGACGATTTGGAACTCCAGGCCCGAAACAGGGGTTCCCGAAGCCCAGTTCAATCTGGGCGAAAAATACCGCAACGGGAGCAAAGGCATCCCCGAAAGATCACGCAAAGGCCTTCTACTGGATCCGAAAGGCCGCCGACCAGGGATATGCGCTGGCCCAGGCCACGCTGGGCTATCTCTATCAGAACGGATACGGAACCGACAAGGACCCCGAGAAAGCCTTCTACCTGTCATCGAAACTCAGCGCCGAAAAGGGTGTCACGTGGGCCCAGAACGCCCTGGGCGACTGCTACTACTTCGGCGAGGGCGTCACGCAGGATTTCAAAACGGCCGTCGAATGGTACCGCAAAGCCGCCGAACGGAATTTGCCGGACGCCTACTATAACCTGGGATGGTGTTACGAAAGGGCAAAGGGCTGGAGCCCGACCAGAAACTCGCCCTCCTCTATTACCGCAAGGCCGCAAGCCTCAAGCAGATGCAGGCAACCACCCGGCTCTCGGAACTGGGATTCGACACGACCCAGATCAAAGAACAGGCCAGGGAACCGGAGATGACCCCCGACATGGTGGCCCCCCGTGGATATCTACAGCGTCCCCAAGCCCACGTCAACAAAGCACCCTGGCCAATGCCGAAGCCGGCAACATGATTTCGCAATACGTCGTCGGCGAGCAGTATTTTCAGCAGGGACACGAACCCGAAGCCTTCCATTGGTGGCGGGAGTCCTCGGAGCAGGGATATGGCAAGGCCTCGCTGAAAATAGGCATGTGCTTCTATCAGGGCGGCGTCATTCCCACGACTACCCTGCAGCCGTCTTTTTGGTTCACCAAGGCCGCCGAACAGGGCGAAAAGGAGGGCTATTTCATGCTGGGGCAGTGCCACGAACGCGGCAACGGCGTTCCGCAGGAGTTCCGCAAGGCCGCCGAGTGTTACGACAAGGGCGGATATTCGAACGATGCGGCCCGTTGCACCCGCAAATGGCTCCAGCAGACTCACGCCGATCGGGATGACTATCTTGCCATGTCCGTCGGCCAGTTGGGCGGCTTGCCGGCGAAGAGGATCCGCTGGCCCAGTGCCATCTGGGACTGGTCAACTTCACGGAGAACAACCGGGACGAGGCGATGAAGTGGCTCAAAGCGTGCCTCAACAACTCCAAGGCCGACGCCGGCACGAAGGATGCCGCGCGGAAATTTGCGGATCTTATCGATGCCATCAACGAAGACGAAATGCTGCTCTATCAGATATGGGGCCTCTTCTGACGACAAAACCCTGCCCGGCGGAAGAGCCGCTAACGAAAAAGAGCTGCAAGCAACTTGCATTTTTTTTCGTCCCTCCCGGCAGCAATCAACGCGCCGAGAAGCGGTAGATACACGTATGCGTATAGGTCTCGCCCGATTCAACCGCGTCGTCGGGAAGTTCTCGTGGTTCGGGCTGTCGGGGAAGTGCTGCGTTTCGAGCGCTACCGACTCCCGGTAGGACTGCGGACGTCCGTACTTGCCGATGCTCTTGCCGTTGAAGAAGTTTCCGCTGTAGAACTGAAGTCCCGGCTGGTCGGTCAGCACCTCCATCACGCGGCCCGTCGTCGGCTCGTAAAGCGATGCTACCAGCTCACGCCCTCGCCCTCGCGGGTCAACACCCAGTTGTGGTCGTAGCCGTGGCCGTTCTTCAACTGCTCGTTGTCGCTCTCGATCCGGGCCCCGATCACCGTCGGCTGGCGGAAATCGAACGGTGTGCCCTCTACCGGAGCCAGTTCGCCCGTCGGAATCAGGAACCCGTCGACCGGAGTCGTCGAATCCGCCTTGATCCACAGCTCGTTGTCGAGGATCGTGCCGTTCCCCTCACCCTTGAGGTTGAAGAACGAGTGGTGCGACAGGTTCACCACCGTCGGGGCATCCGTCTCCGCACGGTAATCGATGCGGAACTCGTTCGCCGGGGTCAGCGTGTAGGCCATCGTAACGTCCAGGTTCCCCGGGAAACCCTCCTCGCCGTCGGCCGAACGGTAACGGAAGACGATCGTCGTGTCGGTGGCCGACTCCACGTCCCAGACCACGCTGTCGAAGCCCTTCAGGCCGCCGTGCAGCGTCTGGCCGTTGTCGTTCTGCGGAAGCGTGTACTCCTTGCCGTCGAGCGTGAAGTGACCGCCTGCTATGCGGTTGGCGTAGCGCCCCAGAGCCGCTCCCAGGAAACGTTCACCGCCATTGTCCAGGTAGCGGTCGATCGACTCGTAACCCAGAACCACATCCTCCGCCACTCTCGTTCCTGTCGGGCGTCCAGAGCGACACGACCCGCGCTCCGGAAGTTCGTGACCGGCATCGTCAGATCCCGTTCCGAAGCGTGTAGAGCGAAACCGGTTTCCCCTCCACCGTCGCGGTGAAGGCCTGCGCATCGAAGAGGCGCACCGTCGATTCCGGTTGGCTGCAGCACGCCGTAAAGAGCAGCGCTGTGGCCGCAATTCCCATGATTTTCATAATGCCTTAAAGATTTTTGTGTTCGCAACCACAAAGATAGCGATTTTATCCGATTGCGGAAACAAATCGCTTTCGTATATTTGCACCTCGAAACGAAAACCCGAACAACATCATGGTCCAGAAAATAACCCACCACTGTCAGGGAACCTGCTCCCGGCAGATCGACATCGACATCGAAGAGGGCATCGTCCGCAACGTCGCCTTCACCGGAGGCTGCCACGGGAATACGCAGGGGTGTGGCCGCCTCGTGCGCGGCATGAAGGTCGAGGAGGTCATCGCCCGCCTCGAAGGGATCGACTGCCACGGAAAGGGAACCTCCTGCCCCGACCAGTTGGCCCCGCGCCCTGAAAAACGCACGCTGAGAAACAGACAGGTACCCCCCCCGAAGGCCCGATACCGGGAGAATTTGGGGTGCGCCGCCCCGAAAAAAAAACCGAAGGCCGACACTTCGGAATGAATTTTGCACCGTTCGCGTCCGAAAATCAAACCAGACAAGAACGATGTATTTCATTTGGTATCTCCTCATCGGACTGGCGGCCGGATGGCTCGCCAACCTCATCGTAAAGGCAGCGGGGCCGGACTTCGTCAACCTCATCGTCGGCATTCTCGGCGGTATCCTCGGCGGATGGGTCCTCTCGCTGATCGGATGGGTTCCCGTCGGGACCCTCGGAAGTCTCGCCACGGCCGTTATCGGAGCCCTGCTGCTGTTGTGGATTGCGGCCCTGATCTCCCGGCGCAAACACGCCGAAACAAGAAATAGGCTACCTGGCAACCACAAAAAAGAGGGGCTCCCTTGTCGGGAGCCCTCTCTTTTGCCGGAATCCGCCCGGCACCGCAGTGTCGAACAAACAACCCATACACCAAAAAATATACCGCACTGACAATCAGTGCGGTACCGTTGAGCTGCCGGGATTCGAACCCAGAACGACAGAACCAAAATCTGCTGTGTTACCATTACACCACAGACTCAAACTCATGCTCGAAAGCGGGACAAAGATAATGAAAATTTTACAAATCCAAGCCCCGCTCCCCAAAACCGCAGATCACCGCCCTTTTCCCCCTGGTGTCCGAATCCGGTCGGCAGCGTTCCGAGGCCCCGGCAACGGCATCAGCCCACTTCGCCAGGAACTTCGCCCGATCCACGATGTAGCGCACGTGGGTGCCCTCACCGATCATCCCTGCGGCATCCCGGGCCCCGACGTTGAAGGTCAGTTTCCGACCCTCGACCGCCGTCAGAATCGCCGTGGCCGTAATCTCGGCACCCAGTCCCGAAGGCTTCAGGTGCGTGACGTTCAATTCTGGCGCCCACCGTCGTCGAACCTCCGGCAGGCTCCGCAGCCACCGCCTCCAGTGCCGCATGTTCCATCAGGGCAACCATCGCTGGCGTCGCAAAACCGACAGGTCGCCTGAACCCATTGCTGCCGCCGTATTCCCGGCTGCCACCGTCGTGGTGCAACTCGCTGAAACCTTTTTCAACATAATATTCCCTTTTTTCTTGTTCGTTTGATACCGGAATCGCTATCTTTGTCCCGCATCCGGGGACAAAAATAGCAAAAATTAATCGCCCATGAAAAGTGGATCCTCCTGTTCGTCGTACTGTGTGCCGCACGCTTCGAAGTGCAGGCTCAGGGCGGCCGCGGATTCTGGCACCAGGAATGGGAGATTCAAAAACGGCGATTCCATCCCCGCTGGTGCACATCCTCCCCGTGTATGTCTTCAGCCGCCCGGTCGACCTGCGCCGATACCGGAGGCTCGTCGAGGCCGTCAAACGGGTCTACCCCATCGCCAAAATCGCCCGCGCGCGAAGATGGCCGCCATGGAGGAGGAGCTCTGCCGTCTCCCAACCAAAAAGGAGCAGAAAGCCTATATCAAGCAGGTCTACCACGAAATCAAGGAGGAGTACACCCCGTCGCCAAACGCATGACCCGAACCGAAGGGCGTGTCCTGCTCAAACTCATCGACCGCGAAACCGAATACACCGCCTACGAGGTCCTCAAGGAGTTCCGCGGCGGGTTCGTCGCCGGGTTCTGGCAGGGGATCTCCAGAATCTTCGGCCAGGACCTCAAATCCCAGTACGACAAGGAGGGTGAGGACCGCATGATCGAGCAGATCATCATCTATTACGAAGCCGGACTGATTCGTTGACCTCCAGGCCCCGGTGATCCCCGGCGACCGCCGGAAACCCATCCCCTCGAAAAAAGGTGAAAATTTCGCATCGATAGTATTTCTTTCAAATTTGCTTACAATCCGTAACTTTAGACACCTCCTATTGACGCGATCGACACAAACGGCAAAAAACAAAGGCAAAAATTTCCAGTTTTATTCCGTCACCCGTTTCCGTTTTGTTCCAAAAACCGCCCTTATACGTGCATATAAGGCCATTTTCGTACATTACGGCCCCCTAATCGTTTTTGGGAGTCTCAACGGCGAATTTTTCCCGATCCGACTCCCGAAGCCCCCCGATTTTGCCCCATTTCCGCCTTTCTTAAAAATATTTTTTTTTTTTTCGCGGTTTTAGTTACAAATCGTTACTTGCGGTAAAAATCACTATCAATCAATATTTTAAATTATTTAAATAACGATTCACGGCACGATTCCATCCTCCCGGACTTACATTCCGGTCCACATACACACTTGTTTTAATCATTTATAATCTCTTCTTTTTGCATCGACAGAAAGTAATTTCACTATGCAAAAACCAAATCTCTACTACTGAAATTCGCTTTCCTTTTTTGTGCATTTCCCGCCTTAGCTCAAGGGGAAAATCTATCACGGTTAGCGGTACCGTTACTTCGGCCGAGGACAAAGCGCCCCTGGTCGGAGTACATGTGCTCTCCGGAAACGCCAGCGGCGTAAGCACGCTCGCCGACGGAACCTACTCCATCGCCGTAGCGCCCGGAACAATCCTCTCCTACCACTACATCGGCTACAAGGTCGTTGAATTCACCGTCCCCGACGGCAACGCGAAAGCCTGACCCACAACGTCGGTTCTCCAGCCCGAGGCCCAGGCCCTCGACGATGTCGTCGTCATCGCCTACGGTGTCCGCAAAAAAGGAACCATCGCCGGTTCCGTTTCAACGGTCAAGGCCGAAAAGGTCGAGTCGACGCCCACCGCCGCCTTCGACCAGGCCCTCCAGGGTCAGGTCCCCGGTCTGACGGTCATGTCCAGCACCGGTGAGCCCAGCGTCGCCACCACCATGACCATCCGCGGTACGAACTCCATCAACTCCGGAACGGCGCCCCTCATACATCCTTGACGGTATCGCCATTTCGAGCGGCGACTTCAACACCATCAATCCCGCCGACATCGAGTCGATCTCCGTACTGAAGGACGCCTCGTCGACCTCGATCTACGGTGCCCGTGCCGCAAACGGCGTGATCGTGATCACCACCAAGCGCGGACGCATGGCCAATAAGCCCAACATCACCTACCGGATGCGGGTCGGTTTCTCCCAGACTCGCCAAGGGTAACTGGGACCTGATGAACACCGCCGAGCGAATCCAGTATGAAAAGGAGATCGGACTCTCGACCGGAAAGGACTACGACCTGTTGAGCAAAAACCGACATCTGCTGGCTCGACGAGGTCTACAACAACAGCGCCCTGCTCCAAAACTACGAGCCTCTCCGTCTCGGGCGCCAACGAGAAGACCAACTACTATGTCTCCGGAGGCTATTACAGCCAGGAAGGTATCGCCGTCGGATCGAACTTCGACCGCTACTCGCTCCGCGCAAACATCGAACAGCGCGCTGCCAAATGGCTCAAAATCGGCACGAACACCCTGCTCAACTATCAGGACATCGAGCAGGCCGACGATGGCGAATACTCCGTCGTGACGCCGATCTCCGCCGCCCGCTTCATGCTCCCCTACTGGAACCCCCACCGTCCCGACGGCTCGCTCGCCTCGGTGAACGACGGTAGCTGGAAGAGGGTGACGGTCTGAACCCCCTCGAATGGCTCGAAAACAACCGCCGCGAGTACAAAAGAAATACAAACTCGTGTCGAGTATCTTCGCCGAAGCAACCGTCATCGACGGCCTGACCATCAAGTCGCAGTTCAACGTCGACTACACCCACACCACCGGATTCGGATCCTCGACCCCGAGCTATGCCCCGAACCTCGGCGAAGGTAGCGCCCAGCGCCTGACCACCGACGGTCTGACCCTCTCGGTCACCAAACACCGTGAACTATCAGTTCCGCGTCAACGACAAGCACTCCTTCAACTTCCTCGTCGTCAGGAGGGCCTCGACTACCACTACGAGGACTTCACGATGATGACCGAAGGCCAGAACAACGACCGGCTCACCAACATCACCTCCGGTACGCGCCTCGGCCTGGGCCGATACGACCGATGACGACTACGCCTATCTCTCGTTCTTCGGTCGCGGCGGTACAATTACGAAGACCGTTACTACGCCGACTTCTCGATCCGTGCCGACGCCTCGTCGCGTTTCGGCGCCAACCGCCGCTGGGCCGGATTCTGGTCCCTGGGCTTCATGTGGAACCTCCGCAACGAACGTTTCATGGAGGCGCACGCCGCTGGCTCACCAACGCACAGGTCGCCGTCAGCACCGGTACGTCGGGTAACTCTTCGGTGCCCAACAACTACGAACACCTCGCACTCGTCAGCGGAGGACTCGACTACTACGGCGACGCCGGTATGGCTCCCAGCCAGCCCGGAAGCGAAGACCTCGGATGGGAGAAGACTCTGGACTTCGAACCTCGCCTTCCACCTCGGGTTCTGGAACCGACTCAACGTCGACCTCGAATTCTACAACAAACGGACCACCGACATGCTCATGCAGGTGCCCCAATCCTATGCCCACAAGGGATACGGATACTACTGGGACAACATCGGCGTGATGGTCAACCGCGGCGCCGAAATCAACCTCTCGGGTACGGTCATCGCCGCCAAGGACTTCATGTGGACGCTCAACGCCAACGTCTCCTACAACAAAAACAAGATCGTCGAACTCTACAACGGCGTTCAGGAGTATGAAATGGCCTCCACGTCGATGAAGGCTCGTCGTCGGGCACGATGCCGGCGAGTTCTACCTCAACCGCTTCGCCGGGGTCAACCCCGTCAACGGCGACGCACTCTGGTACACCAAAGACGGCGAAATCACCACCGAAATGCGCGACGAAGACAAGGTGCTCGTCGGCAAGAGCATGAACGCTCCCTGGACCGGAGGTTTCGGTACGACCTTCGCCTGGAAGGGCATCTCGCTCTCGGCTCAGTTCTCGTGGGTTGCCGACCGCTGGTTGTTCAACAACGACCGCTACTTCGACGAGTCAAACGGCCGCTTCAGCACTTACAACCAGTCGCGCAAACTCCTCGACCGCTGGAAACAGCCCGGTGACATCACCGACATCCCCGGCACGGCGTCTACACCGAATTCGACGACCGGCTGCTCGAAGATGCTTCGTTCCTGCGTCTGAAAAACCTCATGATCAGCTACACGTTCCCGAGAACCTCATCCGCAAAACCCGATTCATCAGCGGACTGAAAATCTATGCTCAGGCTCAGAACCTGCTGACCTTCACCAAGTTCTCGGGCCTCGACCCCGAAAGCGTTGGCAACATGTACCAGGCTCAGTACCCCATGTCGCGGCAATTCACCTTCGGCCTCGACCTCATGTTCTAAATGATTGATGACAACCATGTTACGAAATATCAAAACCTTTATCGCCGCGATTCTGCTGGTATGCGGGACCTCGTCGTGTCTCGACAAACTGCCCGAATCGGCCATCCCGAAGGCGAGGCCATGCAGACCTTCGACGACGCGGAACAGATCCTGACCGGAATCTATGCCGGACTGAAAAGCAGCGCCCTTTTTCAGTGGAACCCTTACCGTCATGCCCGACATCCAGGCCGACCTGGCCTATGCCGTCGAGGACTTCTCGAACACATACGGACCCGCCTGGCTCTGGAACATCCTCTCCACGGACAGTGACGTGGAATCCGTCTATGCCGGTCTCTACGCCATCATCAGCCGTTGCAACTTCTTCCTCGAAAGAGTCGACGCCGTCAAACAGCAGGAGACCGATGTCGACAACATCGAATACCTCGACATGTACACCGGCGAGGTCTACACGATCCGCGCACTCTGCTACTCGAAACTCATCGAGTGCTTCTGCAAGGCTTACGACCCCGCTACGGCCGAGAACGAACTCGGTGTCGTGCTGCGTTCGAAATACTCCGAGTCCGAGCCCATAAAGCGTGCCTCGCTCAAGGCCTCCCTACGAGTTCGTTCTCGACGACCTCCGCCACGCCGAGGAGCCTGCTCGACAACGACAACGACCAGTACAACACCATCTACGCCACCGCAGCCGCCGCACAGGCCCCTCCATGCCCGCGTAGCCCTCTACATGCAGGACTTCGAAACGGCTATCGAATAGCACGCCACGAAGGTCATCGACAACAAGGCCGGCATCGAACTCACCAACGTCGAGATCATCTCCGGCACGACGACCTACCTCGCCTACATGTGGGGGGATATGACTGGGGCACCGAGATCATCTGGCAGATCGGATACACCTCCACCTCCTATGGCGGACCGCTCGGTCAGGTCTTCCTGAACCTCAACCGCGACTATCAGTATTACTATCCCGACTTCGTCCCCGCACAGTGGGTGCTCGACGCCTACGCCACGGACTATGACATGCGTTACAGCACCTACTTCCAGGAGGTCACCACGGGATATGCCAACGGCCTGACCTGGCCCGTGCTGATCAAATACTTCGGCAACCAGGAGGTGATCGCTGCCGCCAAACTCTACATGTACTGTATGCCCAAACTCTTCCGTCTGGCCGAGCAGTACCTGATCCGTGCCGAGGCTTACTGCCGGCTCGATACCCCCAACTTCGCAGCCGCCAGCAAGGACCTCTCGACCCTGCGCGCAAACCGCTACAGCGGGAAGCACCGGTTCGCTCACCGTCGGCGCAAACAACTGGCTCGAAAACATCTCCCAGGAGCGTCCGCGAGGCTCTACATGGAGGATTCCGGCTCAACGACCTCAAGCGCTGGCACATGGGATTCGAACGCAAGCCCCAGTCCTGCACGCTGGTCGAAGGGAGTTCGCTCAAGATCGAGGCCGATGATCCCCGGTTCGTATGGCCCATCCCGCGCCACGAGCTGCGAAGCCCCCCGGCTCCGAAATCGAACCCAACGAGAGCAACAACTAATCGAATTCCCCAGTTTAACAGATACGAAACATGAGACGAATTACCACGCTACTGTTCGCTGCCGGGATAGCCGGTTCACTCGCAACAGGGTGCAACTCGGACAGCAAGACCTATACCGATGCCGAATACATCATGTTCACCGATACGCTTTCGACCAACAGGGTGTTCCCCGACGAAGCCTACTTCGCCGTGCCGATCGCGTCGACCGTCGCCTGCGACTACGACCGCACCTTCGCCGTCGAGGTGATCGACCAGGGAAGTACCGCCATCGAAGGCTATCACTACCGGCTGAAATCGAACACCATCACCATCAAGGCCGGAGAACGGACCGCCAAAGTCGAGGTCGCCGGTTACTACGACCACATTCACGATACCGACTCCCTGGGCTTCAAAAGGCTCCGCCTGCTGATCCCCGATCAGACCCGTTGGAACCTCTATGCCGACAACGACCAGACCAAAGTCGTGCTCTACAAGGGTTGCAACTATGATCTCGATACGTTCTGCGGATGGTGTGTCGTCACCTCGATGCTGCTCTACGACTACCCCAGCGCGCTGGATCAGAACTACCAGCGGCTGATCTTCACCGAGAAGCACCCCACCGAGCCCAATACGATCATTCTCCACGACTTCCTCTTCAATGAGGAGGAAATATTGATAGCCTTCAGATAGATTAAACAATTGAATACCAGCGCGATGAGCAATGAAAATTTGTTTGTCG
>VOFC01003586.1_pt1 | contig 12068 bp, 19 predicted proteins | sample 5384161 | NCBI WGS metagenome assembly VOFC01 (sample SAMN12384722, study PRJNA508395) | human gut metagenome | isolation source: healthy gut B | host: Homo sapiens | reverse complement strand
CTATTTTCATAATGATTGCCGCTTTGTGGAGTGTTTCATTTGCCACTGACTTCTGTAAGAGAAATTCAAGAACTTTTAGTGTAAGAGAAACGGTGGCATATATGCAGCTGCCAATAAAAGTAAGCAGCAAAATTATTTCCTGAAAACTCAAGCGTTCACCTCCCACATAATTTGGAGGCGACAATCAAGAGAGTGCGAGACACTGGCCCGGCAGCTGCAAAGCGGGTCGGACTACCTGATCGAGCAGGTGCGGATGTACACCGCCACCGGTCAGCGGGAGTACATGGACAACTACTTTGAGGAGCTGAACACGACCCGCCGCCGCGAGAACGCTTTTGAGTATTTTGCAGAGCATTACGGCGACACCGATGCTTTCACGCTGCTGAAATCCGCCATGACAACGTCGCAAAATCTGAGCTATACGGATCGGTATGCCATGCGGCTTGTGGCGCAGGCCACGCTGGCGGACGAGTCGAGCTGGCCGACGGAAATCCGGTCTGTCTCGCTGCATGACAGTGACATAACGATGACAGACAGCGAGAAAATGCGCAAGGCACAGCAGTTGGTTTGCAACGACCAATATCAAAATATGCGCGATGATGTGAACGAAAAAATCACCGAGAGCATGGACAGCCTGATTGCGCTGACGCGCAGCCGCCAGAACGGAGCGGAGACCGTTTTCACCGGCGTGTACCGTAAAATTGAGCTGTGCGCGGCGCTGCTGGTACTGCTCATGCTGGAAATCTGCATGATAACGCGCTATTTTGTGGTAAAACCGCTGATGGACTACGGTCAGAGCATCCGGCGCGGGGAGATTTTCCCGGTGGTGGGCGCGGCAGAATTGCAGGACCTGGCACTGACCTACAACGAAGTCTACCGCGAAAACCAGGAGACGCAGAAGATCATCCGCCACGAGGCCGAGCACGACGCGCTGACCGGCGCACTGAACCGCGGTTCGTTTGAAAAAGATCCTGAATATCTACGAGAACGGCGAGAAGCCGTTTGCAATGATTATCTGTGACATTGACATTTTTAAACATGTCAACGACACTTACGGACATGCGGTGGGTGACGCGATCCTGAAAAAGGTCGCAAACCTCTTGCAAACGACCTTCCGCAGCGTCGACTATGTCTGCCGCATCGGCGGTGACGAGTTCGCCGTTATCATGGTGGATGTGAATCAGGAATTGAGTTATACCATACGTGAGCGAAAATCACGGTGATCAACAATCAGCTGTACTGTCCGACGGACGACCTGCCGGCCGTCTCGCTGAGCGTGGGCGTGGCCTTTACGGATCGCGCAAACCCCGGCGAGAGCATCTTCAAGGATGCTGACAAGGCGCTGTACCGTGTCAAGCAGAACGGCAAGCACGGCTGCGGCTTCTATTAAGTGCGCACGGATTTTGCGCAGCTGCGCCGTCTGCCGGACCTGCTTTTTCCGCGGCGCTGTCCGTTTTGCGGGTCATTGCTGGGGCCGGACGCACTGCAGGGCACGGTTTGCCCGGCCTGCGTGCCCGAGGAAATGCGCTTACAGCACATTCCGGCGCGTCTGCCGGAGGGCGAACACGATTTTTACGCCGTGCGGGAGGCTGCCGCGGCGTATTATTACGAGGATATTGTACGTACAGCTGTTTTGCGCTGCAAGCGGGGCGGCTGCTTTTGGTATGCCCGGGAGCTGGCGGACCGTGTGGCTGTGCTGGTGTTCGGCGCACTGCCGGCCAAACAGCCCGGAAAAATGCCGCAGTATGCGGGTGTGACCGCGCTGCCGCTGTACAGCTGCATTGTGCCGGTGCCGCCCCCGCCAGCCGCTGCCCGGTATGCCGGGTCTGCCGCTGCTGCTGGCGCGCCGGTTGGGCGCGCGTGCTGGGGGTCCCGGTGGAGACACCGCTGTACATCAAGCGCCGGGGCCGCCCGCAGAAGGAACTTACCCGCGAGCAGCGCCTGCAAAACGCCAGGGGCGCGTTTGGCTGCCGCCCCGGCACAGACCTGACCGGCAGGCGGGTGCTGCTGATCGATGACATTATCACAACCGGTGCGACGGCGTCGGCGTGTGCGCTGGCACTTTGCAGGCCGGTGCAGTGGAGGTGACCGCTGTGGCGATTGCCGCGGCGGAGGAGCTGCCCAAGAGCCGGAAAAAGCCCCCTGAGACAAAACCATAAAAAAGACCGAAGCGGCGTGCCCGGAAATCATGGGCGTACCGCTTCGGTCTTTTCATGCTTATACGAGCTTATACGGGGCATCTCCGCACCATCCGGTATGCTGTGTCTGCCCGCCCAACGCCAGCCCTGCCAAAAATAGGGTGAAAAATTTGGCGGTTTTGCCACGCGCATAAAATCTGAACATCCTGTATAATAAAGACACGGATCGATTTTCTGCTGTAAAAAGGAGAAACCGCGATGACAAAGCAAAAATATATCATGGCGCTGGATGCCGGCACCACGCCCAACCGCTGCATTCTTTTTAACGCCCGGGGCGAGATGTGCAGCGTCGCGCAAAAGGAGTTCACCCAGTACTTCCCCAAGCCCGGCTGGGTCGAGCATGATGCAGACGAGATCTGGGCGACCCAGCTCGGCGTGGCGCTCTCGGCCATGAACCAGATCGGCGCGTCGGCGGAGGATATCGCTGCCATCGGCATCACGAACCAGCGCGAGACGACCATCGTCTGGGATCGTGACACCGGCGAGCCGGTCTGCCACGCTATTGTCTGGCAGTGCCGCCGCACCAGCGAATACTGCGACGAGCTGAAGGCCCGCGGCCTGACCGACCTGATCCGGCAGAAGACCGGCCTGGTGCTGGACGCCTACTTTTCCGCCACAAAGCTCAAGTGGATCCTGGACCATGTCCCCGGCGTCCGGGCGCGGGCGGAGCGGGGCGAGCTGCTATTCGGCACCGTGGAGACCTGGCTGATCTGGAAGCTGACCGGCGGCAAGGCCCACGTGACCGACTACTCCAACGCCAGCCGGACGATGCTGTTCAACATCCACACGCTGGACTGGGACGACGAGATCCTGCAAATCCTCGATATACCGCGCTGTATGCTGCCGAAGCCTGTGCCCAACAGCGAATTCTTACGAGTATGCCGACCCGATGCACTTCGGCGGCGAGATCAAGATCGCGGGGGCGGCGGGCGACCAGCAGGCCGCGCTGTTCGGCCAGACCTGCTTTACCAAGGGCGAGGCGAAAAAGCACCTTCGGCACCGGCGGCTTTCTGCTGATGAACACTGGGGAAAAGCCGGTATTCTCCCCACAACGGACTGGTCACGACGGTGGCGTGGGGACTGGACGGCAAGGTGAATTACGCGCTGGAAGGCTCGATTTTTTGTGGCGGGCGCAGCCATCCAGTGGCTGCGGGACGAGCTGCATCTGCTGGAGGACGCCCGCGACAGCGAGTACATGGCGCAGAAGGTCAGGGACACGAACGGCTGTTACGTGGTGCCCGCCTTCACCGGCCTGGGCGCACCCCACTGGGATCAGTACGCCCGGGGCGCCATCGTGGGGCTGACCCGCGGCGTCAACAAATATCACATCATCCGCGCCACCCTCGACAGCCTGTGCTACCAGATCAACGACGTGCTGACCGCGATGCAGGCGGATGCCGGCATTGCGCTGACAGCGCTGAAGGTGGACGGCGGCGCGTGCGCGAACAATTACTTACTGCAGACGATGGCGGACATCAGCAGCCTGCCGGTCAAGCGGCCCTGCTGCGTGGAGACCACGGCGCTGGGCGCGGCCTATCTGGCGGGGCTGGCCGTCGGCTATTGGAGCAGCACCGAGGACGTGCTGCAAAACTGGTCGGTGGACCGTAAGTTTATGCCGGGCATCCCCCGACGACGAGCGCACCAGACGGCTGAAGGGCTGGAATAAGGCGGTGCGGTGCAGCTACGGCTGGGCGAAGGAGGAGTGGCCCCTAAAGCCTTCCCCTTTGGGGAAGGTGGCCCCTCGGATGAGGGGAGAGCTTGCCGCGACAGGCCGCAAACGGGTAATAGTGGCAAGGCTGCCCCTCATCAGTCAGCGGGCGGGGCCGCTGACAGCTTCAGTCTTCGCGCCAAGAGCCGCCTGCGGCGGTTGCACTCCGACACGCGCCTGCGGGCGCAGCCCCTCGGGGGAAGCCACTCCAACCGCACGAACCAACAACACGAGGTATCAATATATACGATATCATCATCATTGGCGCGGGCGTGTCCGGGTGTGCCTGCGCACGGGAACTTTCGCGGTATGACGCGAAAATTCTTGTGTAGAGAAGGAGGAGGACGTCTGCTGCGGCACGTCCAAGGCCAACAGCGCCATTGTCCACGCCGGGTACGACGCGGCCCACGGCAGCCTGATGGCCAAGCTCAACGTCGAGGGCAGCCGCCGGATGCCGCGCTGGCGAAGGAGCTGGATTTTGCCTACGCCCAGTGCGGCAGTCTGGTCGTCTGCCTGAGCGAGGAGGACCGCCCCGCGCTGCAAAAAAGCTCTATGAAAACGGTATCGCCAACGGCGTTGAGGGGCTGCGCATCATCGAGCGGGACGAGCTGGTGGGAATGGAGCCGAACATCTCCCGGACGCCGCCGTCGCCGCACTGTGGGCGCCCACGGGCGGCATCGTCTGCCCGTTCGGTCTGACGTTTGCGTTGGCGGAGAACGCCGCCAAAAAACGGTGTGCAGTTTCGGTTTGACACCAAAGTTACGGGCCTGCACCCGCTGGACGACGGCGGAACCGGGTGGGCCGTCGAGACCGACCACGGCACGCTGGAAACACGCTGCATCGTCAATGCGGCGGGCGTATACGCCGACACGCTGCACAATATGGCCGACGCGGCGCACCCCATGACCATCACGGCCCGGCGGGAGATTACTTCCTGCTTGACCACACGGCGGGGCAGCATGTGCGGCACACGGTATTCCAGCTTCCCGGCAAGTACGGCAAGGGCGTGCTGGTAACGCCCACGGTGCACGGCAATCTGCTGGTCGGGCCGACGGACATCGACGTGGACGACAAGGAGGCCACGGCCACGACGGCGGCGGGCCTGGACGAGGTGCGGGAGAAATCCGGCCTCGCGGTCAAGGACATTCCGCTGCGCCAGACCATCACGAGCTTCGCGGGTCTGCGCGCCCCACGAGGCGCGGCACGACTTCTTCATCGGCGAGATCGCGCCCGGCTTTGTGGACTGCGCGGCCATCGAGTCGCCCGGCCTGTCCAGCGCCCCGGCCATCGGTGCGATGGTCGCGGACATCGTGCGCGGCAGTCTGCACTTACACAATAAGCCCAATTTTGACCCGACGCGCAGGGGCATTCTGGACCCCAAAGCGCTGGATCTTTGCAGCGCGGGCGGAGCTTATCCGGCAAAACCCGGCCTACGGGCAGATTATATGCCGGTGCGAGACCGTTACCGAGGGCGAGATCATCGACGCCATCCGCCGCACGCCCGGCGCACGCAGTCTGGACGGCGTCAAGCGGCGCACCCGCGCGGGCATGGGCCGCTGCCAGGCGGGCTTCTGCAGCCCGCGCGTCATGGAAATTTTGGCGCGGGAGCTGGGCGTGCCGCAGAGCGAGATCACCAAGTCCGGCGGTGCGTCCAAAATCATCGTCGGCACGAACAAGGATAGCCTGTGAAAGGGGGCGTCTGCCATGAAAAACGTTGATCTGGTCATTATCGGCGGCGGCCCGGCGGGGCTGGCCGCGGCGGTGGCCGCACGCAAAAGCGGCGTGCAGGACATCCTGATCCTGGAGCGCGACAATGAACTGGGCGGCATTCTGAACCAGTGCATTCACAACGGCTTCGGCCTGCATACCTTCAAGGAGGAGCTGACCGGCCCCGAGTACGCGGCACGGTTTGTGGCGCAGGTACGCGAATTGGGAATTGAATACAAGCTCAACACGATGGTGCTGGATCTGGCGGCGGACAAGACCGTCACCGCCATGAACAAGACCGACGGACTGTTTCAGCTGCACCCCAAGGCGGTCATTCTGGCCATGGGCTGCCGTGAGCGCCCGCGCGGCGCACTGAACATTCCGGGCTACCGGCCCGCCGGCATCTTCACCGCCGGCACGGCGCAGCGGCTCGTCAACATGGAGGGCTGCCTGCCCGGGCGGCGGGTCGTGATTCTGGGCAGCGGTGACATCGGCCTTATTATGGCACGCCGCATGACGCTGGAGGGGCAAAGGTGCTCTGCGTGGCGGAGCTGATGCCGTACTCCGGCGGCTTAAAGCGCAATATTGTGCAGTGCCTAGATGATTTTGGCATCCCCCTGCGCCTGAGCCATACGGTCGTGGACATTCAGGGCAAGGAGCGGGTGACCGGCATTACGCTGGCCCGCGTGGAAAACGGCAAGCCCGTCCCCGGCACTGAGGAGCACTACGACTGCGACACCCTGCTGCTGACTGCGGCCTGATCCCCGAAAACGAGCTGAGCCGTGCCGCTGGTGTGGAGCTGAACCCCGTGACCAACGGTCCCGCCGTGAACGAGAGCCTGGAAACCAGCATTCCCGGCGTGTTTGCCGCCGGCAACGTGCTGCACGTCCACGATCTCGTGGACTATGTGTCCGAGGAGGCCGCGGCGGCAGGTGAGCACGCGGCGGCATATCCGGCGGGCGGCGGGGCCGCGGCGGGCCGCACCCCTGCCCGTGCGGTGCGAAAACGGCGTGCGCTACACCGTGCCGACCACCATCCGCCCCGACTGCGCAGGGGATACCGTGACGCTGCGGTTCCGCGTGGACGGCGGCATCCTGATGGGTCTTGGCTATGCCCTCGCTCCGGGCGTTATGGGCGTTCCCGGTGCTGCAACTTCCGGTGCAGCATACACCGTTGGCTTCCTGCTGGTCAAGGCAGGCGGCGCTCTGATCGATAACATGGCATGGCTGTTCGCCATTGGTGCCGCTGTCGGCCTGGCCGACAACGACGGTACCGCAGGTCTGGCCGGTCTGGTCAGCTACCTGATGATGCAGCAGCTGCTGAGCCCCGGCGTGGTCGGCATGGTGCGTACCCTGGAAGAGGGCACTGCTACCTACATCGCTTTCCAGAAGGTGGCCGGCAACTCTTTCATCGGCATTCTGGCCGCTGTGGTGGGTGCAACCTGCTACAACAAGTTCAAGGAGCACCCAGATGCCTGACTGGCTGGCATTCTTCTCCGGCAAGCGCTTCGTTGCCATCGCTACCGGCCTGATCTCCATCCTGGTGTCCGTTGTTCTGCTGTTCGTCTGGCCCGTCATCTTCGACGCTCTGGTTGCCATCGGCAACGGCATCGCTGGCATGAGCGGCATCGGCGCCGGCATCTACGCCTTCCTGAACCGTCTGCTCATCCCCACCGGCCTGCACCACGCTCTGAACAACGTGTTCTGGTTCGACACCATCGGTCTGGGCGACCTGAGCCACTTCTGGGCTGGCGAGACCTCTGCTGATGTGGGCTGGAGCCTTGGTATGTACATGTCCGGCTTCTTCCCCTGCATGATGTTCGGTGTCCTGGGCGCTGCTCTGGCTATGGTCAAGACCGCTAAGAACAAGAAGGCTGCCATCGGCCTGGTTCTGTCCGCTGCAATCTGCGCCTTCGTCTGCGGCGTTACCGAGCCCTTCGAGTTCGGCTTCATGTTCCTGTGCTTCCCCCTGTACGTTGTGTACGCTGCTCTGTACGGCATCTTTACCGTCATCACCTACTACTCCGGTTTCCGTGCCGGCTTCTGCTTCTCCGCAGGTGCCACCGACCTGGTGTTCTCCGCTTCCCTGCCCGCAGCTGCCAAGACCTGGATGATCATTCCTCTGGGCATCGCAGCCTTCGTGGTGTTCTACGCAGTGTTCTACTTTGCTATCACCAAGTTCGACCTGAAGACCCCCGGCCGTGAGGATGAGGACGAAGAGGCCGAGAAGAAGGTCGTTCTGGCCAACAACAACTATACCGAAGTCGCTTCTGCTGTTCTGGCTGCTGTCGGCGGCAAGGAGAACGTGAAGGAAGTTGGTTACTGCGCAACCCGTCTGCGCTTTGAGGTCAAGGATAACGCCAAGGTTGACGAGAAGGCTGTCAAGGCTGCTGGTGCTGCCGGTGTCATCCGCCCAGCAAGAACGCTTGCCAGGTGATCATCGGCACCAAGGTTCAGTTCGTGTACGACGAGCTGAACCGCCACACGTTTGAAAAGGGGCACCATCATCATCCGCGATGGCCGCATCGTGCCCTTTGCTGCCCCCGAGGAGGGCGAGGAAGTGCTCGACGCCGAGGGGCTCTACGCCCTGCCGGGTCTTGTGGATATCCACTTCCACGGGGCGATGGGCAAGGACTTCTGCGACGGCACCGAGGAGGCCATCCAGACGCTGGCCGACTTTGAGGCCAGCAAGGGCGTGCTGGCCATCTGCCCCGCCACCATGACATTCTCCGAAGAGATCCTGAACGGCGTCATGGATGCCGCGGCCGCTCACAAAAACGGCAAGGGTGCCGATCTTGTGGGCATCAACATGGAAGGCCCGTTCATCAGCCCCCACAAGGTGGGCGCACAGAACCCGGAGTACGTCCACACCGCCGATATGGAGATGTTCCGCCGCCTGCAGAAGCGGGCGAACGGCCTCATCAAGCTGGTGGACATGGCCCCCGAGGAGCCGGGCGCGCTGGAGTTCATCAAAGAGTGCCATGGGGAGGTCCGCGTCTCGCTTGCCCACACCTGCACCGACTACGACACTGCCGTGCAGGCCTTTGAGGCCGGTGCCACCCACATGACCCACCTGTACAACGCCATGCCCGGCATCACCCACCGTGCCCCCGGCCCCATCATTGCGGCCATGGAGCACGGGGCGGAAGTGGAGCTCATCACCGATAACGTCCACATCCACCCGGCGGTGGTGCGGTTCACGTTCAAGGCTTTTGGTGACGACCATGTCATCCTCGTTGCCGACAGCATGATGGCCTGCGGCCTGCCGGACGGCCAGTACAGTCTGGGCGGACAGGCTGTCACGGTCAAGGGCCCGCGGCCACCCTGACCGAGCAGCCCGGTACCATTGCCGGCAGCAATACCTGCCTGTACGACTGCATGAAGCGTGCCGTGCTGGAGATGAACGTGCCGCTGGAGAGCGCCGTGCGTGCCGCCAGCGAGAACCCGGCCCGGAGCATCGGCGTGGACAATGACTACGGCAGCATTGCCGCGGGCCGCTATGGCAACATCATCCTGGCCGACCAGGAGCTCAATCTCAAAGCTGTGATCCAGAAAGGAACCCGCATCGTATGAACAAGACCCTGACCTGGCGGCTGCTGAACGCTGAGGAACTGACCCGCGTTTACCTCAATGAGATGCGCCGGGATTTTCCCCCGACGGAGCTCAAACCCCTGAGCACGGTTTTGAACAGTGAAGCCGTTGGCGACTCCCACACCTGGGGCGTCTACGACGGCGAGACCCTCGTGGCCTATCTGCTCATGGTACGGCCCCGGGGCGCGATGGTCAGCCAGCTGGATTATTTTGCCGTGCTTCCGGCCTGCCGCGCCGCCGGTCTGGGGGCAAAGCTGCTGGCCGCCCTGCCCGGCAAAGAGGCCGGGGCCGATGCCATCCTCATTGAGGCCGAGCTGCCGGAAAAAGCCGACGACCCGGCTATGGCGGTCCGCCGCCTGGGGTTCTATGCCCGCTGCGGGGCCGTGGATACGGGCTGGACAGAAAAAGCTGTTCGGGGCTTCCTGGTTCCGGGTGCTGACACTGGCCGCCCCGGGGCAGCAGCCCATGGGCGCGGAAGATGCCTGCCGCGCGCTGGCCGACTGCTACCGCCGTGTCATCGGGGAGCCCAAGTGGCGGCAGTACATCGAGCTTTACCGCCCGGACGGAACCACCGCCCAGCTGCTCTGAGCAGAACACAAAACAGAACCGCCGCCCTGTGTGGAGTGCCGCTGCACCCGCCGGGGCGGCGTTTTTTAACGCTGTATCACCACTGAAATTCGGACCGAAAAAGGACGCTTGACACCACGCCCCAAAGTGGTAACATAAGGGCGTGACTTGTAGTTTTTGGAAAAATTCAGGAGGGATTTTTTATGGTATATGAAGTATCTCGCCGCAGCTTCCTCAAAGGCGCTGCCGCACTGGCCGTGGCAACGGCCGCATCCGGTCTGCTGACCGCCTGTGGCGGCGGCAAAGAGGATAACGGCTTCACACTGAAAGGCGACGATTATAAAGTCTATTTCTCGGATGCAGATTGTACTTACAGCACGACTTATAAGAATTACAATGTGCAGCTCGATATGCAGCTTGAGCGGATTACAAAAAGTAATCAATCCGTTGGCATCCTCTACAGCCTATGACAAAGTGTTCTCTGCAAAAATTGGCGATAAGAGCTTAACGCTGGCGAATAAGACGGATTCGGTGAAAAAGCTGAGCAAAGGTGAAAAAGAGCGTTGCACCCCCGAAGTTTACTACGGAGGATAAAGACCTCTTTGAGAAAGCCACGAACGGTACTGAGCTCCTGTATCTGACCATTACAATGGGAAAAGAGGATACTACATTTGAGGTCAATTTGAAGACTAATACAATTAAGTACAAAGTCCGTTGATTTAAGCATTCGATTTCCTGCCGCCCGGCGCTTCTGCAAAAGAAGCCGCCGGGCGGCTTTTTGCTTCTTGACAAGTGCGGTACGCATGGTATGATGAAGACAGGAATCATCCATTTTCCAGAGGAGGAATGAAATTATGAAAAAGAACTTACCCGCCGCTCGTTTCTCAAGCTCGCCGGTGTGGGGGCACTGGCTGTTGCGATGTCCGGCTCTCTGACGGGCTGTGATGTGATCGACAATCTGAAAGATATGGATTCGGTGTCGGCAGCCATCGAAGACGTGAAATTCATGATGAGCGCAGATGTGGTGCATTATGGATCTAGTGATGCTTCGGGGAACCGTACGGTGGGATTTCAGCCGCTCTGTGAGGTTCGCAACAACAGCAAACAGAAGCTGTGACCTATGGCGGCAGCGGCAGTGATTGCGAAGTTATCATCACAGGTGTGTTTGAAAATGAAGATGGCACGAAGTACCAGATGACCTACAAAGGCAAAAAAATGGCAGTTTCCCGGCAGGCGAAAAAGTGGAGATCAAAGATTTTGAGCTGGAAGTGTCCGCTAAAAATCTGTCTTCCGAGGGTGGAAAAATCGTAACAACATTTGCGTATAAAGGCAAGGAAGCTATTTTTACAAAAGTTGTTGGCGGGGATATTACATCCAAAGTAAAAAGTAAGCATTTTATACCCTTAAAAATATCCATGCCGCCCGGCGCTTCTGCAAAAGAAGCCGCCGGGCGGCTTTTTGCGTTTTGCAGCGCGGCGGGCTGGCAGAACCCACAAAGAAATGGGCGGGATTTCGGCATTCTGGCGGGAAATGTAAAATCAAGGGCGAAGATTTTCAAAGCGGCTTTACCAAACGGTTACATTGGCGTAAAACCATAGCGCAAAGCTTTACTTCGATTTTGCGTGGTCATGGTCGCGGCGGGGCGGCGGTTGGAGTACAATCATGGTGTTCCCAAGGAAAACACAATGAGAGACCCCGGGCGGAAAAAGTGCCCGGAATTTGGAAAATAGTTGTACTGAGAAAATCGGAGGAAAACATGATGAAAAAGATCACTCGCCGTTCGTTCCTGACCGTTTGTGGTGCTGTGGCTGCTGCCGCTGCCCTGTCCGCCTGCGGCGGCTCCGCTTCTTCCACCACGGCTTCTTCTGCCGCTGCTTCCAGCACGGCTGCCTCCTCTGTGGTTGCTTCCGCAGCCGGTGACCTCTCCGGCAATGTGGCGACCGGCGGTTCTACTTCCATGAAGAACGTCATCGCTGCCCTGACCGAGGGCTTTGCGGAAGTCCAGCCCGGCGTCACCGTCAGCTATGACCCCACCGGTTCCGGCGCTGGCATCACCGGTGCAACCGATCAGACGCTGGACATCGGCCTGTCTTCCCGCGCGCTGAAAGCCGATGAGACCGGCGTGACCGGCACCACCATTGCACTGGATGGCATCGCCATCATCGTCAACAAGGACAGCAAGGTGGAAGACCTGACCGTCGATCAGCTCAAGCAGATGTTCACCGGCGAGATCACCAACTGGTCTGAGGTTGGCGGCGACGACGGCGAGATCGTGCTGGTGGGCCGCGAGGCTGGTTC
>VOFC01005347.1_pt1 | contig 12072 bp, 12 predicted proteins | sample 5384161 | NCBI WGS metagenome assembly VOFC01 (sample SAMN12384722, study PRJNA508395) | human gut metagenome | isolation source: healthy gut B | host: Homo sapiens | reverse complement strand
TATATCAGGAACTTACAAGAATTACAAAGGCTATTAAGGACGGAGATTTCTTTGAGAACAAGGAAATGCTTGACGCTATAGAGAACTGTAAGAAGAACAACTCTGATCTTCATCTCTGGGGACTTCTTTCAGACGGTGGTGTGCACAGCCACAATACACATCTTTACGCTATTCTTGAGCTCTGTAAGAGACAGAACTTCGACAGAGTATATATCCATCCATTCTTTGATGGAAGAGATACAGCTCCTGCTTCAGGAAAGGGCTTCTTAGAGGAGCTTATTGCAAAGACAAAGGAAATCGGAGTAGGTAAGGTTGCTTCACTTTCAGGACGTTACTATGCAATGGACAGAGATAACAGATGGGACAGAGTAGAGCTTGCATACAAGTCACTGGTTACAGGTGAGGGCGTTCAGGCAGAGGATCCTGTAGCAGCTATCCAGGAGTTTTATGACAAGGAAGTTTATGATGAGTTCATCCTTCCTACAGTTATCGTTGAGAATGGCAAGCCTGTATCACTTGTTAAGGCAGATGATTCAGTCATATTCTTCAATTTCAGACCAGACAGAGCAAGAGAGATCACCCGTGCATTTTGTACAGATGATTTTGACGGATTTGAGAGACCGAACGGAAGAATGCCTTTAGTATATGTGTGCTTCAAGGATTACGATGAGTCAATACCTAACAAGGAAGTTGCATTCAAAAAGGAAGATATCAAGAACACCTTCGGTGAGTATCTTGCTGCAAATGGTCTCAAGCAGCTCCGTACAGCAGAGACAGAGAAGTATGCCCATGTAACATTCTTCTTCAACGGCGGCGTAGAAGAGCCAAACAAGGGCGAGGACAGAATACTTGTTAAGTCACCAAAGGTTGCAACATATGATCTTCAGCCTGAGATGAGTGCTCCGGAAGTAAGCAAGAACCTTAATGAGGCTATATTAGGCGGAAAGTACGACGTTATTATCATCAACTTCGCAAACCCTGATATGGTTGGACACACAGGTGTTATTCCTGCAGCTATTAAGGCAGTTGAGACAGTAGATAAGTGCGTTGGAACTGCTGTAGAGGCTGTTAAGAAGGTTGACGGTGTATTATTTATCTGTGCTGACACAGCTGACAGACGAGATGCAGGCAAAAAAATGCGTAAGATCGAGGATTGCCTGCATTGTGGCAGATGTAAATCCAAGTGTCCCTATGGACTGGATACTCCGGCACTACTTGAGAAAAATTATAAGGATTACTGTGAGATCCTTGCCGGAAAAGCGTATTAATGCATAGCAGATCTGAATAATAACCTCCTTATAGGATATACTTAACTGGGAAAAAGTAAGTTAAGGATACCTGTAAGGAGGTTTTTTATGGAAAAATATCTGGAGATCATCGAAGTACACGGAAGGGAGATCCTGGATTCGAGAGGGAATCCAACGGTGGCAGCGGTTGTTACCGTGAAGGACAAAGAGACCGGCAGATGCACAAAGGGTATGGCGGCAGTGCCTTCCGGAGCCAGCACCGGACAGTTCGAGGCTGTGGAACTCAGGGACGGTGAGACCAGATATTTCGGCCTGGGCGTGCAGCATGCCGTGAAAAAATATAGACGAGAAAAATTGCAAGTGTTTTTTACTGGGAGAAAATGCTCTGGAACAGATCCGTATCGACAGAATCCTTAAGGAAACGGACGGCACGGACAACAAGAGCAGCAGGTGCCAATGCCATGCTGGCAGTGTCTATGGCGGTGGCAAGAGCAGCTGCGGAGGCACTGGGCTTCCCCTGTACCGTTACTTCGGAGGAATCTCTCCGAGACTTCTGCCGGTACCCATGATGAATATCTTAAACGGCGGAAAGCATGCGGCGAACACCGTGGATTTCCAGGAGTTTATGATCATGCCCGTACAGGCGGAAAACTTTGCGGAAGGGTTACGGATCTGTGCGGAAATTTATCATAATCTGAAAAAACTGCTAGAGGAGAAAGGCTTGTCCACCGGAGTCGGGGATGAGGGTGGCTTTGCACCCAACCTGCCGGATGCGGAGAGCGTGCTGGATTTCCTTGTGGAGGCGATCGAGGCTTCCGGATATGTGCCGGGACAGGATATCCGGATCGCCATGGATGCCGCCAGCAGCGAACTTTATAATGAAAAAACGGGAATGTACCATTTCCCCGGAGAGAGTAAGCTGAAGGGAGAGGAAGTCCTGCGGGATACCGGAGAAATGATCTCGTATTATGAACGGCTTGTGGAGAACTATCCCATTATCTCTATTGAGGACGGACTGGATGAAAATGACTGGGACGGATGGCAGGAGCTGACGAAACGGCTGGGAGAGAAGATCCAGTTAGTGGGAGATGATCTGTTTGTCACAAATACAAAACGGCTGGATGCCGGGATCAAACTTCATTGTGCTAATGCCATTCTGGTAAAAGTCAATCAGATCGGAACCCTGTCTGAAGCCTTCGAAGCGGTGGAAATGGCACACAAGAATGGTTACAAGGCGGTGATCTCCCACAGATCCGGAGAGACGGAGGATACCACCATAGCAGACATAGCGGTGGCACTGAATGCCGGACAGATTAAGACCGGAGCGCCCTGCCGCAGCGATCGTGTGGCGAAGTACAACCGGCTGCTTGCCATGGAAGAGGAGTTAAAGGATGCCGCGGCATATATGGAGCCGTTCCACAAGATCTGAGTGGCTGCGCAACAAAATGTAAACTACAAAAAATAAAAAATGTATAAACAGGAGGATTTTCATCACCGGAAATCCTCCTGCTTTTATAGCAAAACGATAGAAAAATACATGAGTGAAAGAAAAATGCACAAAAATAAAATGTTTAAATATACATAATAGAAGCGCAAAATATACACTATATGCAAATTGAAAAACAGAAACTATTTTATTGAAAAACTTTTTCATAAATATACAGACAAATGTGCGTGCTGTGCGTACACCGCGAAGAGACAGTTAAAGAGGCAGAGTCACGGAAACTGGCAGATGCTTCATGCGTAATTCAGTTGACATAGCCTCAAAAGTGTTGTAATATAACAAAAGTCGTTTTCGGAAATTAAAGTACATTTTTTGCGCGTGTATACTTGCATACAAATGCGAAGAATGCATTTTATTAATGTCCGTAGGCAAAAGAAAAAGCAAGGAGTTGAAGAGATGCTTAAATATATTGCAAAACGTATCGGTCTGGCGCTGATCACGATTTTTACAGTAGCAACACTCACCTTTTTCCTGATGAACATGGTACCCGGAGGACCGTTCCTCTCGGAGAAGGCAGTAAGCCCCGCTGCACAAGCAGCCCTGGAGGCAAAATATGGACTGGACAAGCCTTTGTCCCAGCAGTATCTGACGTATATGAAAGATGCTTTGCACGGTGATTTCGGAGAGAGTCTGAAGCAGAGAGGAAGAACCGTTACTTCTATTATAGTATCCAAGTTCCCTGTATCTGCAAGAGTAGGTGGACTTTCCGTTATCGTAGCGCTGTTGGTAGGTATCCCACTGGGATGTCTGGCAGCTACCCATCGTGGCAAGACGCTGGACAGCGTGATCTCCGTGATCTCCACCTGTGGTATTGCGGTACCAAGCTTCGTTATATGTACTCTGCTTCTGTATTTCCTGGGAAGTAAGGTAAAGATACTGCCCACCTACGGAATCGGCACCTGGAAGCATTATGTGATGCCCGTGATCGCACTGGCATTGTACCCAACTGCTTATATTATGAGACTGATGCGTTCTTCCATGCTGGATGTTCTGGGACAGGATTATATGAGAACCGCTACGGCGAAGGGAGTAAAGCCTTTCTTCCGTCTGTTCAAGCATGCACTGAGAAATGCACTGCTCCCCGTTATCACCTATGTAGGTCCTATGATGGCTTATACTATGACAGGAAGCTTCGTAGTAGAGAAGATTTTCACGATCCCCGGTCTGGGCAATGAATTTGTCAGCTCGATCATTAACCGTGACTACACCATGATCATGGGTACCACCATTTTCCTCGCAACACTGATGGTTGTCATGAATGTGCTGGTGGATATCGTATATAAGCTCGTCGACCCCAGGATCAAGTTGAAGTAAGATTAACAGGAAGGAAGATACCGATGAAAGAACCGAATGCTATGAGCTTTCATGTAAAATATAAACCGGAAGATTTTATGCCGGCGAATGAAGAAGAGAAGCAGAGCCAGGTCATCATGCGTGAGAGCGTGGGCTTCTGGCAGGATGGCTTCCGCAGACTTCGTAAGAATAAGGTTGCCATGGTCAGCCTCTTCGTTATTATTGTAGTTATGATCTTTTCCTTTATCGTGCCTGCATTTTATCCCTATGATTACAAGACACAGATCAAAGGAAGCGAGAATCTGCACCCCATGCAGTATTCCGAGAAAGAGATAGAGCGTATGGATGCGGGAGAGAAGGTATTCCCCCATGTGCTCGGTACCGATAAAATGGGCCGTGATTATGCCATCCGTGTTATGATGGGAAGCCGTATCTCCCTGCTGGTTGGTCTGATCGCTACTGCCATTATTTTTGTGATCGGTTCCCTGATCGGTTCCATCTCTGCATTCTTCGGTGGATGGGTGGATCTGATCATCATGCGTATTGTGGATATTATCTATACGATACCGGATTTTCTGCTGATCGTGCTGCTGTCCTTTGCGTTAAAGGACCCTCTGGCGAATCTGGCACAGCTTCCCGGGTTCGGATGGATGCAGATCGTAGGATCTAACCTGATCAGTATCTTCATCGTATTCGCATTGCTGTACTGGGTAGGAATGGCACGTATGGTACGAAGCCAGATCCTGACCCTGAAGGAAAATGATTATGTCATGGCAGCCAAGGCTCTGGGAGCCAAGGATGGCCGTATCATTAAAAAGCATCTGCTGACCAACTGTATCGGTACTCTGATCGTTACCACCACACTGCAGATCCCTTCCTCTATTTTTACCGAGAGTTATTTAAGCTTCTTAGGTATGGGTGTGGCAGTTCCGCTGCCTTCCCTGGGAAGCCTTGCAAGTGATGCCATTAACGGAATGATCACATTCCCGTACCTGCTGTTTGCACCCTGTCTGCTGATCAGCCTGATCATCTTAAGTTTTAACCTGTTTGGTGACGGACTTCGTGACGCATTTGACCCGAAGCTTAAGAATTAATGGAAGGAGTATTGAAGATGGATAACAATTATCTGGTAGATATACAGCATGAACGTCTCTCTTTCTTTACTCCTGCCGGAGAAGTAAAGGCACTGAACGATGTTTCCATTCACCTGAAGGAAGGAGAAGTACTGGGCATCGTAGGAGAGAGTGGTTCCGGTAAATCCGTAACCGCATACAGTCTGATGGGACTGACCGCTTATCCCGGTAAGCTGATCGGCGGAGAGCTTCACTTCAATGGACACGAAGTGGAGAAAATGACCGAAAAAGATTTTTCCAAAATGCGTGGTAAAGAGGTCTCCATTATTTTCCAGGATCCTCTGACCAGCTTAAATCCCGTATATACCATTGGTAATCAGATCATGGAAGTAATCCGTCTGCATACCGATGCGGACAAGAAAAAGGCATATGCTAGAGCAGTGGAGCTTTTGTCGCTGGTAGGTATCAATGAACCGGAGAAGCGTATGAAGCAGTATCCTCATGAACTGTCCGGTGGTATGAGACAGAGAGTCATGATCGCTATCGCGCTGGCATGTGAACCGAAGCTTCTGATCGCTGATGAGCCTACTACCGCACTGGACGTTACGATTCAGGCGCAGATCCTGGAACTGATGATGGAGCTGAAGGACAAGCTGGGTATGGCGATCATCATGATCACCCATGACCTGGGTATCGTGGCGAGCATGTGTGACCGTATTGCAGTCATGTATGCCGGCCGTATCGTGGAGACCGGTACCTGTGACGAGATCTTCTATCATCCGAAGCATGAATATACCAAGGGCCTTTTGGAGAGTATCCCCCGTCTGGACAGCACGAAGCATGAGAAGTTGATCCCCATCGAGGGTAATCCCGGTGATCTTCTGAATCCTCCTGAAGGATGTGAATTCGCCCCCCGCTGTAAGAACTGCATGAAGATCTGCCTGAGAGAGAATCCTCCCAGAACGGATTTCAGCGAGACGCATTATGCACACTGCTTTATGAACCAGAAAGCTGAGATGGAGGGAGGAAATACCAATGAGTGATAAGTTACTTCAGGTTGAACATTTGAAGCAATACTTCCCCGCAGGCGGCATGGGTAAAAAACCGTAAGTTCGTGAAGGCCGTGGATGATGTCAGCTTTTTTGTAAATAAAGGTGAGACTCTCGGACTGGTAGGAGAGAGCGGCTGTGGCAAGACGACCACCGGACGTTCTATCTTACGATTATATGAGCCCACCGGCGGTAAGATCACATTTGACGGCAATGTGATCCTGGACGTTGAAAATAAAGTAAAGGCGGATATGCTGCCTTATCGACAGAAGATGCAGATGGTATTCCAGGATCCTTATGCAAGTCTGGATCCCAGAATGACCGTAGGAGATATCGTAGGAGAAGCCATAGATATTCATAAGCTGGCTGCCAATAAGAAGGAACGTCATGATACGATCATTTCCATGTTGGAGAAGGTTGGACTGAACTCTGAGCATGCGAACAGATATCCTCATGAATTCTCCGGTGGACAGCGTCAGCGTGTCGGCATTGCGAGAGCACTGGCAGTGAACCCGCAGTTCATCGTCTGCGATGAGCCGATCTCCGCACTGGATGTATCGATCCAGGCACAGGTGGTGAATATGTTCGAAGAGCTGCAGGAGCAGATGGGGCTGACCTATCTGTTTATCGCACATGATCTCTCTGTTGTAAAACATATCTCCGACCGTATCGGCGTTATGTACCTGGGCAAAATGGTAGAACTGGCAGACAGCTATGAATTGGTAGCACGAAGCCTGCATCCTTATACCAAGAGCCTGATCTCTGCAATCCCCATTGCAGATCCCATCAAGGCAAGAGCAAGCAAGCGTATTGTTCTGCAGGGAGATGTACCCAGCCCCTTAAATCCGCCTACCGGATGCCGATTCCGCACCAGATGTCCTTATGCGGATGAGTGTTGTGCACAGAAGGAACCCGAATGGAGAGAAGTGGAAAAGGGCCATTACGTGGCTTGCCACCATGTGGAAAAGATCAATGCCTGAAATTAGGTATTGACAGCTGAGCAATTTAGCTGTTTAATATAAAAGCTATACAAAGCATAGTGCTTTTGTATGAAAAGAAAGAGGAGGATAACTTTATGAAAAAGAAGTTAGCTATGCTGCTCACCGCAGCAATGCTGGTAGGTTCTCTGGCAGCATGCGGCAGCAGCGACAATGGTTCTTCTGCAACCGGCAGTGCCAGTGCAACTGACAGCACCAAGACCGATGCAGCAGCAACTGAAGTTAGTACCGAAGGCAAACAGCTTACCGTTCAGATCGGTCCCGATCCCGAGACCATCGATCCCGCACTGAACAGTGCAGTAGATGGCGGTAATATGCTGCTTCACACTTTTGAGTGTCTTCTGACAATTGACCAGGATGGTAAGATCGCTCCCGGACAGGCTGAGACCTGGGAAGTATCTGAAGATGGTCTTACCTGGACCTTCCATCTTCGTGATGGATTAAAGTGGTCTGACGGCAGTGATCTGACCGCAGACGATTTCGTATACAGCTGGAAGCGTGTATGCGATCCCGTAGTAGCAGCTCCTTATGCTGAGACTGTTCTGGGTATGGTTAAGGGCTTTGACGAGGCACAGGCCGGTGATCTGGATGCTCTGGCAGTATCCGCTCCCGATGCTAAGACCTTCGTTGTAGAGCTTTCCAATCCCTGCCCTTACTTCGAGTCTTTGGCAGCATTCGCTACCCTGAGCCCTGTTCAGCAGGCAACCGTAGAGGCTAACGGTGATGCATGGGCTACCGCAGCTGAGACCTATATCTCCAACGGACCTTTCTACATTACCGAGTGGGTACCCGATTCTCACATTACCATGTCCAAGAACCCTAACTACTGGAATGCAGATGCGATCAAGCTTGGCAGCATCAAATTCGTACTGATGGAGGATTCCAATGCAGCTTATACTGCATACCAGTCCGGTGATGTACTGTTCATCAAGGATGTTCCTACCCAGGAATCCCCAGCTTACAGGGTAACCCCGAGTTCCATGTAGAGCCTCACCTGGGAACTTACTATCTGTCCATGAACCTGGAAGATCCTGCATTCGCAGATGTAAATGTTCGTAAGGCTCTGAGCCTGGCAATTGATCGTGATTATGTAGCAAATACCCTGATGCAGGGAACTTACTCTCCCGCATACAACCTCGTAGGTGAGGGCTGGGTAGATACCGACGGCAGCTCCTTCAATGCAAATGCTAACGGTGGTCAGAGCTATATCTCCGACGATTTCGATGCTGACCTTGAGGAAGCTAAGCAGCTCTTAGCAGATGCCGGCTACCCTAACGGTGAAGGACTTCCTACCATCACCTATACTACCAATGATGCAGGTTACCATAAGACTGTTGCTGAGTACTTACAGCAGGCTTGGGGCGAGCTTGGTATTAATGTAAAAGTAAATATCGTTGAGTGGTCCAGCTTCACTCCGATGAGACGTAACGGTGAGTACATGGTAGCACGTAACGGATGGGTAGGGAGATTACAGCGATCCTTCCAATATGTTAGACCTGTTCTGCACCGGCAACGGTAACAACGATGGTAAGTTCTCCAACGCTGACTTCGATGCAGCTATGAAGAAGGCAGCTTCCACCATGGATACCGCTGAGCGTTCCGCAGCTCTTCATCAGGCTGAGGATGTTCTGATGGAGCAGGTAGGCTGCATTCCTGTTGCTTACTACAACGACTTCTGGCTGCAGAGCGAGAAGATCACCGGTATCTGGCATTCCGCTTATGGTTTCTGGTACTTCATGTATGGTGACATCGCAGAGTAAGCTTGCGGAATCTGATCATTCAGAATAAAATAAAGGATCCCCGTGAGATCGTAAAGATTTCCGGGGGTCCTTTTTGCCGCCTTTTCGGTACTGTCTTGTAAAATGTTGTTGCAATTGTGTACAATATATGGTAATATAAAATCTGCTTGACATTAGGAGGTGTGAAATGGAAGCATTAAGAGTAGTAATCAACATAATTTTTATATTGGTATGTGTAGCACTGACAGTGTTAGTATTGATGCAGGAAGGTAAATCCGCAGGACTGGGTTCCATCAGCGGCGCTGCTGAGACCTACTGGGGCAGAAATAAAGGACGTTCCATGGAAGGTATGCTGGTGAAGATCACGAAGATCCTTGCAGTATTCTTCATGTTACTTGCAGCCGTACTGAATCTGAACGTATTTTAATCATTACGAAGGATGACACTCTTGTGTGCATGGCATACAAGAGTGTTTTGTTTTATAGATATTTATTGAGAGAGGTTACATGAGTAATAACGAAATCAGAGAGAAGAGAAAAAAGTAATCTGTGATCTGGTGAAGGATGATTTTTACGTTCCGATGAAGGAAAAAGGAACTGGCAATATTTCTTCAGGTCGCTAAAAAGAAGACCGGGAAGAGTTTCGTGAGATCTTGCGGGAACTTTTAGCGGAAGGAAAGCTTACCCTGACCGTAAAGGGAAATATATGAAGTCCAACGGTAAGGTGCTGACAGGAACTTTTATCAGCAACGCCAAAGGCTTTGGATTTGTGGAAGTGGAAGGAAGGGACGAGGATCTGTTCATTCCGGAGGACAAGCAGGGTGGAGCATTCCATAAGGATACTGTGGAAGTGGCACTTCTGCCTGCGAAGACCGGCAAACGCCAGGAAGCGCAGGTTATCCGTATCATTGCTAGGGGAATGACCCAGGTGGTGGGAACCTATGAGCAGTCCAAGAGTAATTTCGGTTTTGTCATTCCGGATAACACGAAGATAGCACAGGATATTTTTCGTGCCGAAGGAGTGGTCGAAGGGAGCCATGACCGGACATAAGGTCGTGGTGGAGATCACCGGATACGGCACGGATACGAAGAGTCCTGAGGGCAAAGTCGTGGAGATCCTGGGACATATCAACGATCCCGGTGTAGACATCATGTCTATCGTACGTGGCTTTGATCTGCCGGTGGAATTCGGCGAGAAGATCATGAACCAGGTGGAGAGGGTATCCCAGGAGGTATCCGAGGCGGACTGTGCCGGCCGCAGGGATCTGCGGGATGTGACCATGGTCACCATCGATGGAGAGGATGCCAAGGATCTGGATGATGCTGTCAGTGTATCCTTTGACGGGACATATTACCACTTAGGAGTACACATTGCAGACGTGACGAACTACGTGCAGGAGAATTCCGCACTGGACAGAGAAGCATTAAAACGCGGCACCAGCGTCTATCTGGTAGACCGTGTGATCCCCATGCTGCCCCATGCCTTGAGTAACGGTATCTGTTCCTTGAACGAAGGCGTGGACCGTCTGGCATTAAGCTGCCTGATGAAGGTGGATGAAGAGGGCGAGATCGTGGACTATGAGATCTGCGAATCTGTGATCCGGGTCAATAAGCGAATGTCTTATACTGTGGTGAAAAAGCTGTTGGAGGAGCCGGAGTGTGTAGAGCATAACGCCAGTGCGCCGGACGGAACCGCCGGAGAAAGCGCAGGAACCGTAACAGACTATTCCCAGTATAGGGAACTGCTTCCTATGTTCCAACAAATGGCTGAGCTCGCGGACAAACTGCGGAAGAAGAGACAGAAGCGGGGATCCATTGATTTTGATTTTCCGGAGTGCAAGATTCTGTTAGATAAGGAAGGACATCCACTGGATATTAAGCCTTACGAGCGGAATATAGCGACTATGCTGATCGAGGATTTCATGCTCGCAGCGAATGAGACAGTGGCACAACATTTTTACTGGCAGGAGCTGCCCTTCGTCTACCGTGTCCATGATGTACCGGATCCGGAGCGGATCCAGAAGCTGTCCACGTTCATCAGCAATTACGGGTATTACATGAAGGCGCTGGGGCGCAGGAACAGCAAGGTCTCCGCGGAGGAGATCCATCCCAAGGAGATCCAGAAGCTGTTACAGAAGATTGAGGGAACTCCCGAAGAGCCTATGATCGCCAGATTGACCCTGCGCAGCATGAAACAGGCGAAATACAGCACGGAGTGTACCGGACATTTCGGACTGGCATGTCAGTATTACTGCCATTTCACCTCGCCGATCCGCAGATATCCGGATCTGCAGATTCACCGCATTATCAAGGAGCAGCTGCGGGGACGCCTGAAGGCAGAGAGAGTGGAGCACTACCGGGATATTCTTCCGGAGGTGGCTAAGCATTCTTCCGAGATGGAGCGCCGTGCCGATGAGGCAGAGCGGGAGACGGATAAGCTGAAGAAGGTAGAATATATGGAGCAGCACATCGGAGAGGAATACGAGGGTGTGATCTCCGGTGTCACCGGTTGGGGACTGTATGTGGAACTGCCAAATACCGTGGAAGGGGCTGATCCATATTTCCACGATCCCGGGCGACTATTATCACTACAATGAGGCAGCCTGTGAGATGGTGGGAGAAGCCACCGGACGTTGCTTCAAACTGGGAATGCCGGTACGGATCGAAGTGGAAGACTGCGACCGTTTTATGCGCACCATCAATTTCCGGCTGGTGGATCAATAAATCCGCGGATTAAATGAACTGTTAGTTCATTGACAATTACGGAAAATATAGTAAACTGTAACTATTCAGAGCCGAAAAAAGCTCCGCAGGGGCGTTTTGATGAATGGGTTTCTGAATAGTTACAAGGTTTTAAGAGGTAGCCATGGCAAAAGGAAAAGAGTCCCAGAAGCTGATCGCAAACAATAAAAAAGCATATCATGATTTTTTCATTGATGAGACCTATGAGTGCGGCATTGCCTTGCACGGCACGGAAGTAAAGTCCATGCGTATGGGAAAATGCAGCATCAAGGAGGCTTTCGTCCGCATTGAAGACGGAGAAGTATTCGTCTACGGAATGCATGTAAGTCCTTATGAGAAGGGGAATATTTTTAACAAAGACCCCTTCGTGTGAAAAAGCTGTTGCTGCACAAGTACGAGATCAACAAGCTGTTGGGCAAGATCAAGGA
>VOFC01003862.1_pt1 | contig 12083 bp, 15 predicted proteins | sample 5384161 | NCBI WGS metagenome assembly VOFC01 (sample SAMN12384722, study PRJNA508395) | human gut metagenome | isolation source: healthy gut B | host: Homo sapiens | reverse complement strand
CTGTTGGTGGAACAAATACAATCTTAGCATTAACTCATACTTTTTGCATTTTTTATTTCAAACTCAGCCGGAAGCTTTTTTTATCTATGTATTATAAATCAATACCACGGTATATGCTACATAGCGAGTATCATAATGCTTCCTTCTATCCGTGTGATTGTCCGTTTGGCGAAGAACAATCCGAACAGCCAGAGCAGGATGCACGAGCCGACCAGTGTGAGCAAGTCGAAGTTGGTGATTCCGCTAAGGTGGAGGGGAGTAATGCTGGCGCTGCATCCCAATACAAAGAAGATATTGAAGAGGTTACTGCCGATTACATTTCCGATAGCAATTTCCGGATTCTTCTTTAGTGCGGCAACGATAGAGGTGGCAAGTTCCGGCAGAGAAGTCCCTCCGGCCACCAGTGTCAGACCGATGATTGACTCGCTGACGCCCAGATTGCGGGCGATACCGTAGCCCCGTTAACAAATAATTGTCCTCCGTAAATTAGTGCAGCCAGCCCTCCGATAATATAAAGAACCGATTTCCACCAGGGGAGCAATTTTATCTCGTTCTCTTCTTCCGGTACGGGATGTTCTTCCTGTCCCCCTGTGGAGGGCTTGGAAGCGATAGCAAATGTATATCCCATAAAGATAGCGAAGAAACAAAGCAATAACAGTCCGTCTACCCTGTTCAGGATATTTTCCGGTGCTTTATCCAGAAAGACGTCATTGGCGCAAACCAACAGGACGACAGAAGATAGAATGCAGAGCGGAATCTCTTTTTTTTGAGTGTATTCCGGGTGATGACAATCGGAGCGAATAAAGCCGTGCAGCCTACAATCATCAGTGTATTGAATATATTACTTCCTACCACATTACCTATGGCAATGTCCGCACTGCCTTTAAGAGCAGAAGACACACTGACGGTGAGTTCGGGGGCAGAAGTACCGAACGCGACGATAGTAAGCCCGATAACAATGGAGGGGATACGGAGACGTTTGGCAACTGAAGCAGCCCCGTCCGTGAGTCCGTTAGCTCCTAGAAGAATGAGGATTAATCCTCCGATAAGAAACAGTATATTCATGTTTTTTTCTCTTTTGGTGGCAAAGATAATCATTTTCAAAATTGATATGTCAAAAACAATCCGTATGTTTGCTCTGTTTTTAGTGAAAAAACAGATTAACCTTAATTCACTGTCAGGGGATATAGGATATGGAAATGAATAAAATGAAACGTTTAGTGTTACTGCTCATTGTACTTTTTGGGAACAACGGGAGTACGGGCACAGTTGGGAGAAGCTGTCAAGAAGATATTTGCAGGTGATAGTGTAACTACCGTGCACAACACACCTCTGAACCGGGATTCAGACTCTGTCTATGTGGCCAATCTGCAAAAATCCCTCGAAGCAGCCCGGCTCAACGAGGCGAATATGCGTATGGAGATGGAGCAGATGAAACTGCAAATGGCTGCCGTCGACTCCGTGAAGTACGCCCGGCAGCGTCAACGTATCGATTCTTTGCGACAGTTTACCAAAGGGAATCCCCGTGGTAGCCGACGGAGATACCTTATTTTATCTTTTTACCAAACGTGGCGGATACACTCCCCAGCAACGTGCGCAAATGACCGGTGCTGCAATTGAAGAACTGGGAAGACGTTTTAACCTCCGCCCGGACTCCGTGTCGATCGACCATTCGGACATTGTTTCCGATTTGATGTACGGTAACAAGGTGTTGCTTTCCCTTACCGATCAGGATGCTTTGTGGGAAGGCATTTCCCGTGATTCTCTTGCGAAGGAAAGACAACAAAACGTTATCACCAAACTGCACGATATGAAAGCCGAACACGGGCTTTGGAGAATGGCGAAACGTGTGCTTTATTTCATTCTGGTGATTGTCGGGCAATACTTCCTGTTTCGCCTGACGAACTGGCTTTTCCGTAAACTGAAAGTGCGCATCCTGCGTCTGAAAGATACGAAGATACGACCTGTTTCCATTCAAGGATATGAATTGTTGGATGCCCAAAAACAAGCTAATTTGTTAGTCTTTCTGGCGGGCATCGGGCGGTATATTCTTATGGGATTGCAGTTATTGATTACTGTTCCGCTGATTTTCATTATTTTCCCGCAAACAGAAGGACTGGCTTATCGTATATTGGGTTATATCTGGAACCCGATTCGTGGCATTTTTGTGGGTATTATTGATTATATTCCCAAGTTGTTTACAATCATTATTATCTGGTATGCAGTGCGGTATCTGGTACGTATGGTGCTTTATCTGGCTCGTGAGATAGAAGCGGGGCGTCTTAAATTCAACGGTTTTTATCCGGATTGGGCAATGCCGACCTTCCACATCGTCCGGTTCCTGCTCTATGCGTTTATGATTGCAATGATTTATCCTTATTTGCCGGGTTCTGATTCAGGGGGTATTCCAAAGGGATTTCGGTATTTGTCGGCTTGATTGTTTCGTTGGGTTCGAGTACGGTGATCGGGAATATTATTGCGGGATTGGTAATCACCTATATGCGTCCCTTTAAGTTGGGCGACCGCATCAAGCTGAATGATACTACCGGAGATATTATAGAGAAAACACCCCTTGTCACCCGTATCCGTACACCGAAGAATGAGGTGGTTACCGTTCCCAACTCATTTATCATGTCCTCGCATACCGTGAATTACAGTACCTCGGCACGTGAATACGGGTTGATTATCCATTCGGAAGTATCTATCGGATATGATATCCCTTGGCGGCAAGTCAATCAGATATTGATTGATGCGGCATTGAATACTCCCGAGTGGTGGACGATCCGCGTCCGTTCGTGTTGGAAACATCTTTAAGTGACTGGTATCCGGTTTATCAGATTAATGCTTATATCAAGGAAGCGGATAAGATGACTCAAATCTATTCGGACTTGCACCAGAACATTCAAGATAAATTTAATGAGGCGGGCATTGAAATCATGTCCCCGCATTATATGGCTGTCCGATGGAAACGAGACGACAATCCCCAAAGATGACTTGAGAGAAAAAAATCAGGAAAATAGTTTCTTTACTCTATGATACTTTCTTGATAGATGATGTAATGAGGAAGTTTCTTTCTCATCCGGCAGGAATCAGACTTTCCCGCAACGGATCAGTATTTTCTGTCCATCGTTTAAGGTGCTGGCAAAGAGGTGGTAGGTATCCCCCCTTCCGCTAACTTGATACGTTTACGGAGTTCTGCCACCGTAGCCGGAAAGTTACGGACTGTGATATTCGCTTTTTCAGGTCTGACAGATTCTCCTTTATTTCCCTTTTTGTTGAGGCTGCACCGGTTGATGATGCGGAATGTTCTGCCGGGAAAACCTTCAATCTGCGTCTCGGAAGTGTAGAGATGACTGTTGGGATGCAGCTTTACGGAGTAAGCCGCGGCAATGCTGCGGAAAGCACCGGCTTTCAGGAGAGAAGCATTGGGTTCGTACAGATAATTGCCAAGTGTGTCTGTATAGCTGCACTCGCTGTGCTGTTCCTGTTCGCGGGTAAATACGAAGAGTTGTTTTCCTGCTCTCCTTTTGTGGAGAGGTTTACGCAGTGAACCGATTTCTTCCGGTGCTGTCTGTCCGAGTAACAACAGGGAGTTCTTTGCATTCGTTATTGACGGAGATGATATGTACCTCCTGTGTGTGCGGCAATTCTTTCAGTGCCTGTGAAAGATCGAGCATGGGGAAAGTTTAATCATTATCCGGTTGGCTTTGCTCAACAGGAGTCCTTCGAGCTCGGCCACATTAGGCTCACAGTCGGAAATGGCAACGGTTTTTCCGCCGTGCTCATTGCGGCGGGCGGGGTCGAGAAAGATACAGTCTACCGGAGACATGGCTTCCAGATAGGCTACTCCGTCGTCGTTTCTGACACTTATATGGTTGAGGTCGAGTGCGGGAAAGTTGTGGGCTGCTATGGTGCAGAGTTCTGCCTGACGTTCTACGTAAGTAGCCGATCGGAATCCGGTGGCAAGGAAAGAGCAGTCGATTCCGAATCCTCCCGGTCAGGTCGGCCAGAGACTCACCTTGCAGGAGGCTTGCTTTATAACGGGCGGTGATTTCTGAAGAACATTGCTCCAGTGAAAGATGTTTCGGATACCATATATCGTCTATCTCTTTCCAGGAGGGATTTTCTCGGCTGCGATTTGTCGTCCTGCTATTTGGGTGATAGCAGCCGGTATGTCTCACATCGGGGGTATTTCCGGGCTTGCAGGGCCAGGTTGCGTACATCGTCGGATTGATGTTCGTTGATAAACTGTCGGGTTTCGGGAGAGATTGGAGTCATAGGTCGTTATTGTTCGGGAAGTGAGATAAATAAGTCTGATGTCCGGATATTGCCTTGTTATTTATGGTATTACCTTTATATTTCTGCCTTGCTACATCCCGGCTACAAAAGTTGAAGTGCCACCATTCGCTGGGTAGCGGGTGGAATCCGGCTTCTTTCATTACTCTCCGCAACAGTATCCGGTTCTGCCGTTCCGCCTCACTTATTTTTCCGTTTCGTACCAGTTCACTTTCTTGTGTGATATGGGCTTCTATCCCCAAGTGGTCTACCTTGGTTCCCATAGGCAAAGGGTTGTCCGAGAGAATCCTGAATGTTGATGTCTCACCGCCAGTCCGTAGTTGTGAAGTCCGCCGCCACGGTTCGGGTTGGAGACATATTTGTATTTGGGTGTTCCTTTCACTACATTCCACATCTTTTTTGTACGGACATCGGACGGGCGGGGCATCGTAGACAACGAGATTGTAGGAAAGGATGCGTTGTTTCAGTGCCTCCTGTGTGCTTTCACGAGGCGTATGCCGTCGGGATGCAGATAGGCTTCCGACAAATCATCGTAAAGCACCTCTCCGGTGAAATTGTCGGCTTGTGTACATCAACTTTCACGGTGATACTGCTGTCCAGTTCCGCTATATTGACCAGTCCTAAAGAATCCATGTAGAGAGCCATGGCACTTTTCTTTTGGTTGAGGGCAGGGGAACATTCTTCGCGGGGTTGCATATCATCCGACGGATGTTTGTATTCTGCCATGGTGAGCCTTTCCCTTTTCCTTGTGACCGGAAACGGAAGTACATTCTGCCAGAAGCAGACAGAGGACAGGCAAACTATATTTTAGAAATCTCATTCGGGCTTTTGTATTTAGTGCGTCAAAGATACTTCTTTTTTGGCTTTAGCTCCAATAAGCTACCTTTAAATCCTGATTGTTGGAGTGACCGGGTGATGCCACGGGGCTGTAAAAGTTGTGCCGGCTTCGGCACAACTGACACTTCGATGGCAATAACTGTGACAAAGCCGGTGGCACAAGGTAGAGAATAGGGGCTTGTAGCGGCTCTTCCTATCGCCGGATGTTAGCGACTGCTTTCTTCAGATTGGCTGTTCCTTTCCATACGTCAAGCAGGTGCAGGGATGTATCCGCTTTCGCTTTTGCTGTTATTGACCGATAGCAGTTCCGCATAGATTTCCCCGTTCTTCCCGGTTCAGCCCTTGCAGAAAGGGATGTTGGTGGTTGTTACTTGCTGTCACAATTGGGGGCTTTCAGTATCGAAAGTTGGGCGGGAGTCAGGTTGAAACTGGATTGTATTACGTTGGACAGAGCGATGAGGCAGCGTGCCGTCATATAAGGTTGCGTCAACTTCCCCAAAAAGAAACAGGGAGCGTCTTTTTCTCTATTTCACTGTATTTGGCGAGGCATAGTTCGTCCTGGTCGGCAGCGCGTTGCAAATGCAGACAGAGCGGCGTATTGATAAGAAATGGTATCAGCCATAGTTGGATAAATAGGTATTGGGTTGCTTATTGCCCCAATATAGAAATTTATTTCTTGCAAGAAAAGAAGTTGCGGATTTACATTACTTCTGAGGGTATGTTTCACTATTATAAGTTGAATAATTGAAGTTTGTAGAAGTAATATAACTACAATTCTTTATAATTTTGAACTATTCTTTATATATAAAAATATTATTCTTTATAACTAATATTAAATCATATTCTGCATTTAAATGTAAAATGATACCTTTGTTCGAGATTTGAATACCGTAATGACATAATTTAATTTATTAGATATACCATATGAGCCATTTGTGAAAATCGCTCCAATATTGTTTGTTTTGTTTGTGTTATCCCATTTTGAGTGTCAAGTGTGGCATCAGAATGGGATTTTTTATTTTCTCAGATAGAACTCTTTAAAACTTTACATTGATCCAAAACTTGCCCGTCTTTTATGTTGAGCCGCTTTTATTTAAGAATAGACATATAACAAACAAAAGAAGCCTTGTAAACATTACATTTACAAGGCTTCTTATGTGGACCAGCCTGGGCTTGAACCAGGGATCTCCAGATTATAAGTCGCAAATATTTGATTTTCAGCGATTTGCATTTTATATCTTTTCATATCCATACATCTTGATTTCCAAGCCTAAAGGTAGCATTTCTTTTTCAAATAATCTCTCTTGTTTTCTTCTATTTTCTTAAGATGCGTGCAAATTGCGTAATTAGATTTGTACGGTAATATTGGGTTATATCAATAATAGGAAGCTTGTCATCTTATATAAAACTCGAAGACCTCCCCCCGGGTGCGCTATTCAAATGGGAAGCGTGGAGGTCATATTAATTGCAAATATACTAAATGTATTTGAATATTCTATTTTATCTCTCTTGATATTGAGCTTTTAATAGAATACAAATTAATATCATGCTGATAAAATCCTAAAACAATAGCTTCATTGATATTATGTTGATGAGCAAATTGTTTTATTTTCATTTGCATTGCATGTGGAGAAATCATAGAATGTTGTTTTAAGAATGCACTCCATAAGTCTTTACCAATTAAAGAGCACTTGGCGAATTTGTTTGCTTCTTCCTCGCATTTATTTATTTCAGCTCCTTCTATGGCAATGTATTTCTGTTCTCTATTGTTAAAAGATGCATATAAACATGGTATATCTCATGCAATAAAGCAAAGGCATAATTATCGATTTTGTTTAATCGTAATGTTAATACAATGGTCGGGTTTTTCCTTGCCAAAAAGAAAATCCATCAATCGGTGTTTTGTCGAATTTGGGCACTATGATAAATTTAATTCCATATCGTGATAGAATTTTTTTTGTTTATCAATAGTGTTTATTTTACAACAAACATGATTCAATTCCTGCAAAGTTTTCTAAACTGTTTTTACATCAAAATCGGCAACATCCGGCATTTGTGAACTTTGATAGAAAGCAAAATGTTTCCATGAGAAAATGTTAATTGGGTCGCTCTTTAAACATTCAGATTTCTTAAAATAAGAAAGTTCCTTTTCTTGAAGAAAATGATGTTATTAGTTCTTCAACAGAGGTAACACCAAAAATTGAATATATAGTTTTTATGTTTTCTGATATTTTCGTTCCTAATAACATTTAATTTCTCGAAATATTTGACAGAACAATATTGAGAAATTACTTTCCATATCTCAATATTCTTTTTTCGTTCTACTATTTTTTTGTATTGATATTTGCTTTGTCTATATCATATTGATTTTGTAATGATAACCAATAAGAAGCGTCTATACTTAAAATTTCCTGTAACAAAACAGCAACTTCAGGAGTTATAGCACGACGCCCCTTTATTATATCATTGAGTACGGAAGTAGGCATACCCATAAATGAAGCTAATTCTTTTTTGCTTCATCTCTCTTGCATCTAATTCATCCTTAATGATTTCTCCCGGATGAATTGCTATGCAAGGTACACAATCGTTTAATTTGAATTTAGTCGCCATAATGGTTGGATATTTCTATTAATTCTATATCAGTAATTATCAATGAACCGTCTATTGTGGAACTTTGAAATATTAATCTCCAACGTCCGGTACATCTAACCGATTCAAAGTCTTTTAAGTCACCTTTCTAATCGTTCATAATGCAAACTTCCAATTCTAAATAAATCTTCTATTCGTTTGGCTGCCCTTAAATGATTATATGCTTTTATATAACCTTTGATTACATCCTTAGGAAGTCTTTTGTATCTTTTGTCATTGGTGCAACCCACTTCCAACAACTCAATTAATGCTTCATCTTCTGTATAGATATTCATGCAATTTCATTATCTTTCTGCAAAGATAAGAATTTTATTTTTTATGATAATAAATTTCATGGTATAAATTATCAAATTTGATAATTACATGATATTGTTTTCAAATAAACAATAAAAAAATATATTGAAAAGACATATTTTTCAAAATTTATTGGCAAACCATTTAATTCAAATATGCTGCACATTCTATTTTCTATGTTTATTTTATGTAATCTTCAAACATAATCTGAAAATCAATGCGAACTAAAATTGAAGAATTTCAATGGCTTTGAATGTTTAACTTTTATTATCTATTTATCGATAGCTGTATTTTTCCGACTTTTAGTGATACTTCTCAATAATGTTCTTGAAATGAGCGAAGTATAATTCTTATTTACAGACTAATATATATACTATGTTTTGCTATTATCGTTTTAAACCGTTTGAAACTAATATCTAAACTGCTCAAAAACCAATATTCAAAAGGCTTCAAACCGTTTATATTTCCCTTCAAAAAATAAGGATATATAGATTATTGCAAGCAATTCCACTTGCATGTAATTACTAAAACTCATGTTAATTTTTCAAAAAAGACGGTATCGTAGTCTCTACGGTACTTGATGCACGTACTGCCAACAAAGAAGGCAAATATCCTATTAAAATCAAGGTTTATTATCAAAGAAAGCCCAAGTATGATTCCATTGGCATTTGTATGACAAAAGAAGAATGGAACAAGCTGCCGGACAGTAAATCGTTTGAATACAAGAAAAATCAAACAAGCCATTGAAAGCTGTTTTTCTTTAGTCCGGATGAATGTTGAAGCACTGGTAGAAAAGGAATATTCTCTTTCAATACGCTTAATTTACGTTTGGGAAAAGGCAACCGGAGACACTCTAAATAGTGTCATAAGAGCAAAAATTGAGGAACTGAAAAACGAAGATAGAATCGGAACAATGCAATTTTTCAAAATGTACATTGGTTATGGTTGAAGAAGTTGGCGGCAAAGATATTCCGTTCAGTGCCGTTACCGTTGAATGGTTACAAAAATGCGAAAGACTTTGGTCGAAAACGAGAAGTATTTCTACAATCGGTATGCACATGAGAAATATTCGTACTTTGATGAATGAAGCAAAGAGAGCCGGCGTTATCAAAGAGTCACAATACCCATTTGGAAAAGGTTTGTTTGAGATAAAGACCGGTATTGGAAGAAAGAAAGGCTTGACAAAGAAACAGTTGAAAGTTATTTCCGATTATAAGAGCGGAAATAAAATGACTAATAGGTATAAAGACTTCTGGATATTCATTTACTTGTGTAACGGTATCAATCCGACAGACATGCTGAAACTAAAGTTCTCGGATATTGTGGACGGTGAGATATGTTTTTTGTAAGACAGAAAACAGAACGCACAACAAAAAACAGAAAAAAGAAATACGAGCAACTATTTCAGTACAAACGCAGGCTGTCATTGATAAATGGGGAACAAGCCTCTACCTAACAATTATATATTTCCATATATGAAAGGGACATGAAACAGCAATTGAAGCTAAAGCCATAACTCGTGATGTAGTAAAACGAATAAACAAGACGTATGAAGTTGATAGGTGAAGAATTGGGTATCGGCAATATCACCACATACACCGCAAGACATTCATACGCTACCGTATTGAAACGAAGCGGAGTCAATATCTCGTATATAAGCGAGTCTTTGGGGTATACCGACCTAAGAACTACAGAAGCATATCTGGCGAGCTTTGAGAAAAGAGGAGAACTAAGAATACCAACCTTTTGACCTCGTTTTTGTAGCCTATATAGCCTATATGGGGTTCTTTTACTTTCCCTGCCCGTAATTCTATTCATTAGGAAATCGGGCTTTCTTTATGCAAAATTACCGGTGCGAGAGCTTAATTCTGGTTAAGAATATAGTTAAAATACCTTTTTCTTTTATATTCCGACAATAAAAGAGGGATATATGTATTAACCGAAAATTCAACTATTCGAAAATTACTAAATGTCAAAATAAATAAAGTTATGACACGAAAGAAAAAAGTAAAAGAAGAACAACCGGTGACTGCCGAAGTTGTAGAGATAAAAAAGAAATCTTCAAAGAAAGCACCAAAGACTAAAATGTCTGCTCAAAAAGAAAGCATACAGGAAACCGGTGTTCAAGAGCCGATTGTCAAAGAAGAAAATACGAAAGATTCTTTTATAAGACAAAGATTATACAATCGATGAGCTTATAGATATGTTAGGGCCGGATATTGATTGTGAGGATGATACAGAGTTTTCATTAACGGAAGATACTTCTTCACAAGAACAGGAAATACACAATGGAGGATATGCTTGCTGTATTGGACGAGTCAATCGATAATGACGATGAAGAATGTGTTTCAGATGAAATACTTGATAAATTCGACAAGGCACTCAAAGAAAAAGGTTTGGGCGATGATTATTTTTGGAAGAAAGAAGAACGGCTTAAAGAAATGAAGCTGGAGCATGAACTTCACGAATTCGCCATTGATGAAATGCTGAATGAATAAGAATATCTAATTTTGTAACCTGTAACAGTCTCTTTATGAGATGTAACTTTGTGATGTGCCTTATTTTTTTCTAATTTTGCATCGTCATGGCAACATGGCGGACATATTAGAAATTTAAGGTACACGAAAGTGTTTAACTGATTCTCTACGACGAAGTCTGGTAAACTATCTGTAGAACGGGAATAAGTTGACATCTCTCGCGTCATATCCGTATATGGCGTGGGGACTGTTGCTTGTTTTAGTTCAAGGTCTTACCAGAGCCCGTCGTATAAAAATAAGTTAATGGCCTCACGCTTTCTGCATTTAATGGACTCTTCTGATTTGGGGCTAAGGGAGAAACGACATTCTGGTAATTATGAAGAAATTTTTATTAATGTTAGGTGCGGTAGCTTTATTTACTGCATGTAGTGATGACGGTGGTTCCGGTAGTGGCAATATCAATTATGAAGAAGGTTATAAATACCTTACGAATTTGAATGTGAGTGACGCCAAGATGATTTATCAGAAATCATCCGCAACAAGAGCAACAGGGGATGACTCTTATTACAAACTTGACTTATCAGGCAATGAGGTAAAGTTGTCAATCAAGGGAGAGGACGGGCAAGACCATAATATTGGTATTCATAAAGTTTTGAAATTGAGCGATAAAGTTCTTCTTGTAAATCCTATCGCACAAGATATTATCGATTTGTTCTATAAACCTGAACCTGATGGTTTAGGTATAAGTGTTAGGTTCAAAGTAGTAGAATACCTCTCCATTGTTGATGTTCAAACAGAAAAAGTTATACAGATGGCCGAAAGATGTACATATGTATATTTGTATTACGGTTCATTGAAAACAATATTGGATAATCAAGGAAATATTTATATTGCTTCTTCTTCTAATTCAAATTATCCAGAATATAGACAAATATACAAATTGAATGTTTCAGATTTTACGATGCAGAAAATGTTACCTGATGAAGTTAGATGTAATGGTTTCACTGTAACCGACAATGGCTTTTGTTGTGTATTGGGTGGTCAAGAACAACAACAGAATTGTCGTGTGAAATGTCCCGGTGGTAGAATTTATCCGATTTCAGATATTTATACATTCATCTTTAACGGTAATTTATATTCTATTCGCAATAATGCGATTATTCAACATAAGACTGTCGGTAATAATGATTTAGAAGAAAAAATAATATGCACCATATCTGATGAACAGTTCAATGGGTATTGGCGATTTCCTGTACCTAATCATGTACGCAAAACAATGGTGCTGAATGAATATTATGAGTTTGACGGAGAAAAATGTACACAACTCGATAAGCAGATTAATATTGGAGATATTCGCACAAATAAAGCATGGTACAACCGTAGCAATACAACTTTCTCAAAAATAGCAATGAAAGATTATCAAGAATCTCAGTTTCAAATTTTGGATTATGAAATACAAAGTCTTTCGGCAAATTCTGAAAGTTCTAATATCACATTCACCGGTTTCAGATATTCGGACGGTGTAAATGT
>VOFC01002809.1_pt1 | contig 12091 bp, 20 predicted proteins | sample 5384161 | NCBI WGS metagenome assembly VOFC01 (sample SAMN12384722, study PRJNA508395) | human gut metagenome | isolation source: healthy gut B | host: Homo sapiens | reverse complement strand
AAGCAATCATTAATCAAGTAATGAGCCAACTGCGCCCCACGCGAACCGGCATAGTTCTTCACATGATTGTTGACTGCCGACAGGTCTGCCGGATTTCCACTGTCGATAATACTTTGGTCGGCTGCCCCGTAAAAAGAAGGAAGAAAAAGCCAACAAAAGATAAACAGAAAAGATTACCAGCATCAATCCGATCACAAAATGAACGGTTTCATTCTTTAAAATTGCTGATTTTACCCGGAGAAGAGGAAGTACGTTCAGCCTCCTTATCTAATTTTTCTTTTTTGCCATGAGTCTTTTATTCTTTAAATAAAATTGGAATCGTATTATAAGCCGCAAAAATAATAAAAAATAACGAGCGCTACGCTCATTCAATCCTTTTTCTTACCTTTGCGTTTCAAATCAACGCTGATTATGGAAAAGAAAGCCAAACGATATTTGATAAGAATGTAATTGAGTTCGTAACGGTAGCCGCCGAATTTTGTGCATTCCTCGAACGTGCCGAAAGCATGAAGCGCAGCACTTTCGTTGATACATCATTGAAAATACTGCCTTTACTCTATCTCAAAGCCTCCATGCTGCCGAAGTGTGAGACGATCGGGGATGAGGCGCCCGAGACGTATGTGACTGAAGAAATTTATGAAATTCTTCGTATCAACCTTGCAGGATTAATGGGAGACAAGGATGATTATCTGGACGTTTTCGTACAGGATATGGTGTACAGTGACCAGCCTATCAAGAAGTCCATCTCGGAAGATTTGGCAGATATCTATCAGGATATCAAAGATTTTATTTTCGTTTTCCAGCTGGGACTGAACGAAACCATGAACGACTCGCTGGCCATCTGTCAGGAAAACTTCGGTCTGCTGTGGGGACAGAAGTTGGTAAACACTCTGCGTGCCCTTCACGATGTGAAGTATAATCTGCAGGACAACGAAGAAGAGGAAGAAAACAACGAAGAAGGATTTTACGAACCAAGCGAAGACGACAGTTGTTGTGAAGAAGGCGGTTGTCATTGCCATGACGACGAATGTCACTGCCACGAAGGCAGTTGCCATTGTCACGATGATGAAAAATAAAAATGATTGTAAGAAGAACCATTGATAAAGACGAATTAAAGGAACTCCCGAAAGTAGTTTTTCCGGAAGAATCCATGTTATCCAATCGGAATCGGAAACGGAAAAGGCGGTAGCCTACCTGTTGTCGCAGCCGATATTGGGTATCGACAGCGAAACGCGGCCCTCTTTTCACAAAAAGGGCAATCACACAAAGTAGCGCTTTCTCCAGATTTCTTCCGAAGAATGTTGTTTTCTGTTCCGGCTCAATATGACGGGACTTACACAGCCATTGGTTGACTTGCTTGAGAACCCGGGAATTATTAAGGTGGGGCTTTCGCTGAAAGACGACTTTATGATGTTGCATAAACGTGCTCCTTTCAACCAACAGAGTTGTATCGAATTGCAGGACTATGTACGTCAGTTCGGAATACAGGACAAAAGCCTCCAAAAAGATTTATGCCATTTTATTTAAGGAAAAAATTTCCAAATCGCAACGACTGTCCAATTGGGAAGCGGATGTGTTGAGTGATGGACAAAAACAATACGCCGCCACCGACGCCTGGGCATGCCTCAACATCTACAACCTGCTGCAAGAACTTAAGCGGACAGGTAATTATGAAATAGCTCCCGAAGAAAAGAAAGAAGAACATTTAATAGAATCAGATAAATAAAACACTATGCATAAAGTATACCTCAAACCCGGTAAAGAAGAGTCGCTGAAAAGATTTCACCCCTGGATTTTCTCCGGTGCTATCTCCCGTTTCGACGGAGAACCCGAAGAAGGTGAAGTTGTAGAAGTATACACCTCCAAGAAAGAATTTATCGCCGAAGGACACTTCCAGATTGGAAGTATCGCCGTACGTGTGCTTTCTTTCCGGCAAGAACCGATCAACCATGATTTCTGGAAACGCAAACTGGAAATTGCATACGACATGCGTTGTGCCATTGGAATCGCTATCAATCCGGTCAACGACACCTATCGTCTCGTACACGGTGAAGGTGACAATCTCCCGGACTGGTGATTGATATTTATGCCAAAACTGCCGTCATGCAAGCTCACTCGGCAGGAATGCACGTAGACCGCATGGTGATCGCCGAGGCTTTGTCCGAAGTCATGGGTGACAAGATTGAAAATATCTATTATAAATCAGAAACAACGCTCCCTTCAAAGCCGACCTTTTCCCCGAAAATGGTTTCCCTGAAAGGAGGAAGCAATGATAATATTGCACAAGAGTACGGTCTGAAGTTTCATGTAGACTGGCTGAAAGGCCAGAAAACGGGATTCTTTTGTTGACCAACGCGAAAACCGCTCGTTATTGGAACGGTATGCCAAAAGATCGCTCGGTACTGAATATGTTCTGCTACACCGGAGGCTTTTCTTTCTACGCCATGCGCGGAGGTGCAAAGCTCGTCCACTCGGTAGACAGCTCTGCGAAAGCAATCGATCTGACCAACAAGAATGTGGAACTGAACTTCCCTGGTGATCCCCGCCATGAAGCATTCGCTGAAGACGCCTTCAAATACCTCGACCGTATGGGCGACCAGTATGACCTGATTATCCTCGACCCACCCGCATTTGCCAAACACAAGGATGCGTTGCGGAACGCATTGCAGGGTTATCGGAAACTGAACGCCAAAGCATTCGAGAAAAATCAAGCCGGGTGGTATCTTGTTTACTTTCTCCTGCTCACAGGTAGTAACCAAAGATAATTTCCGCACAGCAGTATTCACCGCAGCCGCCATGTCGGGACGCAGCGTGCGTATCTTGCACCAGCTCACCCAACCCGCAGATCATCCGGTGAATATCTACCATCCGGAAGGGGAATATCTGAAAGGACTTGTACTCTACGTAGAATAAGTCCGGCAAGATGTCGGAACCAGATTTCTACTCGAAGGATAAAAAGAATATTATAAGAGGAAATCAGGAGGCAGTAACAGAAAAAAGGAGTATTCAAAGTTAATTAGAGTTAACAATATGCAGTTTTTCGATGAAACATTATGTTGTATAACATAAACCCCTTATCTTTTTGCACCGTGTTTTTCATGGTATTAGATTTAAGGTTAATAAAGATTGGCTGTCTGGGATAGATAGCCTTCTTTTTTTTATATACCCTTTCCATTCTTATTTTTATCATAGATACTCTTCCTTCTTTTGCATTTATGCCTTTTTTATCCCCTTTTATCGATTAACTTGTCCACCCAATCAACGAAAATATTATATTTGCATCTATTATTAACAAAAAGAGAAACACAAATTAGAAAAGTCATGAGTATAAAAGTTCGTTTGATTATTATGAACTTCCTGCAATTTTTTTGTCTGGGGGTCATGGTTAATTTCACTAGGGGGTTACATGGGCAGAGAACTCCACTTCGAAGAAGGAGGACAAATCGGACCATTTTCGCCACTATGGGAATTGCCTCTTTGGTGATGCCCGGCATTATCGGTATCATTGCCGATAAATGGTTTAATGCAGAGCGTTTATACGGACTTTGCCACATTGTAGGTGCAGCCTGTCTTTTCTACGCTTCCACCGCTACGGGATACGACCAGATGTATTGGGCCATGTTACTCAATCTATTGGTATATATGCCTACTTTGTCATTAGCCAATACCGTTTCATACAATGCATTAGAACAATATAAATGCGATCTGATCAAAGACTTCCCCCTATCCGTGTATGGGGAACTATCGGTTTTATCTGTGCCATGTGGGCGGTAGACCTTACCGGTTTCAAAAACTCCAGCGCCCAACTTTATGTCGGTGCCATATCCGCACTGTTACTGGGAGTTTATTCTTTCACCCTTCCGGCTTGTAAACCCGCCAAAACAGAAAACAAATCACTGCTTTCGGCTTTCGGGCTGGATGCATTGGTGTTATTTAAAAAGAAAGAAAATGGCAATTTTCTTCCTTTTCTCCATGCTTTTTGGGGCGGCTTTACAGATAACCAATACATACGGTGACCTGTTTCTAGGCAGTTTTTGCCGGTATTCCGGAGTTTGCAGATTCTTTTTCGGGGTGAAACATTCGGTTATCCTGCTATCCATATCACAGATGTCCGAGACACTGTTTATTCTTGCTATACCGTTTTTCCTGAAGCATTTCGGCATCAAGCAAGTGATGTTAATCAGTATGTTTGCATGGGTATTCCGGTTCGGTTTGTTCGGCTTCGGAGATCCGGGAGGCGGATTGTGGATGTTGATTCTTTCCATGATTGTTTATGGCATGGCGTTTGATTTCTTCAACATTTCCGGTTCCTTGTTTGTTGAACAAGAGACTAATTCCTCCATTCGTGCCAGTGCTCAAGGGTTGTTCTTTATGATGACTAACGGTCTGGGTGCCATCATCGGAGGATATGCCAGCGGAGCTGTGGTAGATGCTTTCTCGGTATATGCCGACGGCAAAATTGGTGAGTCGGGAATGGACGGATATCTGGCTGATTTTTGCTGCGTATGCGTTGGTTATCGGAATTCTGTTTGCCTTGGTATTCAAGTATAAGCACCGACGGGAGAGTAAAACAAATTAAGTAAAAACAATGGATAAAAAGGTAGAATTACAAGTTTTAAATATCACAAATAGCCAAGCGCAAGTAGGCGCTTTTGCCCTACTATTGGGTGAAGTGAACGGTGAACGGCAACTGCCTATCATCATAGGTCCCGCTGAAGCTCGGGCTACCGCGTTGTATCTGAAAGGAATTAAAACTCCACGCCCGTTAACACACACGATTTATTCACCACAAGCCTTACCGTATTGGGGGTAAGCCTGATACGTGTGCTGATTTACAAAGCTAAAGACGGTATTTTCTGCTCTTATGTTTACCTGAAAAGAGACGAAGATATTATACGTATTGACGCACGTACATCGGACGCCATTGCATTGGCGGTACGTACCGACTGCCCGATTGATTTATGAATCTATCTCGACCGGGAATGCCTGCGCATACCGGATGAAGAAAAGGAACCGTTCTGAAGAAACAGTTGGTAACAAGGAATCTATGGAAGAAGAACATGAAATCGTCGTCGCGCAGTGCCACTTCCAAAACACTTGAACAAGCATTGGAGCAGGCTATTAAAGACGAGAACTATGAATTGGCCGCTAAAATACGCGACCAGATCAATCAAAGAAATAAAAATCAATAATTACTATATGCACGTTTTTTATACCCCGATATACAGAAAAACCAATGAGCTTCCGGAAGAAGAAGCACAGCACTGTACCCGTGTCTTGCGGTTAAGTATCGGAGACGAAATCACCCTTTACCGATGGAAAGGGTAGTTTCTACAAAGGCAGAAATTACGGCAGCAACCAACAAACGTTGTCTGGTAGCTATCAAAGAGACAATCTTCCAAAACCACTATGGCCGTGCCACCTGCACATCGCCATGGCACCAACTAAAAATATGGACCGTAATGAATGGTTTGCCGAGAAAGCCACTGAAATAGGGATTCGACGAACTGACATTTCTCAACTGCCGGTTCTCGGAACGTAAAGTTATCAAGAACGAACGGATCGAAAAAGATTCTTATCTCGGCAATCAAACAATCACTCAAAGCCCGTCTGCCGAAACTGAATGAGATGACAGATTTCAATAAATTCATCAATCAGGAGTTTAAGGGACAGAAGTTTATCGCTCACTGCTACGAAGGTGAGAAACCTCTGCTGAAGGACGTACTAAAAGCCGGAGAAGACGCCTTGGTGCTGATCGGCCCCGGAAGGAGATTTCAGTGAGGGCGAAGTAGAAAAAGCTATTGAACGGGGATTCACGCCGATCAGCCTGGGTAAATCACGACTTCGGACAGAAACAGCGGCATTGGTGGCTTGCCACACGTTGAATCTGCTAAATCAACAATAAAAGAACAGTTAAATTGAAATTTATACACCATTAAAAATATGAGTATGGCAAAGAAAATGATTTCACGACTCTCGGTACTTACAGTACTGATTGTTTTCCTGGCAGCATGTTCCAAAACAGTGGAATATACCAATATAATACCGGCTGATGCTACGGTTGTTACCTCTATAAATCTAAAATCCTTGGCTAGTAAGGCCGGATTGAATGATAAAGAGAATGAAGCTGCCAAGCAAAAAGTATTGGAAGCACTAAAAGTGGAATGAACGCTGCCACTTTCCAACAATTAGAAAAAGTGATGAATAACCCCAGTGAATCGGGAATTGACGTAGAAGCTCCTGTCTACGTATTTACTTCGCCCTCTTTTCCATACTCTACCGCAGTTGCGAAAATCAAAAGCGAAGATGACCTGCACGCTTCCTTTGGAAATAATGGTAAAAGAGCAAATCTGCCAACCAATCAACGAAGCAGCTGGATATAGCTTTTTTACAACCATGAACGGAGGGTTAGTCGCTTTCAACAATTCTGCCGTAATGCTCATTTCCGTAAAAGGAACATCTCAAATAGAAAAAGCCAAAGAAGGCATCACCAATCTGTTGAAACAAACCGCAGATAACAGCATTGCGAAATCCGGCGCTTTCCAGAAAATGGAAAAACAAAAAAGTGACATCAATTTCTTCGCTTCCATGGCAGCTATTCCTGCACCTTATCAAGAGCAAGTCAGTATGGGACTTCCCGCTGAAGTGAAAGCAGAAGACATAACCATAATAGCCGGATTAAACTTTGAAAAAGGAAGAATTGCCTTGAAAACAGAAAATTACACGGAGAACGAGGCTGTAAAGCTTTGATGAAAAAACAGTTGGAAGCATTTGGAAAAAGCAAACAATACGTTCGTAAAATACTTCCCGGCTTCTACCCTGATGTTTGTCAATCTGGGTATAAAAGGAGAAGGTCTTTATAATCTCCTAAATGAAAATAAGGAATTCCGTAACACAGTATCTATCTCCAAAGCAGATGAAGTTAAAGAATTGTTCAGTTCCTTCAACGGTGATATCTCCGCAGGGTTAATCAACGTAACCATGAACAGCGCTCCTACCTTTATAGTGTATGCAGACGTAAAAACGGCAATGCACTCGAAGCCCTTTATAAGAACAAGCAGGCATTGGGACTGAAAAAGGAGAAGATATTCTGGAACTGGGCAAAAACGAATATGTCTATAAGAGTAAAGGAATGAACGTATTCTTTGGTATCAAGGACAAACAGATGTATGCTACCAATGACGAGTTACTCTACAAAAATATAGAAAAAGCGGCAGACAAGTCTATCAAAGACGCTCCGTATGCATCGGAAATGAAGGGAAAAACGTATTCATGGCTATCAACGCAGAAGCTATACTTGAACTTCCGTTGTTAAAATGCTGATCGGATTTGGTGGTGAAAAGTTCCGGACCGGTTCTGAGATGTTATCAAAAAGTTTCCTATCTGTCCGTTAGTTCGGAAGGAGAAACAAGCGAAATCGACCTTTGCCTGAAAGATAAAGACGTCAATGCGCTCAAATTAATCGTTGACTTCGGTAAACAATTTACCGGTATGTAATTCGTAAACAAACGGCATGAATAGCATTCATTTACAGCAAACACTTCCCCAAGTGTTTGCTGACCGTAATTCGGTGACTTCGGATATATGGCATCAGGACCTTATCTTCCGGAAAGGAGAAATGTATCTGATAGAAGCCGCCTCAGGCACCGGAAAATCATCGTTGTGCAGCTATCTTTACGGCTATCGCAACGATTATCAGGGATTATCAATTTCGATGAAACCAATATCAAAGCATATTCCGTGAAGCAATGGGTAGACCTGAGAAAAGCATTCACTGAGTATGCTTTTTCAAGACTTGCGTATCTTCACCGAGCTGACTGCTCTTGAAAATGTACAACTGAAAAATAATCTTACCGGATACAAAAAGAAAGAAAGAAATCCTAGCCTTCTTCGAGAAACTGGGACTTTCGGACAAACTGAATGTAAAGGCCGGTAAACTCTCGTTCGGGCAGCAACAACGGGTTGCCTTTATCCGAGCACTCTGCCAGCCTTTCGATTTCCTTTTTCTGGATGAACCTATCAGTCATCTGGATGATGACAACAGCCGCATCATGGGAGAACTTATTATTGGCGAAGCTGAAAAAGCAACAAGCCGGAGTAATCGCCACTTCCATAGGAAAACATATTGAGTTGCCTTATCAACGCATACTCCAGCTATGATAAGTGGCGAGTAATGAGTTATTGTAAATTATAATTTGTAAATCATAAATAAAATGTCAGCCCTTGTCTGGAAACTTCTCCGCCAACATATCAGTATCGGCCAGTTAGCCGGTTTCTTTTTTAGCCAATCTATTCGGTATGATGATTGTATTGCTTAGTGTACAGTTTTATAAAGATATCATTCCGGTATTCACCAGAAGGAGACAGCTTTATGAAGAAAGATTTCATCATAGCCACAAAGAAGATTAGCACGCTCGGCTCTTTTTGCAGGAAAAAACAACACATTCTCTGCCGAAGACATCGCCGACCTGAAGAAACAATCGTTTACCAAGACAATCAGACTTTTACCCCCTCCCAATTCAAAGTTTCGGCGGGACTGGGTATGCAAGGAAGCTGGTATTCATCTTTCCACCGATATGTTTTTCGAATCGGTTCCCGATGAATTTGTTGATATTAAACTCGATAAATGGCACTTTGATGAAGCCACACACCATTCCATCATTATTCCCCCCAATTACCTGAATCTTTATAACTTCGGCTTTGCCCAAAGCCGTAGCCTGCCCAAGCTATCGGAAGGCTTAATGAGTCTGATCCAAATGGACATCATGATGCGCGGAAATGGCCGGGTAGAGCAGTATAAAGGAAATATCGTCGGTTTCTCAATCGACTGAACACCATTTTGGTCCCCAGTCTTTTTATGGAATGGGCCAACAAGAACTTTGCCCCGAATGCGGGAAGCACAACCGGCACGACTGATTATTGAAGTCAGCAATCCCTGCGGATTCCTCCATTGCCGGTTATTTTCAAAAGAAAGGATATGAAACGGAAGACGGAAAGTTGGATGCAGGCAAGACTACCTATTTCCTTCGCCTGATTGTAGGTATTGTGCTGGGGTCGGCCTATTTATCAGTATCCTTTCATTCTATATCCTGATGTTAAGCATCTTCTTACTGCTACAAAAAATACGACCAAGCTGGAAAGTCTTTTATTAATAGGATACAGCCCCAATAGAGTAGCATTGCCTTATCAGATACTCACAGTAGGGTTGAACATCGTTGTATTACTGCTATCTATCGGATTAGTAACCTGGCTGCGTAGCTATTACATAGAAAGTATCCGCCTGCTATTCCCCCAATTGGAAACAGGTTCACTATGGGCAGCTATCGGCATGGGTATTCTTCTGTTCCTTATCGTATCAATCATTAATATACTCGCAGTCAAACGAAAAGTACTTTCTATCTGGATGCACAAAAGTTAACACTCTAACATTATATATATCGTATGAAAAACAAAACTACCTTACTGACAAAATATGTCAAATAGCTCTGATAACAGAAATGTTATTATCAACTTCAATGCTATCAGCACAAAGTATGCAAGATACGGTTATTGCCAATTTTAGCCTGTTAGAGAAAAATACCCCATGAGAAGGTTTATCTTCCACCTGGACAAACCATTTACGGTGCCGGAGAGAAAATCTGGTTCAAAAGGCTACCTGATAAATGCCATTACCCACCAAGATGATAGCCAGAGTAACTTTTTATCATTACAGAATTAATCAATCGTTCCGACTCGATCGTAGAACGAAAAAAAATCCGTAGAGACTCTTTAGGTTTCCACAATGCTTTTTACCCTCCTACCCTCCCGCCGGTGATTACTACCTGCGAGGATACAGTAACTGGATGTTGAATGAAGGACCGGAATTCTTCTATTCACGTAATCTGAAAATCGGAAACTCCATAGATAACAATTCATCCTTTCAAACATCGAATATCAACAAGAGGACGATACCCATTATACAGCAAAAAGTCAAGTTTACCAGCAATACCAAGAGGTTTTAAGAACACAGCAATCCGGTATCGGTTTATCGTAAACGGAAAAATAAAAGATAAAGGAGAAAAAGACAGATGAAAACGGACTGGATTTCCATTTCCTACCGGATTTGAAAATCTGCTGCCCGCAGCATTGAAGTGGAATTTGACGACCCGCAATACATCTATAAAAAGACTTTTATTTGCCGGCATTTACAAATGACTTTGACGTCACTTTTTCCCGGAAGGAGGCGCACTACTTGCTGTTCAGCACCAGAACATAGCGTTCAAAGCTCAGGAGCAGACGGATTCTCCAAAGAAATAGAAGGTTTCTTACTGGATTCCCAAGGAGATACACTGACATCTTTTCATTCCGAGCACAAAGGAATGGGGATTTTCACATTAAACCCTTCCAACGGCAGTTCCTATTACGTAATGGCTACGTCCAGCGATGGAGTTACCAAACGATTTGACCTCCCGGCTATCGAACAAAAGGGAATCACACTTTCCATAAGTCACTATAAACAGGAAATACGTTATGAGATTCAGAAAACAGAGGCAACAGAATGGCCTCAAAAGCTATTTCTCATTGCTCACACCCGTGGAAAACTTTCCATACTTCAACCTATTAATCCGACAAGGACTTTCGGAAAAATGAATGACAGCCTGTTTACAGAAGGATCACTCATTTCATGTTAATCGACCAGCAAGGGAATGTGCTCAGCGAACGGTTGATCTTTCGTTCCCGACCGCAAAAACTCCCCAATGGCAAATAACTCCAGACCGACCGACATACGAAAAAAGAAAAAGTATCATTAAAGATTTCAATAAAGACGACAAGGGAAATCCGGTAACGGTAGTTTCTCCGTCAGCATACCAACCGGAAAAGTATCCAACCGGATTCTCTCGCTGACAACATTGTATCAAACCTTACTGTTGACTTCCGATCTGAAAGGATATGTGGAAGACCCGGGGTTCTATTTTCCGCCAAGATGCACGAACCCTACGTCGTTAGATTTCTGATGATGACACATGGCTGGCGCAGATAAAATGGAAAATGTTCTCCGCACTCTTCGCTGAATTTCACAAATTATATAGAAAAGGACAAACCATCAGGCGAATCATAGGTTCTTCAGAGGGAATGTAAAAAGTCCCATCTGTGTACTGGCTCCCAAATACAATATCATAGCCACCACCGAGACAGACGAGAAAGGCCAGTTCATAGTCAATACCTCATTCAGAACAGCACGACATTCCTTGTTCAGGCACACCAAGAAAGGTTTGCCGGTGTAGATATTCTTATGGACCCTCCCCAGTACTTGGTCGCTACGCATAAAGCCCCTTATTTTAACGGAGCAGCTACCCAACATGGAAGATTATCCTGATGAATACCCGTGACCAGTATTACATGGAAGGGGAATGCGTGTGTACGAGAAATCTGAAAGAGTGACCCAGTTACAGCGAAGCGGGAACGTCCGAAGTTCAAAAAAGTATCTATACGGAGAGTATCAACACCTATACTGTAGAAAGAGACAGACTGCAGAGGATACGGTCAGACAGCTTTGATGCAGCCAGCAGACTACCAGCGTTACGATCACGAACGGAAGTGAGATACATATCCGTCAACAATTCCGAACCAGCCAATCATTATCGATGATATTGTGTGTATGAAGATGCTTCCGATATTTGAAGGATATCAAGTCGTGATATGTCCAGTATCAGTCTGCTTCGAGGCAGATGCCGTCATACTGGGTCCCCGTGCTTCCGGAGTGCCGTTGTCATCACTCTGAAAGACCCTAAATCTTCCGGCCAGACCAGCGCAGGGCATTATCACTTATACGCCGCTGGGATGCAGGTAGTCCGTCGGGTTCTATCCACCCACTTATGCGCCCGAAAAAGAACGCTCCAGCGTTCGGACTTCCGGAGTACCGTTTACTGGAATCCGGAATTTTCAATTAGACGCTAATGGAAAAAAGCACGACCATCGAATACTATACTCGGACAGCACTGCTGGAAGATATAACCATAAAGGCGGATAAAAACAGGGGAAAATTATCGGATAATTCAAACGATCAACAACAGATAAATGTGGAAAAGATTTTGAATGTCAGGTTTATAGA
>VOFC01003907.1_pt1 | contig 12106 bp, 17 predicted proteins | sample 5384161 | NCBI WGS metagenome assembly VOFC01 (sample SAMN12384722, study PRJNA508395) | human gut metagenome | isolation source: healthy gut B | host: Homo sapiens | reverse complement strand
TATTGCTTCGTTTCAGTTACGTATTACTAAAACCTGTATCCATAAAGTAAACCGTGCGTTCTTCAATGATGAATGACCATTTACAATTCGTTCTCCAGACTATTGAAATCTGCCGTGAAACGCTTTCTTCATTAGTCGATCTATATATATCCAACAATGACTTACGCATGAACGACATCATGAAACGTCTGACCATTGTATCCACTATCTTCATCCCCTCACCTTTTTGTCGGAGTATGGGGAATGAATTACAAATGGATGCCGGAGCTTGATTGGCGATACGGATATTTATTTGCATGGATTTTAATGGGGTTATCGGTATTGTTGTATATTTGTATTTTAGAAAAAAAGAAATGGTATTAACTAAAGCGCATAACTCATGAAATCAATTAAAGAGCTATATCGAATCGGTACTGGTCCTTCCAGCAGTCACACAATGGGTCCACGCAAAGCTGCAGAAATGTTCGTAGAACGTCATCCGGATGCAGCCTCTTTCAAAGTAACACTCTATGGAAGTCTCGCCGCTACCGGAAAAGGGCACATGACGGATGTAGCCATTATAGACACACTCAAAACTACCGCCCCGGTAGAAATCATCTGGCAACCGAAAGTCTTTTCTTCCTTTCCACCCGAACGGAATGACATTTGCCGCTTTCGACGCTAACAACAAGATTCAGGAGAATTGGACAGTTTATAGTATCGGCGGAGGCGCACTAGCTGAAACAACAGCAATCCGACAATTGAAAGTCCTGAAGTATATGGGATGAACAGTATGACGGAAATTCTGAATGGTGCGAACGTACCGGAAGAGGATTACTGGGAATATGTGAAGAGTGCGAGAATGAAGATATCTGGGATTACCTCGCTGAAGTATGGGATACAATGAAAGCAGCCATCCACCGCGGACTGGAAGCGGAAGGAGTGCTCCCCGGCCCATTGAACCTGCGACGGAAAGCTTACCTATTATATACGTGCTACCGGATACAAACAGTCCCTTCAATCGAGAGGACTCGTATTCTCTTATGCACTGGCGGTAAGCGAGGAGAACGCTTCGGGGGGAAAGATAGTAACTGCCCCCACCTGTGGTTCCTGCGGTGTCATGCCCTGCCGTACTTTTATCACCTGCAAAGAGCCGTGATTTTAGCGATATGCGTATTTTTGCGTGCATTGGCTACCGCCGGACTGATCGGAAACATCGTCAAATTCAATGCGTCTATCTCCGGTGCGGAAGTAGGTTGCCAAGGTGAAGTAGGCGTTGCCTGTGCCATGGCATCGGCAGCAGCCAACCAATTATTCGGAGGTAGTCCGGCACAAATTCAATATGCAGCAGAAATGGGATTGAACATCACTTGGGTATGACTTGCGACCCTGTATGCGGATTGGTACAGATTCCCTGCATCGAACGGAATGCCTACGCTGCCGCCCGCGCGCACTCGACGCAAATCTTTATTCCGCCTTTACGGACGGTATGCATCGTGTATCTTTCGACAAGGTAGTACAAGTAATGAAGCAAACAGGACACGATCTCCCCTCCCTCTATAAAGAAACAAGTGAAGGAGGACTGGCAAAAGATTACCAGCAAATGTAAACCTACAATTATAGTGACGCTATCTTATCGGAAGACCGTCACTATACTAACAAAAAGAGTGACGCTATCCTGACAAGATACCGTCACTCTTTCCATTTCAGTTAAATGGATAAGAAATTATTCTGCCGGAGGCCAAATCGTATCATCCCCGTTACTGATATCCTTTTCGTGCAACAATCCACCTATCCTGCGAGAAAACCAGTGAATAGCGCCGGCTTCCCTGCTTCACCTGAATGACAGATTCCGTAGGATTCTGCGGATAAACGAGTACATAGACATCGGTCACCACCCAAGAACTGTATTTGGTATTATTGAAAGCAGTATATACAGCCGGAACTAAACTATCTATACTTTCCAGTTCGTTTTCTGTCATCAGCCAATTCGCATTCCCGTCAAACCAGACTTCCAGTTCGTCATCGGCCACCCAGCAATCGGCCACATAATACACATCTTTCATTTCCCATTCTATATTCTGAGCTGCCGGATATAATTGTTTCAAGGCTTCCGTAATATTGGAAGGCGGATTGAAAGCCGGATCATCATCTTCATCGGAACAGGCGCCGAATGAAAGGGCAGCCAACATCAGAACCACCGCCCAGGCGCCAAACTTAAATCTCAACATAGTTACTTTTTTTGGTTCAGGTTTATTATTATACTATCACTTATACTTAATCGTCCGCTTTAACAAACTTCCCTTTCTTGTCAAACTTGAAAGAGACGCCTGTGGACAATTCAACTTCATATCCCTTACGGTCACGCTCCACTTTCGTCACTCCTTCAGCAGCAAAATTATGTGCTTTCAGATAATCAACGGCAAAGTTCGAACAATACTTGCAGGAATCACCTGTCCTTTTCGGGCACTTACTTCTTCCCAGTTTCCCTTGCTGTCCGAATTCTATTTCCGTACCGTCTGTCAGTAACACCTCATATTTGGTAGCCTCAGCATTTTCCTTATCCAATCTTGATATGAGACACTTCGGGTTTAGTAAAATGACGGTTAATAAAATTGCGTGCCGGAAGCGGTAACTGATTCATGTCTTTAGTTATCACATCAGCAGCCCATGAAAACTGTACGGCAACAATAGCCAACACGAGTAAAGATAGAATTTTCTTCATAATCATTATTTTTTAACGTTAATACTATACTTTATTTTATACTGCAAATAACGATACAGATTTAGGAAAGATTTGGGAATAACCGAGAACAGTCTTTTTTTTTGTGTTCTTTAACTTTCAGTCCTCGGTATACAAATAAAAAACAGGACAACAAATTTATCAACGGTACAAAAATATGAAAGGCAACCTTTTTCGGTTGCCTTTCGTTTGTCTCAAATGCTTTCACATTTGTGCTATTCTACTAAAAAGCCTGTTCACAGGCTTAATCGGGTGTTTCTTCTTCATACGCGTCTTCCAGCATATCAACTTTCTGAATACTCATCTTTCCGTCGGCGGTTATCGTTATGGAAAGCGGGACATACAAATCCGTCTGCGGATAGCAGACACTCGCTGCATATACAATGCCTTGCGGAGTTGTTTTATCATATACGATTCCTTCGAGCACGGACTTTGCCAGGAAGTCGGCATCCACTACCGAAGAAAAAATCATTCTTGGTGAAGGTCTTGTTGAACACTGATTCACCACCGCGCGTCAGACGCAGCACGATTTTATTATCCATATACGTATCCCCATTTCATTGGTAACATGAGGCAGGCTCTCGTCCGGTGTACGGGAAACGAAAGAACGATAATCCTTCCCTTTTGAATTTGATGTCTATTTCACTTTTAGAAGTCTGCATCCGTTGTATTCCACGGGCGTCTACGCTATCCTGCGTTGCCAATACCGACTCCTTTTTCGAGTTTACTTTTACCGCCACAAGCAGTCACAGCCACAACCAGCGGCAACAAAAAGCAGATAAATAAGCTTTTTCATCCTGAAGTTTTCTGTTTATAAATAGACGACAAAGGAACAAAAAGACGGGGAGATTTACAAGTGTAACCGACATTTTTCCTACATTTTTGCAATAAAGAACAAAGTTATTTGCAATAATTACTGATTTAAAACCTGCAAACCTGACAATATGTGCCAACGAATGATAACGATTCTTTTTCTTGTCTGTGCATTCTGTATAGGCGGCAGTGCATACGGGCAGAAAGTAAATTATCAGCAATTCGACAATATTTATCTCGGTGCTGAAGCATCGGTGGTCAGTTGTTTCCTTCAAGACAGTGAAGGAGTTGATATGGATAGGTTCCAACAAGGGATTATTCAGCTATGACGGTTACTCCACACAGCAGCATTTCACTTACGGAGAAATCAATAACACGCGCATTTACTGCGGAATAATAGCAGACAATACTTATTTATATTTAGGGACAGATAATGGAATCCTCGTCTACAACTACCGGACGGACAAATACGAACAACCGGAAACGGATTTCCCGACAGATGTACGGACAATGGCGCTTCAAGGAGACACCTTATGGATAGGTTCGTTGAACGGTCTGTATACGTATCAACTCAACACAAAGAAACTGGCTTCACTCGACGACAGTAAAGAGCAACGGACTTCCCATCACACTATTTATTCTATCATCCGCACAACGGACAATCAGATATATGTAGGCACCTACAATGGTTTATGCCGATATATAGGAAAGCGGAAAGTTTGAAAATATCCGTTGCCCGTCAACCGGAGCGTGAGCAATCTCTTTTGTCAACTCTTTGTTGGAAGATACGTCCCGCCAATGTATCTGGATCGGAATGGAAGGATCTCTTTTCCAATATACTCCGGCCACGGGACTAATGAAACCGATAGATGCCTTCCACAACAATTCCATTAAATCACTGGCTTTGGACGGGGATGGAAATTTATTAGCGGGTACCGATAACGGACTTTATGTTTACCAGAACGATAATGGGACACTGCAACATCGTACACGACTCCGCAATATCCAGTCGTTGACGAATAACATCATCTGGAATATCTTTGCCGATCAGGAACATAACATCTGGCTGGGAACGGATTACGGCATCTCCCTTTCACGCTACAACAGTGCATTGCAATTCATTCCTATCTCGCAAATCACGGGTACAGGAGACGGAAACCAGTTTTATTCCCTGTTCCGGGATTCCAAAGGGTTCTAGTGGTTCGGAGGAACTAACGGAGTCATCCGTTTTACCAACCCCACCGGTAACAAGCACGACGCTGTCTGGTACAGAATGGGAGATAAGCACCATCCGTTGTCCCACAACCGTATCCGACACATCTACGAAGACAGAGAACAACAACTCTGGATAGCCACGGACGGCAGTATTAACCGTTACGACTACAAGACTCACCAATTTGTACACTACAACATCGTAGACAGCACAGGAACAAACAACACCAACTGGGCTTATTACCTGTTTGAAGACACCGACGGAAAACTCTGGATAGCAACCTGCCTCGGAGGTATTTTTTTGTAGTAGACAAACAAAAACTGGTACAATCTTCCGGCGGAACCTACATAGCCGAGCAGAACTATTCCACTCGCAACGGCCTGTCAGGAATGTTCATCAACCAAATTGTTCCCGATGCGGAAGGTAATGTATGGGTATTGCTCTACAACAGCAAAGGAATAGACAAAATCAATCCGCGCACGCAGCAAGTAACCAAATTGTTTGCCGAAGAGTTGAGCGGTGAAAAGGGCCCGAATTATCTCCTACGAGATGAGGACGGTATGCTCTGGGTAGGATTTCACGGTGGGGTCATGCGCATCAATCCCCAAGATTCCGGTCAGCAAAGTATTACCTTCGGCAGCTTCAGTAACAATGAAATTCTGTCTATGACTTCCGTAAAAGAGCATATCTGGATTTCTACAACCAACGGGCTTTGGATTGTCGACCGGAAAACAATGGATGCACGCCAACAGAACATGACAGACAAGCGTTTCACAAGTCTTTTCTTTGACCCGAAAGACGAAAACATCTATTTGGGAGGTGCGGACGGATTCGGTATTTCCCGACCGGACATACAAGCTATGAATCAACCGGAACGCCCGATCCTGCTGACTGCCTTATATATCAACAATCAACTGATGTCTCCGCACACCGGAGAAAGCATACCTAATATCCGTTATACGAACTCTATCGAACTGGCATATAACCAGAATAACCTGGCTTTCGAGCTTTCCGACCTCCCTATTCGCTGGAAGAAAAAGCATGAATTCGTCTACCGGCTGGAAGGTATGGACAAAGAATGGAATTTCCTGAAATCAAATACAAACCGCATTACATACAGCAACCTCAACTACGGAGATTATCAATTAATTATCAGTAAGGTGGAAAAGAGTGGCCACCCGTCCGAACATCCTTATATTTTGAATATCAAGATCCTGCCTCCGTGGTATTATACGGTTTGGGCAAAGGTGATTTATGTTCTTTTGTTCCTCAGCCTCATCATCTGGACAATCAATTTCTTCCGCGTCAAGAACCGGTTGAAAATGGAACGTATGGAGAAAGAGAAGATTCTGGAACAGTCACGCCAGAAAATGGCTTTCTTCAGCAACCTGTCCAATGAGCTAAAGACACCGCTTAGCCGGATTATTGCACCCGTGAGCCAGCTGCTCCCTGCGACGGAGGAAGCGCACGAGAAACAGACATTGGAAGAAGTGCAACGCAATGCGATGAAGATTAATTCGCTGATTCATCAGGTGCTCAACTTCAACCGTATAGAAGATAACGAAGATTCACTACTAATACTGTCACGTATCGAACTTGTGTCATTCAGCCACAGTCTGTTCTCCGTCTACGAAGAAGACAAGCGGCTGACTTTCCTTTTCGAGACAAACAAAGCGAAGATTTATGCCGATATGGACGCTATCAAACTGGGAGTGATACTAGACAGTCTGCTTTCAAATGCAGTGAAATTCACTCCGGACGGCGGCAGTATCCGGTTGTCTCTTTTTCTATCGCGAAGAAACCGGCTTAGTGGATATCTGTGTATCGGACACAGGATCGGGAATCCCGCCGCGGGACATTCCTTACATCTTCCAACGTTTTTCCAATCCCCCCACTCCGGCAATAAGGAAGGTACGGGTATCGGGCTTTATCTGGTAAAACTTACACAGAACTGCACGGCGGACACATCACCGGCGTCACCTCCGAAGAAGGAAAAGGGACTTCCGTCGGATTGAATATTCCCGTCATAGCAGTGGAGGAAGAGGAAATCCCGCGACACAGGAGAAGAAGCGACTGGAATCGTTGCCTGTACTCAAACCGATTGAAGCGGAATCGCAGGACGAGAAGTTCCTGTCGAATATAATTCGCCTGATTGAAGATCATCTTTCGGAGTCGGAACTGAATGTGAATGCTCTTTGTGAATTATCCGGTATCAGTAACAAACAGATTTACCGGAAAATTAAACAATTGACCGGAATGTCTCCCGTAGAATACATCAAGTCAATCCGGATGAAAAAAGGCTGCCATGTTATTGCAGCAAAAGAAGTTCACCGTTGCCGAAGTAATGTATATGGTGGGCTTCTCCAACCATTCTTATTTTTCCAAATGTTTTCAGGCTGAGTTCGGAAAAACGCCGAAACAATATATGCAGCCTGCTGTTGACGAAGAAAATCACAATAAATAAAGCACTTGCGGGTGAGGATGAGGCATTAATTGCTGTGTTTTTACCTTTCATCATGTAGCGCTTTGTCCATTGCAACCTATTATCTTTCTTCCGGTCTATTGTTAGATAAATCCTGTTGCATTAGAAGTTAACTTTTTCCGGTCTAACGGTTAAGTTGTTTTTGATAGTATATAAACTATAAACGTAGCTCTAATTATATAAACGGAAGCTTCATTTTTATAAATGCAAGTTGCGTTTATAAAAATGAAGCTTCCGTTTATAGTTTGCAGACAGGAAAGAAAATTTGCCGTTAGACCGGAGAAAATTTGCAAAGGAGGGAAAGAAATTTATCTATAAGTAGATTGCATGGAAGAACGGTAGCAACCTGTTCATATCCTACGGTTATTCTGTGCAAGAGGTGAAATAGACGAACCTCATAAAAGCACATATTGGAACTAATTATGGCCTAATCGCGGCTGAAAAGCACCTTTCGTCCTATTTTTATCCTTATATGTCCAATCTGTGCTTTCATCAAATCAGCACCTATCTTATCTTTGCCGGTATAAATAACCCGCCAAATTTGATAGCATGAAAAGACAGTTTATTCTTACCTTTATTTGTCTGTTGTTTACCTTCACCGGTATGCAGGGAAAGTAACTACACCTATAATATATATAGATGGAAACGGAGTGATGCGCTGGAGCGACACCCACGAAGAGGCCTCTTTTCTTCCGGGGTAAACTACACCCTGCCTTTGCCCATGCCTACCGCCACTCGGCTATTTGGGAGTCGACCGCAAAGCTGCCATAGATAAAGATGTATATCATCTCTCCCGCTTGGGACTGAATGCTTACCGTATTCATCTATGGGACGTGGAGCTGACCGACGGGCAAAGGTAATCTCCTTGAAAACGAGCATATTGACCCTCATGGATTATCTAATTGCCAAACTTAAGGAGCGCAATATCCATATTGTCATCACCGCACAGACTAACTTCGGAAACGGATACCCCGAACGGAATATACAAAACCGGCGGTTTCTCTTATAAATATGATAAATGCGATATGCATTCTAATCCGGAAGCGATTGCCGCACAGGAAACTTATCTCCGCGACTTGGTGAAACATACTAATCCTTATACAGGACTGGCTTATAAAGACGATCCTTCTATCGTAGGTTTTGAGATCAATAACGAACCCTGCCATTCCGGTACGAAAGAAGAAGTAAAAGCCTACATCAACCGTATGCTGAAATCAATGAGCAAGGCGGGAAACCGTAAACCAGTATTTTATAATGTAAGTCACAACGGATATGTGGCAGAAGCCTATTATGAAACGACTGTTCAGGGGAACTACCTATCAATGGTATCCTATCGGGCTCGTATCCGGACAAACACAACAAGGGAATTTCCTTCCTTACGTAGACCGTTATGACATTCCTTTCGCCGGAAAAGTGAAAAGAATTCAATAAGAAAGCACGGATGATTTATGAATTCGATCCAGCGGATATTATGTACTCTTATATGTATCCGGCCATGGTAAGGACTTTCCGCACGGCCGGTTTCAGTGGATTACTCAGTTTGCTTATGACCCGATAGACCTTGCGTTCGCCAATACGGAGTATCAGACTCATTTTCTGAATCTTGCCTATACCCCGAATAAGGCTATCAGCATGAAAATTGCCGCCGAAGCTGCACGGAGTTTGAAAAGAGGAGAATCATATGGAGTTATCCTCAGGATACCATATTCGGTAATGGCTTTCGCGTCAGCTATGCGGAAGATTTAAGCGAGTTGAATAATGGAGAGAAGTTTTATTACTCAATCAGACAAATACACCACCCAAAGATGCATCAAAGCTGGTTTCAATCGCCGGATGCGGAAGCTCGCCGATAGTGGACTATGAAGGTACGGGAGCTTATTTCATTGATTGCCTTGAATCAGGAGTATGGCGACTCGAAGTAATGCCGGATGCGGTAGTAGTCAATGACCCTTTGCCAAGCCGTCACTCAAAAAGAAGTAGTCAGCATTATCTACGGTACTTGGGATATGGCATTACGAATTCCGGATTTGGGCAAAGCGTTTACTCTCACAGCTCTCGACAAGAAGAACGACCGGAAAGAAGAAACAGTGACGAATGGAGTGATTTGCGACCTTCGTCCGGGGGGTTTACCTGTTGAAACGAAACGGTTGTACCCCGCAACAGAACTGGAAAGCTGATTCACGTTGGAATTCGATTCGTATCGGAGAGTTTGTAGCTCCCACTCCCCGTACTATGGATTATAAGGTCACTCATACTCCGGCAAGCATTGCCAGAAGCAGGCAAAGCATTGACTATTAATGCGCAAGTAGCAGGAAGCGTTTTTTTCCGGATTCTGTCATTATATACACGGATAAGGTGTCTTTTTGGAACGAGCATAACCCGTATATAAAGATGAAACGTACAAGCGGCTATACATATCAGGCTATCCTGCCCGCTGCAGATATAAAAGGAAGATTGTTTCAAGTATAACATCATCGTCTGCCGGGGCGACAGCACCCATACTTATCCGCCGGAAATTCCGTCACCGGAAGTTCCTCGGGAATCAAAGGAAGTCCATTGGACTGGAACTATACTTCCGATTTCTACTGGACTACACGTGTTGTCGCTTCTGGTAGTGCGATACAACTACTGAAAGTAACGGATACAGATAGCCGGATAGAAGCATATACACTTCCTGAATGGAACGACCTGCAACGTACCTTACTTGATTCTTCTCCGATTGAGAAGCCGTTGCTCCGGTTCTGTTTCACACCGAAAGGAAAAAATCCGCAACACTTCCTCCGCGCATTCGTAAAAGATGAAATCGAAGGAAGAAAAGATAAAGTGAAAAGTTGCACTACGCTCTGTATTCGTGTAAATAGAAACAAACCTCTTCCGCAAGGACTCAGCGCAGGTTTTGTCACTTCGGACGGATATACCTACAAAGTCTCTGCCCTGCTCCGTCAGCAGAAGGCATTGTACGGATTCCTCTGAAAGAACTGCGTCTAACGGATACCGCATTGTTGCCCATAGCTTATCCGACATTCCTGAAACAGTATTTCCACCCGGAGACGGTAATTCCTTTCCGACCGGAGAAGATAGAGAAACTGGAACTGTCAATGCCTGGAACCGGCAAACCAACCGTAGAGATTGAACTTGGAGACGTGTGGCTGGAATAGCCGGATATGTTCACCCAGCGTCCCAAACAATAATAATACAATAAATCTATTATCAATAACACATTAATTATGAACAGGAATATCTTAAATCTACGCCAACTGACTGTACTCCTTATATTGTGTACAGCCTTTTTAGGAGGTATCATTCCCTGCCTTTGCCCAACAGGGCGGCAAGAAAATCACCGGACAAGTGATTGATGAGAACAAAGAACCGATGATCGGAGTAAGTATCCTCATCGTGGGCACTTCTACCGGGTACGGTTACCGACTTTGACGGTAACTACACATTGAACGTACCACAGGGCAACAAAAGAGTTGCAATTCTCTTATGTGGGATATGAGACTAAAATAGTTGCCCTTCCTACAAGCGGCTCTGTACTGAACGTACAGATGAAGAAGTGCTTCACAGGTATTGAGTGATGTAGTTGTTATCGGATATGGAACGCAACGAAAAAGCGACCTGACCGGTTCGGTAACAAACGTCAGCAGCAAAGACTTCAATATGGGACTGGTCAGCTCTCCCGAGCAACTGATTAACGGAAAAATCTCCGGCGTGCAGATTATGTCCAATAGTGGTTCGCCTACGGCGGAAGTACCATCCGTGTGCGTGGCGGTGCCTCACTGAATGCCAGCAACGACCCGTTGATTGTTTTGGACGGTGTTCCTTTGGAACAGGGTGGGTATCAGGCGGGAACGACGGAAACTTTCTGAGCCTCATCAACCCGAACGACATTGAAAGTATCAACATTCTGAAAGATGCTTCTTCCACCGCTATCTACGGTTCGCGTGCATCCAACAGGGGTAATCCTTATCACTACCAAGAAAGGGACTTCGGACAAACTGCAAATCACATTCAGCACTACCAACTCCATTCAGACACGCACCAAACTGGCGGATATGTTAAGCTACGACCAATTTGTCAACACGATTCGGACACAAGGAACTTCTGCCCAGCAAGCTCTGTTGGGAACAGCCCGCACGAACTGGAACGATGAGATCTATCAGAATGCTTTCGGTACGGATAATAATCTGAGCGTCTCCGGAAAGATTGCCAAGAACTGGCCGTTCCGTGTGTCGGTAGGTTACTACAACCAAAGCGGTCTGCTACGCACTGATAATGCGGAACGCTATACAGGAAGCATTATGCTGACTCCCCTCTTTCTTCAAAGACCACCTGAAGCTGAATATTAACGCCAAGGGTTCTATCAACAACAATACATTCAGCAATACAGACGCTATCTGGGCAGCCGCTACCATGAACCCGACCATTCCCGTTTATTCAGGACTGGATACTTTTGGAGGATACACGGAAGCGACAGACAACACAGGCGCCCCTGTCAACGGTGCTGTAATGAACCCGGTGGGACTTATCAAAATGAATGATTCTCAAAGTAACGTAAGGCGTTTTATCGGAAATATCGATGCGGATTACCGTGTCCACTTCTTCCCCGATCTGAAACCTTTGCATGCTACGATAGGTTATGATTACGCACAAGGTAAAGGTAGCGTATATGTTCGGCAGAAGCGGCACAGAACTACAATACTTCCGGTCTGGATTACAGCTACGGCCCCGAAAAGAAAGAGGAAACCGTCTGCTTACCTTATATGCCAATTACAACAAGCTCGTCGAATCTATCAAGAGTAGCTTTTGACGTGACAGCCGGTTACGACTATCAGTACTGGAAATCGACTACACCGCTTTATAGCGAAATGAACAC
>VOFC01005045.1_pt1 | contig 12108 bp, 25 predicted proteins | sample 5384161 | NCBI WGS metagenome assembly VOFC01 (sample SAMN12384722, study PRJNA508395) | human gut metagenome | isolation source: healthy gut B | host: Homo sapiens | reverse complement strand
AATATTATTAACTCGCCTTATCCTGAAAAGAACGCCCGGATAATTTCGGGGGCTTTAGGCTCGAAAAAAAGTGACGGAAGAAGGACTGGAGAACGCGAAAAAGAGAGTCTTTCTCCAATAGTGTGGGAAATATTCGGACCGTTTTTTTGAACAGCAAAATATTCTGCCAAATCCGATTATCCGTCGCCGCACGGAGAAAATTCCGATTTGCCCGATTTGGTATATATGATAAACAATTATGTTTCTCTTGACAAAGGAATATATCACCAAATTGGAGAAAAAAGGATAAGATAGGCGAAGTAATATCATATGACGATTTTATTGATGTTGATTCATGCATGAAAATGACAGGGCAGATGTGTTGTTATGCACGTGCGGTAATAAAATCTCCGAAAGCGCAAAAACTTGGATTGTGATCGGCAATAACGATGGGTTTGAGGTTGTGGTCAACGGTGAAAAGGTTTTAAAAAGAGATGAAATCAGATTGTGGACACCGTATAATAACTATGCGCTTATTGATTTGAAAAAAGGTGAGAATGAATTTATATATAAGCTTTTAAGAAGAACGGAACAGCTGAAATTTGCCGTGGGATTAAGAATATACCGGAGAACATTGGCATAAAAACAGATAAAGCACTGATTTGAAATAATAAATACAGCATCAGAAAAAAGCAACAAAGTGATGAATGTTAGTTAAAGAAAGGAAAATGACAGTGCATAATTTAGATGACAGATTGCTTAATAAAATCAGGGCAAATATAGAAAAAATAGGGGCGGATTTAAGGGATTATACAGAAAACTGAATCGGGTGATTATTTAGAAAAAAAGGATAAGGCTATAAAACTGGAGCATATATTTAATTGGATGCAAAGCTTTTTACAGGAATGTCTTTATGGGCATATATGTTGATTCGGGGGGATAAAAATTTCTGGAGTGGGCAGAGCAATTTTATGATGAATACTATAATAAAGTGTTTAAAACCCCGATGGAAACCATGCATGATCTCGGTTTTTTGTATTCTCCGTATGCTGTTATGTTATACAGTATAACAAAGAATGATAAATATAAAGAGCTTGCGATAAAGGCGGCAATGAGTTGGCAAAAAGGATATATAATCCTAAAGGGGAAATACATAAGAGCATGGGGAGAATGGTTATAAAACTCCCGAATATGTAGACAGTGAACTTGGTAAAAAGATCATTTTTTTACTGAAAAGTAAAGGACTGGCAATTATTGACTGCATGATGAATCTGTCACTGTTGTTTTGGGCAAGCGAGGTTACAGGACATGTATATTACAGAAGAATTGCCGAAGCTCATGCTGACACAACCATAAAAATACTTTATAAGAGAGGATTATTCGGTAAGACACGCATATAGATTTTCTGAAAACCGGAGAACCCGAGGGGAGGCTAATTATTGTGGATATTCAATCGGTTCGCATTGGGCGAGAGGGACAAGCTGGGCGATATACGGTTTTGCTGTTGCATATAACTACACCGGACATACTAAATACCTGGACTGTTCTATTGCATTATTAGATAAATTTATGAGTAATTGCGGCGAAAAAATGCCGGTGTGGGATTTTACTTTGCCGCCGATGTGGGAGGTTTATATTACCCGGAGTGGTATAATATAAATAGAGTCGACAAACACCCAAAAATCTGATATAATAAATCAGAAAGAGGGAAAGAAAATGTCAAAGTACAGCAAGGAATTTAAAGAGGAAGCGTTAAAACTGTCCGATGAAATAGGAGTCAAGAAGGCAGCACTGCAATTAGGATTGCAATACTACACGCTTGCGGATTGGAGAAAAGCTCGTAAGTATGCAAAAAAGCATACTGTGGTTCTGACAGAAAATGAAGCTAATGCAAAAATATGCTATCTTGAACGTGAAAACGCAGAGCTTCGTCAAGCAAATGAAATATTAAGGATGCTCTCGGTTTTTTCGCAAAAGACCGGAAGATGTAAAAACAGCTGAAAGGCATATATTTATTTTGAAATACAAAAATAGATACGCAGTAAAATTAATGTGCAAAGTCTTAAAAATCAGCGAATCCGGATATTACAGGTGGCTGAAAAACAAGGACAAGCCTTCCAAGCGACAGCTTCTTCTGGTCAAAATAAAAGAAATCTTATCCGAACATCCGGATAATGCGAATTACGGATATGACCGTATACATAAAGCATTAGAAATACGCGGGATTAAAGTGAGCCGAAATACCGTATACCGTGCCATGAAAGATGGAAATTTAATCCACAAAGCAAGGAAACTACATGGTATAACAAAGGCAAGCACAGAGATACAGGATAAAGAAAATTTAATAAAACGTGATTTTACAGCAGCTGAACCTGTAAAAAACTATTAACGGATATTACAGAGGTTCAATGCTCAGACGGCAAATTATATATTTCGCCGATAATGGATTGCTATAACGGAGAAATACTTACCGTTGAAATGCGCGACAATATGAAAAAAATTATGCATAGATACGGTGTATCAGTTGAAACAAAGATGTGGCAATTTGCAAGGAGTAGTATTACACAGCGACAGAGGAAGTCAATACACAAGCGAGGCATATCGGAAATTATTAAAAAACTGCGGAATAATGCAGAGTTTAAGCGGCACAGGACATTGTTATGATAACGCGAGAATGGAAAGTTTTTTGCTACGCTTAAAAAAGAAAAGTTATATCAAATTCCGACATATCGCATGAAAAAAGAAGAAGTTAAAACAATTGTATTCAGGTATATTTTCATATACTATAACAGAATAAGGCTGTATACCGGCAATCCGGGATGCTTGCCACAAATAGGATCAAGTGCCGCTGTAGGTTCATCTAAAATAATAAACGGAGTATCTTTTGTACAAAGCCCGTGCGATTGCTAATTTTTGAGCTTCTCCACCGGAAATTTCAACACCACAATTATCAATATCTTTATATAAATAGGTATCTATACCACTAGGTAAGTTTTCGATTGTGGGTAACATATCTAAACTATCTAAACAATTAATTACTTTCTTTATCATAATTGGTTTCACAGGCAATATTTTTGGCCTATTGTGAACGACAAAGTGAAAAAATCTTGAAACACAACACTTAGAATTGATAAATAGCTTAAATAGTCATATTTTTTTAATATTAATTCCATTTAAAAGAATTTCGCCCTCTGTAGGTTCATAAAGTCGGCATAAAAGTTTTACAAATGTAGTTTTACCACTACCATTCTCTCCCACTATAGCTATTTTTTTCGCCTTGTCGTACTTTAACTGAAACATTTTCTAATGCAAACTCATCGGTTCCCGGATATTTAAATGACACATTATTGAATTGTATTTCGTATTCTTCTTTTTCTACTTTGAGTTCTCCTGAATCAAATTTTGATGGCATATCAAAAAAACTAAAATAATTTTTCAAATATTGGTTGTTTTGAAACAATTTCTGCACATTTTCAATTAACTTTTCAAATCCGAAACCCATAAAATTATACAAGAAACATATTGAACAATTAAGCCAATTTCAATACCACCTTCTATTACGCCCAAAATAACCACAGAATAAACTATAAATTGAAGTATGTATGAAAATATTTTATTAATAATGCCCCAATACATCATTTGTTTGTGGGTATCAAACATAAATTCATCAACACGATTTATGTGTTTTTGATAAATTTTCGAAACTATCTTCCCCATGTTGTAAATTCTTATTTCTTTACCTGATTGATAATTATCCAAGTGTCCATTCAAATAATTCCCCATTGTATTGAATCCAACTGCATCTTTGAAATACTTAGATTCAATTACTTGATTTTTATAGACAGTTAAATAATTTATAATTGTAAGTATGCTTATTGCAATTACTAATGATAGTTTCAATAATAATGAAATTCGAGAATTTGAGAATAGTGATATTGTCAATGATGAAGCAGATATAATCGAAAAAAAATACAATACATAATATTAGCAATAGATGTATATAAATAATATAAATTATATCCTGTTTGGCTTTCAATCCTTATTCTTTCCCTTAGATGAGTTGTGTTAACGTCTTCTACTAAATTATAATCCATTCTCATTATTTTGTCAGCAAAGGCTTTTTGTTCATTCTTATAAAGAAAAAATCCAAATGATAAGTTTCCATTTTTTCTAATATGCTTTTTGCCATCATTGCAATAAAAGTTAACCCTACAGTGATGCAAATATATACAATTAAAACTTCCTTCCTTTTCCTAATATTAATTCGTTAATTATTTTTTGCAGACATAAATATTGATATGTATGGAGTAATTGCTTTGAGAAAAGAGGTTAAAATTAAGATAATTGCGTATGTTTTTTCTAATTGGAAAGATATAAAAAATCCTCTTTTTACTTATAATCAAATTTTCTTTTTTAATGTCATTGTTTTGCACCACCATTCTCCTTGTAATAATGCGATTGTATTTCGAACATTTTGGCATATCTGCCACCCTTTTGTACTAATTCACTATGTGTACCTTCTTCAACAATTTGTCCTTTATCCATAAAAAATAATCCTATCACAGAATTTAGTTGAAGCTAATCTGTGTGAAATAAAGATTGTTGTTTTTATTTCGTACAAGTTTATTAAAATCTTTGTACATTCTTAATTCAGCTATAGGGTCCATGGCAGAAGTTGGTTCGTCTAAAATTAAAATCGGTGAATTTTTTTATATAAAGCCTTCGCAAGAATTAATTTTTGCATTTCGCCACCCGAAAATTCAGTTCCATTATCATAAACTTGCTTATTCAACGGAGTATTTATGCCATTAGGTAGACCAATTTTTTTCATATAATCCTACTTGTTTGATACAATTCCATACCAAATCAATATTTATATCCTCCCCGGTCTTAGAAGATATTATTTCAGCTATTGTAACGCACAGTATATTCATATCCTGAAACATAACAGAAAAACTCAAAATAATCTTTTTTGTTCAAAACACCTTGAAGAAATGTCATCAATTTTTATTTCACCAGATACAGGAGTGTATAATCCGCAAAAAATCTTAATTAAAGTGGTCTTTCCTGCTCCATTCTCACCAACTATAGCAATTTTTTCACCTTTTTTATATGCAAATTCATCTTGAATATTAAATTCATTGCTGTTTTCGTGTTTAAAATAAAGATTTTCAATTTTGATATCACCATCAATCTCTTTTTGGGGCAAATTTGGTTGTATGCCTTTATCCACAGTATTTCCGTCATCCCACGGATAGAACATCTCTCAAATCAGAAACAACTAAATCCTGATGAATATATTTCATCACATTTTTCAACAATATTTCCAATCCATGTCGCAAAACTACTAATGACTCCAAAATATGGTATAAAATTATCAACGGATGTTTTTTGCTCTAATACCATAGAAATAAGAATATAATAGGGCGAAACCATCTCTAAAAAGTATAATTACTAAATCAGATAAGCTATATAGAAATTTTTATATAAAAGCTTTTTTATTCCAATTCATTCTTTTCTTTTACATAACGATTTATACAGTTTAGATAACCATTTATCTAATCCAAAACACGTATATCTTTTTTGCAATTTTAAAATCAGAACTTTTGTTTATGCGTACCATATTTTTTATCAATAACTGTCCACTTATCACGATTTTTATATTCATAGTTTTGATAAATTTTAGTAAAGTACAAACTTATAAATGAAGTTGCAGCATTATAACAACGATCCATGGATTCAACACACATATTAAAGCAGCATAAAAGCAATAGCCTATTACATTTGTGTAATCAATTTGCAAAACTTTGTGATATTTTGTGTTAGTGGACGAAAAACAAGGACAAGCCTTCCAAACGTCATCTTCTTCTGGTCAAAATAAATGAAATCTTATCAGAACATCCGGATAATGCGAATTACGGATATGACCGCATACATAAAGCATTAGAAATACGCGGGATTAAAGTGAGCCGAAATACCGTATACCGTGCCATGAAAGACGGAAATTTAATCCACAAAGCAAGGAAGCCACACTGTATAACAAAGGCAAGCACAGAGATACAGGATAAAGAAAATTTAATAAAACGTGATTTTACGGCAGATAAACCTGTAAAAAACTATTAACAGATATTACAGAGGTTCAATGTTTAGACGGCAAATTATATATTTCACCGATAATGGATTGCTATAACGGAGAAATACTTACTGTTGAAATGCACGACAATATGAAAAAAGAATTATGTATAGATACGGTGTATCAGTTGAAACAAAGATGTGGCAATTTGCAAGGAGTAGTATTACACAGTGACAGAGGAAGTCAATACACAAGCGAGGCATATCGGAAATTATTAAAAAGCTGCGGAATAATACAGAGTTTAAGCGGCACAGGGCATTGTTATGATAATGCGAGAATGGAAAGTTTTTTTGCTACGCTTAAGAAAGAAAAGTTATATCAAATTCCGACATATCGCATGAAAAAAGAAGAAGTTAAAACAATTGTATTCAGGTATATTTTTATATACTATAACAGAATAAGGCTGTATACCGGAAATCCGGGATACTTGCCACCGAGTGAATACCGTATAAGGGACAGTGAAAAGACCTTGCAACCGCTTTAACTTTGTGATATTATATAATCGACAGAAAAATAAAAAATCACTCCGAAAGGATGAGGTGGTAAGAATGCCGATGAAACCATTAAAACCTTGCCGGCATCCAGGCTGCCCGGAGCTGACAAGTAATATGTACTGCACAAAGCACGCACCTCTCTATCAAAGGGAAAGCGCACACAGCCGTGGCTACAATTCCAAATGGCGCAGAATTTCAAAACTGTATTTAAAAGCTCATCCGCTCTGCTGTGAATGCAAACGTCAAGGCAAGCTTACTCCTGCAACAGTGGTTGACCATATCGTTCCCCACCGCGGCAACCAAAAACTTATGTGGGACGAAAGCAACTGGCAGAGCCTGTGCAAGCGGTGTCATGACAGGAAAACGGCACGATTTGACAGGAGACCAACGTATGGGTATCAGACCCCCTGCCCCAGGGGGGTCTGAATCTCAAAAATGGCTTAAAACCAAGACCGCGCCCACCCTTCGTGTGAATTTTCGCAAAATTAGCGAGGGGGGGACCCCCTACGAAATAGCGCAAAAGCCTTGCGCCGACTGTGTTTAAAGGCATTTTGTTTCGCTAAAATATATAACGTAAAACAACGATAAAAACCTCTGAAAATCAAGCTGCTATGCGGTTTCGGGGGTTTTTAATTAGAAACTTAAATTTAAAAAACACTCAAAACTATGCGTTTTTAATGCATTTTTGAGTGTTTTTTTATATGTTTTTTTGAAAAACATTTCACGAAATGAGGTGAGCTGATGACAGAATACGAAAAAATGAAAATCCCCGAACTGCGGGCAAGCGGTATGGGATATAAGGCGATTGCATATGTTCTTGGTCTTTCACGCGATGCCGTGAGAGGCTTTTTGCAGAAAGTATGGTTTAAACGGAAATGCAGAGGTTATGCAGAAAAACATGGAATTCAAAGTTAAAAACGGAGTGCTGTGCCTTAACTGTTCAAAGCCTCTTGAATCTAAGCATCACGGACGAAAACGGAAGTTTTGCTGTGATGAGTGCCGCCGAGAGTGGTGGAAACAAAATGCAGATAAAATCAATCGCAGCCATGACGCAATGTATCAATGCGAATGCAGTTACTGTCATAAGCAATTCATTAGTTACGGAAATAAGAACAGAAAATATTGCAGCCATGAATGTTATATAAAAGACCGATTTGGAGGAACTGAAAATGGAATTTAAAAAATGAAAATTAACTCACTCATTCCCGCGAGCTACAATCCGAGAAAGAAATTAAAACCGGGTGATGCGGAATATGAGAAGATAAAAAACAGCATAACGGAGTTTGGGTATGTTGATCCGATTATAGTTAATTCGGACATGACTATCATCGGCGGACATCAGCGTTGGTCGGTATTAAAGGCTCTGGGTTATGACGAAGTTGACTGTGTTGTAATCGAAATTGACAAAACAAAGGAAAAGGCATTAAATATTGCTCTTAACAAGGTCACCGGCGAATGGAACAAAGAACTGCTGGCAGATTTGATTAAGGATTTGCAAAGCCTTGATTACGATGTTTCGATGACCGGATTTGAACCGCCGGAAATTGATGAGCTGTTTAATGATGTACATTCAAAAGATGTAAAGGATGACAAATTTGATTTGGATAAAAAAAGCTCTTGATGATGAAGCCTTTGTAAAAAGCGGAGATGTTTGGCTTTTGGGAAGACACCGTCTTATGTGTGGTGATTCTACAAAACCGGATAATATAAGCATTCTCATGAATGGGAAAAAAAGCAAATTTGTGTATTACCGATCCGCCATATAATTGCTCTTATGAAGGAGGAACGGGCATGAGAATAATGAATGACAATTGGTCTGACAGTAAAAAGTTTTATCAGTTCCTGCTTGATGCTTTCAAAAACGCATACGGTTTATGGCAGACGGAGCAGCAATTTATGTTTTTCATTCCGATGCCGAAAAGGTTAATTTTTTTAATGCTGTTGTCAACGCAGGATTTCATTATTCAACAACTTGTATTTGGGTGAAACGCACGCTTTGGTAATAGGCCGCATGGATTTTCAGATGAGACATGAACCTATAATTTACGGATTTAAAGATACGGCAAAGCATAAGTTTTACGGCGATTGCAAGCAAACAACTGTATGGGAGTTTGATAAGCCTGTAAAGTCCAAACTGCATCCGACAACAAAACCGTTGGCATTGATGGGATATCCTATAGGGTTATCATCACAAGAAAACGAAATCGTTCTGGATTTATTCGGAGGCAGCGGTTCAACTCTCATTGCTGCGGAACAGATGAACCGTATAGGATATTTAATGGAGCTTGACCCGGTATATGCTTCTGTAATTGTTCGCAGATATGCGGCTTTCAAAGGATGCATTGATGAGATTAAGGTGATAAGGGATGGCAAAACTTATGACGGTAAAAGAAATCTACGTACCGAGCGAACATGAATTGGAATATAAAGAAACCTCCGTGTTTGATGCACAGAAAGGAAGAAATCGTGAGTAAAGAAAAAAATATAACAAAAGTAAATTTAACACTTGGAAGTTTGTTTGACGGTTCCGGCGGTTTTCCACTCGGCGGACTTTTATGCGGAATCACTCCGCTATGGAATTCCGAGTTGAACCGTTCCCCGTAAGAGTTACCACAAAACGAATGCCGTTTGTGAAACATTACGGGGATATACGAAATCTTAAAGGAGGTGACCTTGGGGCTGTCGATATAATAACATTCGGCAGCCCTTGCTAAGGTCAGGATATGTCCATAGCAGGCAAAAGAGCCGGACTTGACGGCAGTCGTTCAAACCTATTTTATGAAGCAATACGAATTGTAAAGGAAATGAGGGATAAAACAAATGGGAAATATCCGAGATTCATCGTGTGGGAAAATGTGCCCGGAGCATTCTCGTCAAACGGCGGCGAAGACTTCAAAGCTGTCCTCAAAGCGTCTGTTCCGTCAAAGAAGATAAAGCTGATATTCCTCGATATGAGAAATGGCCGAATGCCGGAGAAATCGTGGCAGACGATTACTCAGTCGCATGGAGGGTTTTCGATGCTCAATACTGGGGAGTCCCCCAGCGAAGAAAAACGCATCTACCTTGTCGCAGATTTTGGAGGCGGGTGTGCCGGAAAAATACTATTTGAGTCAGAGGGCTTGTCAGGGTATTCTAAAAAGGGCAGCTTCCCGTGGCAAAGAGCTGCCAAAGATACTCAAAACAGCATTGGAGCGACAGGCGCAACTTGTCTAAATGACCATGGTGGCAATCGGATAGATATTACCGAAAATGTAACCGCAACGCTCCGCGCCGAGGCGCATCATCCGCCCTGTGTTATGGAATCGGCGGGATTTTGCACGGAACATTCGGCAAAAGCAAGGTCGATAGGTTTTGAAAAAGAAGTATCTCCGACACTTCGAGTCGGCGCTGTCCCGGCGGCTGTCTATGAAAACCACGGACAGGATACAAGATTTAAAGGGGCCGCTTGATACCGCACCGACAGTGATTGCGACCTACGGCACAGGCGGGAACAATCAGCCGTTCGTGGTGGAGCAATGCTATGATGTGCGGTTTACTTCGGAAGGTACGAAAAATGCAAGGCAAAACTGCTATGAAACAGATACAGCAAGAACAATCGACACAGGCGGTAATGCACCGGACTCCAATCAGGGCGGTGTTGCCGTTGTATACGGTATTTGCTCCAAAGACAGCAATTCAATGAAATCAGACAATTCTCACAGTGGTTTTTATGAGGCGGACACTTCAAGATGCCTTGATGCTAACGGCGGAAATCCGTCATGCAACCAAGGCGGCATGGCGGTGGTATGTGTTGACCAAGGCGGAGCTCAATCGGGATGCTGTTGTATTTCAAAAAGGAGTTCACCCACTCTTGCCTGAAAACGGTCCCGGCAGTATGTGTTCAAGGCTCAATGATAGGCAAGGATGAAAACGGTCAAGGTAATGGCATAAATGAAGATGTATCGTTTACGCTCAATGCAACCGATAAACACGCTGTCGCATACGGAATTGACAGAGCCGCTTTCAATCAAGGACAGAATGCGAAATATTCATTTGCGGTTGAGCAAGAGGTTCAGCCGACTATGGTGGCAAAAGGACCCGGTGCTGTTGCGGCGCCGACCTATTCGAGTTCAAAGGCATCGTTTTTACAAATGCCGAAAAGGAGCTTGCAAATACGCTTGTTGCCACCGATTACAAAGATCCGCCGATGATAAATGATACAGATGATAATGCCGAATACATAGTGCGCAGGCTTACCCCACCGAATGTGCAAGACTGCAGGGATTCCCGGATTGGTGGTGTAATAATCTTGAAACGGAGAATCCGACAGATGAGGATGTTGCATTTTGGAAAGATGTGTTTGAAACACACCGAAAAGCAATGGGAACATCAAAAAACCGAAATCCGATAAACAGATTATAAAATGGCTTAAAAAATCCGCACTCCGATTCGGCAGATTGTATAAATTGTGGATTTTGTGCAAATGGCAGAATAATATTTATATTGCAAAAAGAAAGGCGGTACGATATTATGAACGAGGAAATCAGTAAATTTGTTTTGGAACGGCTGAATCTGCACGGCAAATCCGAGCCGACAGAACTCCAAACGCATATCTGAAATTTAAGTCCTGCATGGACAATTTAAGAAAAACGCTCTCCGATGAGCAGAAAAAGCTGTTAAACAGATGTGAAACGCATATGCACTGCTTGACGGCGAAACAGTCGACATTATTACCGCACGGGTTTTTCCGATGCGGTTATATTTTTGGACGGATGGAAAAACGGCAAATGGATTACCGATAAGGAAGGCAAGAAAAATATGCTGATTGATGAAATTAAAAAGCTATACCCGTTGGCAGCCGTGTGGAGCTTGTGAAAAATGGATGATAAGCAAGCGCCGCCTGTCGGAACAAAGGGCACCGTTAAAAGGGTGTTGACGATATCGGAAGCCCTATAATGGTCGATTGGGATAACGGCTGCGGCTTAAATGTTGTCTATGGCGAGGATGTTATACGGAAAATTTCATGATTAAAATCCGTCATAATATGCTTACATATACACAATTATATGTGTATCTTTGGGGTAGTAATCGTATTGATATAATCCTCTTTCAGAGTTAATATGTGTATAACAAAATTAAAGAAAAGCCTTGCGGGACAAGGGTTTAGGAGGGATTATACAATGACAGACAGAAATATTAAATCAGATTGCGGAAATGAAGAAACAGACCATCGGAGTCGAAGTTGAGATGAACAGCATAAGACGAGATAAAGCCGCAAAACTTGCCGCCGAATATTTCGGAACAGAGCGATTTTGCAGACACTGCAAAGCGAAAACGGATACTGCACTTGGTCGGCTTGGGACGCACAAGGCAGAGAATGGAAGTTTCAAAAGGATGTGAGCATTGCGGGAACTGACAGCGAAAAATGCGAAATGGTTACACCGATACTTACCTACAATGATATAGAACTTTACAGGAACTTGTAAGACGGCTTCGGAGAGCGGGGCAAAGAGTGACGCGAGC
>VOFC01003068.1_pt1 | contig 12109 bp, 22 predicted proteins | sample 5384161 | NCBI WGS metagenome assembly VOFC01 (sample SAMN12384722, study PRJNA508395) | human gut metagenome | isolation source: healthy gut B | host: Homo sapiens | reverse complement strand
AGGTTACTGATGAAAGTGAAGTTACGATTACAACAAATATTAAAGGAAAAGAAAATACTGTTACATATAAAGGACAAGATGCATTATTTGAAAGCGCAAGCTATTCTTATTACACATTAAGTGATACACCGTCATACTATAAAGAGGCAACTGTAAATGCGGATGGAAGTCTTAGCTTTAGCGAAGTAAAAGGAACAGAACCGACAACTTTGACAAATGCGACAACTGAATTTTCTACGTCATCCAAATATGGTGATTACCAGTTAGATATTACGAGTGAGGATCTGAAAAAATGTGAATACTGTATATGGTGTAGTGGTCAGTACAAAAGAAGGAAGCAGTTATGGACTTCGCCATGTGGAAAATATCTGGAAGAAAACAAAACTTGCATGGAGTACTGGATTTGTAACAGAATCCCATGGGAACACACTGGATTCCAAAGATTATGCTGCCATGATGGGACAGACGATCAATAAAGTAACTTACTACACAAATCAGGGTATTTATGAAATTCCGATGGATCAGCAAGTTGCAAAGAAATTTGACGGCGAAGTATCAGTAGCAGATGTATCTGTGAAATCAGATAAAACATCTATAACGGTAAGTGGACTTCAAATGATTTTGAAGAAGAATACAAAGTTGATGGAATCGATGAAGATGCATATTCTGTTGAGATCAAAACAGATGGCAAGACTACTACAAGAACAATTAAATTCAAAAAAAGCACTTACAAAGGTCGATATACCGTTACACTTAGCGATAGGAATGGCAAATTATGTACCGATTTCAACGACTTTTAATGCTTTATACAGAGACAATGCCGGTGAAAATATAATGAAGATAATAAAGAACCAGCAATTGGTAAAGAATGACAATGTTAATGAAGAAGAATTTCAGACATATTTAAAAATATTAATTCTGTTACAGTGAACGGAAAGGAATATGTAGCATCTGGAAAGAAAGCAGTAAAACTGATTAAAGAAGATGGTAAACTTGATCTCGAACAAAATGTATTTTAAAGATGCAAAGGCAGGAGACGCATTTACTGTAACGATTGCAGCAAATGGATATCAAGCATACACATTTACTTATAAAGTGCCTGGAGAGAACAGTGAATATTCTTATGTTTATGTTGGAATGAACTGGTCAGAATACTGGGCAAATGAAGGTGTGTATGCAGCCGGAAATGCCAGAAGCATCTGGTGTTACTGATTCTCGTAATGAATATGATAAAGGCGCGTTTGATACTGTTACAAAAGCAACTGCAAATCATGGACTTCACATAGGGAAGTTTTCAGTGTACGGCAGTGATTAAAGATACAGATGGTAATCAATATAACCTGTCTTACTGGGACAAAATGGAAAAGCAGTGATGACAGATGGCAGCATTTATACAAGAACTACAAATGAAAAGAAGGCTGTATTTACTGCAGAAAATGGAAGCTCATTTATTCAGGCAGATTACAAAGTGACTGGTATAAAATATGTTCCTGTTAAAGTAAAAACAGCAGATTTAAGATGCATTGAAAGAAAAATATGTGGTTGTAGAAAAATGGAGGCACATTGATTGGCGGATTTTCTGAAAACCAGCTTAAATCATATACAGCAATTGCAGATGTAACAGCGAATACGAATGGACTTAAAACAGCTGAAAAACAAGAAGATGGAAGTTTTACATTCTCTGAAAGAACAACAGGAACAGATTCAGGCTTAAAGACACACAGCATGACAGTGGCATCTGATATCACACCGAATGTCAGAGAGACAAAAGATGTGGGAAGTTTTGGAGAATTTATCCGTGTAGATTTAAATGGAAACATATGGTGGGCTTGGTTCTGCGATGCAGGCTGTTGAATGGACCTATTATGGAGATGATAGCAAGCTATACAACACCGGTAAGAAAATTTGGAACAAAATTTGCAGCAGATAACTGGATGCATAAATCTATGGGAATCCAGCTTGGACTGACAGACTCTCTCAGATGCCAGCTTCCGGAAGGAACGGATGGTACAGGTTACTGGAAACTTGACAGTCTATGGACTTGGTTATGCAGATTACAGCTATAGTTTCAAGATCGGAACAGAAAATCTTGCGGCACCAAACCGACAAAAGAAGATATCAAATAATTAATTGACAAAATTGCAAACAAACTCATTGAAAGAATCTGATTATATAAAAGACAGCTGGGATAAGATGCGGACTGAACTGGAAAAATCGAAAGCAGGTTCTTGACAATGCAGAATCCGTTACAAAGGGTGAAAGAGGAAACGCTCCATATCTGAATGCAGCAATTGATGCGCTGGAAAAAGATAAATATGTTCTCATGAACATCCCATACGCAGGAATTCTACAAAGCTGAGACAACAAATAATAATATTGCCGTAGATGCATTTACTTCTGCGACAAAGAACAAGACCAGAACCAAAGGCCTTGCAGGTGGATCATACCATGAAAACGCAGACGGATCCAAGATTGATGGTATCACCTATGCTGTAAAAATGGTAACTTCTTCTGTAGATCTTTCAAAATACAAAGAAAAAGACATGACGATTCGGTGGAGATTACAGTTACAAACAGAGGAAAGACAACGACTACAACTCTGACTGGAAAAAGACACATTGTTTGAGAATGCATCTTATGCATACTATCCACTTACAGAACACCTGCAAACTACAAAGAAGTTTCTGCTTGATGAAAATGGAAAACTTGTATTCAGTGAAGTAAAAAGAAAGGAAGCGGAGGCACTGACAGGTGTCAAAGCAGAATTATTAACCAAAGTCTTCTTTACGGGGATTATCAATTGAACCTTGATGGACTTCCGGAAGATAAAATTACTGCTTCGAATGTAAAATGCAGTTGTAGTAAAGACAACAGACGGAAACCGCTTATGGTATGCGTCATTTAGAAAATATCTGGTTAGGTAATGAGCTCTCGCATGGAGTACCGGATTTACAAAGTCAAGTACATGGTTGCCCGACATCATCTGGACATTACAAATCTATGATGGGCAAGACCATTGACAGCATTGAGTAATTATACAACAAATGGCGTGTACACAATGGACATTGCAGATATCTATGTTCCTGTAAAATCAGAAACTACAAAAGTAGAAGTTGCAGATGCAGACATTACAGCAGGCGAGACTAGAATCAATGTACAGCTTCCAGAAGGATTTGATCCGGAATACAGTGTGGCTGGACTGGATGTGTCGGTAGAAGGTAAGGTACTGACTTTTAAAGCAGTGACAGAAAGCAGAGCAACGCAGCTTCTGTAAAACCTGGGAAAATATACACTTACTATTAAAGATAAGAAAGAACAAATATGCAGATGTTGTTACAACATTTACATTGACAACAAAAGATATGCCTGCAGCATATGATGCAGAGAATAATAAGAAACTTGTAGAGGCAGAAGGTTTGACACAGATGCGCTTAAAGCTTATCTTGGAAATATTACTTCTGTAAATGTAAATGGTAAAAGATTATGCAACAAGTGGAAGAGGCTCCGTAGTTATTATCAATAAGGATGGTACGATCAAGACAGATGCAGATCCGTTTAAGGATGCGGTAGCTGGAACGGAATCAGATTACAGTAGCTTCAACAGGTTATACAACTCTCTTACATTTACTTACAAGATAGCAGAGACTCCGGCACCGGCAGAGGGTTGATACAACAGCACTGGAAGCTGCAATTGCAGAAGCTGATAACCTTAAAGAAGCAGACTACACAGCAGAAAGCTGGAGTGTATACCAGGCAGCACTGCAGAGCGCACGTACTGCACTGGAAGCAAAGGAAAGTCAGGATGCAGTTGATCAGGCACTTGCTGCTTTAAATGCAGCAAAAGATGCACTGGTTAAAGCTGAAGAAGAACCGGTTACAATCAATACTGCTTCTCTTGAAAAAGCAATTGCAGATGCAAAAGCGCTTAAAGAAGCAGATTACACAACAGATAGCTGGAAAGCACTGCAGAGCGCACTTTCAGATGCCCAGAAAGCACTGGAAGCAAAAGAAAGCCAGGAAGCAGTAGATAATGCAACAAACAGCCTGAACAAAGCAATCAAGGCACTTGTAAAGAAAAACAGCTCATCTGTAAAAAGACAGATGGTACAACAAATAAATCCAAGACAAGCGGAAGTGATTCCGTGAAGACCGGAGATCAGCAAGCGTATTTGGATGGTTAGGACTTGCAGTTTCTTCACTCCGGAGCTGGTATGGGTGGATTTGCTTGGAAACGCAGAAAAAGAAAAATAATAAAAAGATATGATTTTTAACAAATCATAGGATCCGGAAATCGGCAGACGGCAAGAAAAACCAGTTCTGCCGGCTTTTCTTCATTATTCGAACGAGAATGTATAATTTTGGTAAAAATATGATTTTTGCATCAAAAGTATAGTTTTTTGATAAATTCTTTATCATGTCTTATCTAAAATAAGAAGTAGGAAGATTATCAGGAATGGGGAAAATGGTATGAAATTATTAAAACTTGTGATTGTAGATGACGAACCAATCCTTCTGCAGGGACTGGTTAAGACGTACAACTGGAATGAGATGGGATTTGAAGTTGCCGGTCAGGCTGGGGAGTGGGGAGCAGGCAATTGAAGTGATCAAAAAGTGAAGCCCCATGTCGTACTGACGGATATCCGGATGAAACAGGTTTCCGGTCTGATGGTGATGGAAGAGATCCAGAAGACAGAGCTGGATCCGGTTTTTATTGTGCTCAGTGCGTACCGTGATTTTAATTATGCACAGCAGGCGTGTGATCTTGGTGCATATGCATATCTGCTGAAACCAATCGAGGAAGATAAACTGCAGGGAGACCATGCAGGGCGCATACCAGACCTGTATGGAGAAACTGGAGAGCGAAGAGCGTTATGAAAGCTGGGAAAATATGATCCGAAAAGATTCCACCAGTTTTCTCCAGGTTGTTGTACAGAAATATTTACAGAATAAAATTTCCTATGAAAAGTGCAGGAAGTATTTGTGATCTTGAAAGATGTGATCGAAGAGGGCGACCGTTTTATTGCAATGTGTGTGGATCTTGATCTTACATATAAGATTACGGATGCACTGAATTACAAGCAGCCAGGCTGGAATTGATACAATCTCTGGAAGAAATGTTTTCAGAGCGGTATTTTTTTCTGGCATTTTGAAAAGGCAGAAGGTTGTCATGTATTTCTGATCAAGACAAAGGAAAATGCGACAGTGCGCGAGATTGCGCAGATTCTGGAACAGGTTAAAGGGAACAGAAAAGTCCGGTTACTGCATCGATTTCAAACCGTATAAAGGACTGGATGGAATCCGCCGGAGTTACGAAGAGGCGCAGGGACTTTTCGAGCCAATCTGCAGCAGTGCCACAAATGAGAATACTTTTTCCATACCTGTGAAAAAAGGAAGAAAAAGCGGCAAAAAGTGATTGTGAAGAGGCAGGACTTACGATCGTCAATGCTGTTCGGAAGAATGCGTTTAAAGAGTTAAAACAGGCTTTTATTGCGTTGATCTACGCACTTCCGCATGAGGAAGAGTTACAGATCCGTTATATACATAAGGTTATGCTGCAAGCGGAGATGATGCTGAACGATACTTACGGAATGACGGAAAAACTGCAGAAACAGTTCCGGAATTATTATTCGAATATGGAGAGCCTGACAGCAGCACAGGCGGTAGATGTCAGTTATAGGATCCTCGGAGAAGCAATTGAGGAACGGGAAAAATACGCAGAAAGCGGAGAAAATAAATGTGCAAAGGAATATATGACAGTGGCACTTTCTTATATCGGTGAGCATTTGCAGGAGGAAGAACTTTCTATTGTTCAGGTGGCAACGCAGATTTATCTGAATCCGGTATATTTCGGGCGTGTATTTAAAAATACATTTCATATGACCTTTAAAAAGTATCTCTTACAGCAGAGAATGGAGAAAGCAAAGAGGCTGATCCAGGATGGATGTGAGAGTATAGGAACAGTATGTGAGCAGGTGGGAATCAGCAATGCATCCTATTTTTCACATTTATTTAAAGAATATACAGGAAAATTACCAGTGAATACAAAAAGGATTACGAAGAATGAAGAAATGGGTGATTAAATCCGGAATACAGAGAAAATACCTTCGATATATAATGGGGCTGTTGTTGCTGGCAATTTTGCTGTCAAGCATCGGTGTTTGGATTTATGTAAGGCAGAGTCTGACCACAGAGGTTACAGATAAATATGAATTTTTAAATGAGAAGATGGGGCTGGCTCTGGATACACTGTCAAAAGAGGCGGATGAAGGGACAGCAGAATGTATTACTTACGATCAGGTTCAGGAAAGTCTGAAAAAAAAGCTTCATTTGCAGATGTGGAAAAGAACTCTCTTCAGAAATATTTTGCCTATATGAATCTGGATCATGTGGCAGAATACTGCTATGTGGATAATAAAAATAATGTTTATGCCAGATCCTACTCTCATATTGATTATGAAGATTTTTCAGACAGCCATCTGGAAGATTACATGGGAGATTCTTATGCGAAAACACAGTGGTTCTGGGCGAAGGATACTCTGTTTGGGACGGAGAAAGAAGCATTGTTTATCGGAAGGTATGTGCACAGTATGGAATACGCCAGCAAACCAGGGCTGTTGCTCATCAAGATGAATGACAGCTTTCTGGAAACGATACTTGGAAAAAGGATCGGAGTATGACAGATGACGTGCAGATCGGAATTCTGGATAAGGAGGGGTTTATGCGCTGTCTGGTGTCCGAAAAGGACGAAGATTTCGGATGCGGTAAAACAGGAAGTCTATAAGATCAGCGCACAGGAAACAAGCGGTATCCTTGCAAAAAGCCGGAGAGTGAGCGGTGGTGTCTGCTCCATTTACAAAGAAAGCAGCTCTGAAATGACGGTGTTCACAGTCGTTCCGTCGAGTGTAATGACGCAGGGAACGATGAGGGTACTTACGGTGCTGATCAGGGATTTATCTGTTTGTGGCAGTGGTAGCGGTTGTGCTCAGTATCTATTTTTCCAAGCGGTTCACCAGTCCGATCCGGGAGATCAGTGAAGAGATGACACAGTTTGACGGAAATGATTTCAGTCGCCTGATTGAACTGAATACCAATACAGAACTGGATCAGATCGGACATTCCTACAATAAGATGCTAAAAATATTGAGAATCTTCTGGCAGAGATCAAAAACAGGAAGGGGTGCTCAGACGGACGGAGTTGAACATGCTTCTGGCACAGATCAATCCACATTTCCTTTATAATACGCTGGATACAATTTACATGCTTGCGCGGATAAACGGAGAAGAGACAACCATGAAGATGATTCAGGCACTTTCCAAATATCTGCGTCTGTCACTCAGCAAGGGCAGTGATATCGTGACGGTGGAGGACGAACTGGAAAATGTAAAAGAGTTATATGGAAATCCAACAGATCCGGAATGCAAATCTGTTCCGGTATGAGATTGAGTGTAAGGTGGAAGAGAAGAGTACGTGGATGCTGAAGCTGATCTTGCAGCCACTTGTCGAGAACGATCAAGCACGGATTCTGCGAAATTTATGAGAATGGTCTGATCGGATTGAGATTGCGAGGAGGATAGCCAGCTGAAAATCGTGGTATTCAATAATGGGAAGCCGATTGACCGGGAAATGATGGAAAGATCAATGCCTTAAACGGGCATCCGATTCTGGAGGCAAAAAAATGCTTCCAGGATAAAGGGACACGGATATGGAGTGGTGAATGTACTGACCAGACTGCGGCTGAAATATGGAGAGGATGTGCTGTTTTACTATGAGGCAGAAGAAAATGGAACCCGGTGTACAATCAAATTCCGGATGACGGAAAGGAGAAACGTGATTTATAGAAAATATTTGCAATCGGTGTTTTTGTATCGCACTGGTTCTGACAGTGCTGACCGGATGTGGTAAAAATACGGGGCAGACAAGCCGGAGCACAGAAAAAAAAGGAGATTGATATTCCGATCATTCTGACGGTAGATCCGACTTCCGGCAAGAAAACGGAACAGGATGTCGTTGATGCATTTAATGAAGAATATGCCGGTACGTATCATATGCAAGTGGAATGGATCATGGAGACGGAAGAGGAATACCGAAAAAATCTGAAACGGTTAAATGTCACAGACGAGCTTCCGGCTGTGATCTATGATGTGCGCACCCTGCCGTCCTTTATCAGATGATGGTTGCGGATGGACGGATCGAGAATCTGAGTCCGTATCTGGAAGAGGATGAAGAGTGGAGGAATATGATCGAACCGGCGGTGATGGAAGGCTGTACGGATGAGGATGGCAATATCTATCTTGGACCGATCAGTACGGCGGCATTTGCGTGCGCCGGCATGTTTTGGAATCCGGAGCTTTTTGCGGAAGCAGGGATTGAGAAATTCCGGAGACATGGGAAGAATTCTGGGACTGCTGTGACCGGCTGCAGGCAAACGGAATCACACCGCTTGGACTTCACACTGAAGGAACCGGCTGGGCGCCGATGCTGATTGCAACAGCAGAGGCAGCACACACGGAAGAAGGCTATGCATTTATGAAAGAGCTTCTCCCAGAAAGCTATTCAATGATACCGGTCTTGAAATTGCAGAAACCTTTGCAGAAATTGTTTCGGTATACAACAGAAGATGCAATTCATGCGGACTACGATGTGGCATACAATAATTTTGTCACAGGAAAGGTGGCAATGATCCCGAACGGATACTGGATGATCGACCAGTTGCCGGAAGAATGGAAAGAAAAGGTAAGATTTTCCGCATTTCCGGAAATAAACTGATCGCCTCACCGGAAACCTTTGGCTGGGCGGTGGTTTCCACTTACAGCGAGGAGGTCAAAGAAGGAGCGGTTGAATTTTGAAATTTCGCACGAAATTCAATCTGGAAGAGAAGAAAGAGCTGATGGACAAGAACGGACGCACTGAAATCAGCCAGCTCCTTCAGGATTATGTAAATGCCTACAATAACAATCCGCAGATCGTTCCGAACTATCAGGTGAAATGGAACTCCATCCTTCAGGAAGAGACGATCGGGGAGTGCCTGCCACAGCTTGCCGCCAGGAAAATGACGCTTGCGCAGATGGTGGAGACTGCCGATGAAAGTATCCGGGAGTATGAGAAAAGAGATGATGGGAGGAGAAGGCTGTTGGTGTCATTTTATCAATAACAAATTTTTTACATTTCGAAAAGTATATTTTTTTGTTAAAGGAGGTTTGCGATTTGTTACAGCCTTTGATTGGATTCTTGCTATTATTTAAGCATGAAAAGAAATCCAGACGAGGAGGAACGAAATTATGAAAAACAAAAAAGATGGCTGGCACTGGGGCTGGTAGGAATCATGACACTTGGATGCTTTGCAGGATGTGGAAGCAAGAGCGATGGCAAAATTGCAGACGGTAAAGGGGACAGCAGCAAAGGATCTGTATACTATCTGAACTTCAAACCGGAGCAGGATCCACAGTGGCAGGAGCTGGCTGCAAAATATACGGAAGAGACAGGCGTAGATGTAACAGTTGTTACAGCAGCATCCGGCGAATATGAAACAACTCTGATGAGTGAAATGGGTAAGAGCGGTGCTCCTACTATGTTCCAGGTAAATGGTCCTGTAGGTCTTGCAAACTGGAAAGATTACTGCTATGACCTGTCTGGCAGTGATATTTACAAAGAACTCACAAGTGATGACTATGCACTGAAAGACGGAGATTCTGTATAGGTATCGGATATGTAATCGAAACTTATGGAATTATCACAAATAAAACATTAAACTTAAAAAGAAGCAGGATATACACCGGATGACATCAAATCTTTTGCAGATCTGAAAAAAGTAGCAGAAGACATTACAAATAGAACTTCGAACTTGGATTTGCTGCATTTACATCCGCAGCAGGTATGGATGGATCCTCTGACTGGAGATTTAAGACCCATCTGGCAAACCTGCCGATCTACTTTGAGTATCAGACAGATGGCATCAGCAGCACAGACGCAATCAAAGGAACCTACCTCGACAACTACCGTGACATCTGGAATCTGTACATCAACAACAGTACATGTGCTCCTGCAGAACTTCAGCTAAGACCGGTGATGATTCCAGAAACGAATTCCTTGCAGGCCAGGCAGTCTTCTTCCAGAATGGTTCCTGGGAATACGGTAACCTGACTGGCGAAGATGGATACACTGACGACGACCTGGCTATGATTCCGATTTACATCGGCGTAGGCGACGAGGCAAACCAGGGTCTCTGCACAGGTACAGAAAACTATTGGTGTGTAAACAAAGGGCTGATGAAGCAGATATTCAGGCAACACTGGATTTCATCAACTGGTGTGTAACTTCTGATGAGAAGGAACCAAGAGCATGGCAGACGATATGGGATTCGACATTCCGTTTAAGGGCGCTCAGGAATCTCAGAATCTCTTTATCAAAGAAGACAAACAGATGACCAAAGACGGAAAGACTCCGGTAGCATGGAACTTCTCAACAATGCCTTCAGAAGAGTGGAAAAATGGTGGCCATCTGCACTGACCGCTTACGCGGCAGATGAGACCGATGCAAACTGGGATGCAGTAGTATCTGCATTTGTAGATGGATGGGCATCTGAATACAAAAGCTTGCAAATGAATAAATAAGTTGCATAAAAAGAACGGGCCCTGGGGCAGGCGGCTTGCCTGCCCTTTTAAAAGAGGGAGAGCCTGTACGAAGCGGGTTTTTTCTGGATATGGGAACCTACGTTTTCCATATAAAAAAATAAAAAGTGAAATGAGAGCCACCTGGTAGGAAGATCCTTCCGGGCAAAAGGAAAAGAGGGAGGATTTCTATGGAAAAGGCACTGAAAAAACATGCACCAATATTTGTTCTCCCAACATTTCTTGCATTTGTGATCAGTTTATCATTCCGTTTGCACAGGGGTTATATCTTTCCTTTTGTAAATTTACAACAGTAGGAAATGCAACATTTGTTGGAATATCAAATTATACAGCAGCGATCAAGGATACATCCTTTACGAGTTCATTTAAATTTACAGTATTATTTGCGATTGTATCGATCTTACTGATTAACGTACTGGCATTTGGCCTGGCACTGCTTCTGACACAGAAATTAAAAGGAACCAATATTTTCAGAACCATCTTTTTCATGCCAAACCTGATCGGTGGTATCGTACTTGGTTATATCTGGCAGATCCTCATCAACTGTGTGCTTACGATCATCGGACAGCCGCTTCTGGCACTGAATTCATCAGCCGGTTACTGGGGACTTATCATTCTGATGTGCTGGCAGCAGATCGGATATATGATGATCATCTACATTGCAGGTCTGCAGAGTGTACCGGATGATCTGATCGAAGCAGCAGAGATTGACGGAGCAGCAAAGTGGGATATCCTCTGGAAGATCAGAGTTCCGATGGTAATGTCTTCCATTACGATCTGCGTCTTCCTGACACTTACCAATTCATTTAAATTGTTTGACCAGAACCTGGCTCTTACAGGTGGTGATCCGAACCATTCCACAGAAATGCTTGCCCTGAACATTTACCAGACCTTCTACGCACGTGCCGGAATGCAGTGGAAAGGTTATGGACAGGCAAAAGCAGTGATCTTCTGTGCTCTGGTTATCATTATTTCACTGGGAAAGCAACAAGATCTAGTCGATGGCCGCGATGGTATGCGCGCGTGGACAGCAAAATTCTGCCGCATGAGTCTAATATCTCTGCGTCTTTGATGGTCGTGCCGTTCCAGATGGTGATGTTCACACTGTCGAAGCACGGCCGATACCCTCAAGCTCAATACCCCCTGGACCATCCCCCATCATCTACCTCGGCTTCGGCGCGGGAGGCTTGCGATCTTCATGTTCGTCGGCTTTGTCGAGTCGATCCAGCTTGAGATCAGAAGAGGCCGCCGCCATCGACAGCGCGGCCAGCGCACGTATTTCTCCGTTATGCGCCGATCTTTGCGCCCGATGATCTCCGTCAGTATTCTCGAATCATGTGGGTGTGGAACGACTATCTGCTGCCCTATCTCGTGCTCGACCGCACAAAGTATATGACCATCCCCATCCCCGTGCAGTATCCTCGCTGGCAGCTGCACTGTTGACCTCGGCGCGACGATGGCCGTCATCATGCTCGGCATC
>VOFC01005636.1_pt1 | contig 12115 bp, 18 predicted proteins | sample 5384161 | NCBI WGS metagenome assembly VOFC01 (sample SAMN12384722, study PRJNA508395) | human gut metagenome | isolation source: healthy gut B | host: Homo sapiens | reverse complement strand
GATGGTATCAGGATCGGTAAAGGCATCCGGATTCGTCGAATGCATTGAAAAAACTTTCTTCTCAACGGCATCCAATAAAGAAGCTGTTTCGGAAGGTTCCTTTTGGGAAGGATTGAAAAGTGACGGAAACATGAGCTTTGCCACTCCGCCGCTGTATCTTTCATCAAACCATGCCCAGATTTCTTCCTGATCAGTTCCAGCAGGAAAGTTAAACCATGGTTCAGCAAGTACAAGACGGTCTTCAGAATCCGGATCAAATGGGACATCCGTTAAAGATTTCCATAAATCTTCCAGTAACAAATCTGAAGATCTGTACTTTTTAACAGGAACTACTTTTCCCTTGTCGTTAGAAGCAAGAATCCAAATCTGCTCATAAGCTGGGAAAGGGAAACTCACTTTGGTGGCTGCCGCAAAAACCGCATCATCTAAGCTCGAAAAGAACTTTTTGTCCCTTTGGGCCAGAGGAGCAGATAGGAATCTTCAAGCTCTAAATTCGGTAAATCATAAATGGTAACCGCCCATTCAATGCAATCGTATTCGGTATAGCCATTTCCACTTGTATAATGCGAATACGCCAGTTCAGCGTAGTCTTCTGCTTCTTCATCTGGTAATCCATAGACTGTGATTAATTCGTTTCTCATGAAACTCTTGATATGTTCAGCATGAGCCTCCATGATTTCTTCGTCTGTTAAGACAATTTCTTTTCCATTTCTGTAAATTTTCATATAATTTTCCTTTCGATACAATGTTTTTCAGAACGTATATTTAGTTACTCCTTTCTTTGATAATTTGTTCTGATACAGATAGAATAGAAAATTCTTCCAAAAACAAAAAGCCGGGAGCTTATGCCCCCGGTTTTATCTCTTTTTCAATGCTTTCAAGTAATCTTCTTTGCGTATTGTTTCCGATGAATACTTATTGAGATAGTCCAAAAATATTTTTCTTCCCGGATATAATACTGAAAAATGCACTTTGCGCTTCTGCTGCGCTCTCAAAGTCAAAGCTGACGCGGAACAACTTTCCCTTTTTGGGATATGTTCGGCCATTATTGCAAATATTATTTTGTGCAACGGGATATAAAGCGATCGTTGCATTTTTGCTGCCTTATATTCGCAGGACCAATCCTCTAAGTGAATAAGTATTCCATCAGGAGAATGTTCGCGCTGAAGTATTGTCATTTCATATCCTCAAATAAATTCTACATCACAAAGCAACGTATAATGGTGTATTGGACCTGATCCTTTTGTAACAACATGCATAAAATGCTTTTTTCAGATGCTGAATTTCATCAAATGAGATTTCATGCATATCTTCATCTCCGCCTGAATTTCCCATGACAATGAGATTTCCCACCAGCATTGGCTGGCCATCATTATTTACAGCAGATACCAGTGCAGGACGCTTGGAAAGACCCTCATCATCGCAAATGATCTCATACTCTCGGTCACCGATAGTACGAGATACAATATCTATCGTCTGGCAGTGAATGAATTTTTGATAATCCTCCAGATCAAATACATCTACAGAGTGCGTTTTTCCTTCAATAACATCAAGCAAATATCCTCTCACATTACATTCCTTTCTTTAATTAAATCAGCTGAATAATGCATCCACGATCCCCGGAACGATATACCCGAATTGCATCTGCAGAGAATTTTCGAACAAAATGATCATCATCATAGATGCGCATCCATGTGTTGAATTCGCAGATGAGTTCATAGTGATCTGGAATGTGTGTTTGTACATTGACAATATAAGCTGAATAAGTTCCATCTTCCCCCGAAAAAAAGTTTTTTAACTGAAATCCTTTTCCACGTTCAAAACCGGAAAGAATTAAGATGCCGATATCACTGCTGCCAATGTGTTCTGTGTTCTTTTGATAATCCATTTAAAAAAAAATCTCCTTACATATAATCAAAAATAGAAAGTTGTCCCACGGGAAGTGTTTCCTTGCTTTCAAAAAAAAAAGGTTTCTGCGTCTCATTCGGTGCTGTTATGACCGCCTTTTCACGGCTGGAGCAGCGACCTGTAACGGTAATGGTCTTCTCTATCTTATCCGTAACAGGATGCTGTTTTAGAATTGGGAAATACTCATTTCTGCGCAGAATATTACGCAATGCAACCAGTTCTCTTGATCCCGAGTTAAAAAAAACTTTTAAAGCACAGAGTTCCTTTTCAAGTGCACTTTTTACATCGGGATCGTTCTCATTCCCAGCAGCATCTGTAAGGGGTAAGGTAAAGATTCTGGGCATCTTGCATAATTTCACCTTTTTTTGCCATGTAATCATCTGGGACCACTGGCGGAAGCTCTTTATGATACGCTTCCGGATAGTCTTTTTGGCTCTAAAACTTCTTCACACTGTTCTCTATAGTACAAAATATGATTTCGTACCAAGTTCAGGTTAGTCCTGTCACACCAGAAGGGATCACTGCCGCCATTCTTATACAGCAAATCCCAGCGTTCATAAGCTTTTTCGAGATTTTCGGCCAATAACTGCCGAACATCTTTTTTTTTTTCCTGGCCATAAATAATAAAACCTCCATTGACATATTGTTTTTCAGACATTTCCTTATTTAGTTCTCCTTTCGTATGAATTTGCCTGATATGATAAGTATTGTGAATGGGCAGGAAAACAATCGGATCAGAAAAGCAGAAAATCAGAACATGTGTGCGGCGGACACAGAAAGAGCAGAAGCAAAAGAATATTCTCCTGCCTCTGCTATCCAATATTTCCTTTAGTTTTGTTGTAACCGCGTGTATATCCAGAATATTTGGCTATATTATCGCGCTCGAGAGCATTCAGGGAACGATACCCACTCCCTTTAAATGGAATCGTATGAATGTAGAATTTATCTCCATTCTTATAATCTCTATATACATCTCGGCAGCCATGTCCGGTTAAATGATCATTTACCCGTTTCATCACCCGCTGGCTCTGTCCTACATAGTTTTTCTTGTTTTTGCAATTATGCAAAACATATACACCCGAAAAAGTCTGTGCAGTGAACCCGCCGCCGTTCGAATTTCTTCACGGTCATAATCGAACTTATTGGCAAGAACGGAATTTTGAATGTAATCTTAGGCTTTTGAGACGCTTTATCGAATTTATGCCGTGCCTTATGTTTTGAGTGAAGAAAATGCAGGAGCAATATCAGGCCAAGGCAAAAAGCACAGCCGACAAAGAATGAAAATAAATCTTTAGGCCAAGCTTCTCCTGTTCTATTCCATATAAAGGCGTTCCATCGGGGATATATGTAATCTATAATTTTGATAACACATGTTGAAAAAATCATGAAAAAATGTTTCAAACAGCTTTGATAAAAAGTTCCATAATTTTCCAAATTCCCTGATAAATATCTATTTTAGAAGTTTCGAAATTGACTCAAAATGATGTACCTCCTTGTTCACTATTTACATGCAACCGGATACTTACCATAAAATTCCAGGGTTTTAAAAAACGATTATAGTTATCAGATAATGCATCAACGGTAAGGACTTTCTTGTCATCCATGTCATATAAGGTAACGTCCTGCTTTTCCCCCTATTCTTACATTCTTTATATCAAAAACAGATACCGATTGGGTTCTATGAAATAATTTATGAATTTTTAATTCAGTCTTGTTTACCTCCAATTTCCAACTGGAGGTCCAGATACAACAAACAATCCGATCCCGGCAAAAATAAGCGCAAATCGAAAATGTCCTGCTGTGATATTGGAATTTGAAGTTACTTTAAAAAAAAACACACCAAACAGTATGATTTCAAAGCGAATATGGTCATATATACATATTTAACAGATGCCGGACAACTTACAACATAGCTTTCAGAGTTTTGAGTGGTTGTTGGGCTTGATGACTTTTTTTCTGTTGTTCAGATAATGGACAAGATAGTCTACCACCATACAAGAAATATATAGGGTAATTGCTAACACGATTCTCTTCATAGGTTGCCTCCCAGCTTTGGATATTTTTTCTCATATATAGTATTGTAAAAAAAAAATAAAATTGGACAAAAAAAAGAGATCCTTTCGGACCTCTTTGGGTATATCAATTATCATGGATGACAGGCGCAACCTGGTATAAAAGCTGAACGGTATCCTCCTGAATGTTATCATTCATGGCATTAAACATGGAAAATCCCTGTAAACGATACCTAATTTGGGATCTTTCTGCCCATAACTAACCATATGAATACCTTGCCGGAGTTGATCCATATCATCGATCTGCTGCTGCCAGTATTTATCAACCGTTTTGAGCAACAGCGTTCGTTCGATTTCCCTCATCATATGCTCATTCGGGTATGCCTGCTCCATCAAAGCTTCTTTTTCTGATATAATACCTTGGCACTCGTATGCAGACTTTTAACAAAATCATCTTCCTTGGTATCAGCATCGCCGATTGTCGGCAGCGGAATGATTGGTAATAAGTTGTCATTGAGCAATTTTGCCGAGATTTCATTTCCTTCATAGGATTCGATTACTTTTCGATCAATAATGGAATCGATCATATACAAAATATCGGAATGGATATCCTCGCCATTTAAGACTTTCAGGCGTTCTCTGTATATAATCTCCCGCTGATCATTGTTGACCTGATCGTACTCAAAGAAGACTTTTTCGAGAAGCAAAATGGTTCTCCTCTACCTTTTTCTGCGCTTTTTCGACGGAACGGGACAGCATACGGTGTTCGATCGGCATGCCATCCTTAATTCCAAGGTTCTCAAAGATGGAAATATATTTTCGGAACCAAATAAACGCAGCAGGTCATCTTCCAGAGAAATAAAAAATTTTGAAACACCCGGATCTCCCTGTCGTCCAGAACGGCCTCTTAGCTGATTATCTACTCTTCGGCTCTCAGAGCGTTCTGTGCCAATCACATACAGGCCGCCGGCTTCTTTGGATCTGCTGTCCAGCTTTATGTCAGTACCGCGGCCAGCCATATTGGTAGCAATCGTTACTGCCCCAAATTGTCCCGCTTTTGCCACGATTGCAGCTTCCATTTCTGGATTTTTCGCATTCAGCACATTATGAGCAATGCCTTTTTTCAGGAGCATCTCAGACAAAATCTCGGAAACTTCAATTGTTTCGGTTCCAACTAAGATCGGCTGGCCTTTTTGTGGATTTTTCGTACTCTTTTTTACGATAGCAGCATATTTTTCCGCCTTGGTTTTGTATACAGAATCATTAAGATCTTTTCGGATGATTGGGCGGTTGGTAGGAATATGGATAACATCCATTCCATAAATATCACGGAATTCCTGCTCTTCTGTCTGTCCGGTTCCTGTCATTCCGCATTTTCTCTCATATTTATTGAAAAAGTTCTGAAACTGATCGTTGCCAGCGTCTTATTTTCCGGTCGGATGGATACCCCTTCCTTGGCTTCCAACGCCTGATGCAGACCGTCTGAAAAGCGGCGGCCGGGCATAATACGTCCGGTGAAGGTATCAACCAATAAGACTTCATCATCACGCACTACGTAATCTTTGTCTTTATGCATTAATGCATTGGCACGCAGCGCATTCACCATTCCGTGCTGGATGCTGAGATTTTCTGGGTCCGAAAGATTCCCAATATGGAACATTTCTTCAATTTTGGCAACTCCGGCTTCTGTCAGGAACAAATTGTTATCTTTCTCATCTGCTACATAATCTCCGAATCTGTTCCCATTTCTCCGGAAATATAATCAATTTTATTTAATTCCGTTGTCTCGCCACGCTCAAGCATCTTTGCAAAACGATCAAATGCAAGATATTTGCCTTTGGAGCAGAATTTTGTACCGGAAATGATCAGCGGAGTACGTGCCTCATCAATCAGAACCGAATCCACCTCATCAATAATACAAAAATGCAGTCCGCGCTGAACCATCTGAGATTTGCGTACAGCCATATTATCCCGTAAATAGTCAAAGCCCAGCTCATTATTTGTGATATAGGTAATATCTTTGGCATACTGAACCTTTCGATCAGGAGCTTCCATATCCTGCGTAATACAGCCACAGGACAGTCCCATCCATTCATACACCTGTCCCATCTGATCGGAATCTCGTTTTGCCAGATAATCATTGACCGTCACGACATGCACACCTTTTCCGGTTAATGCGTTCAAATAAGCAGGAAGAGTGCATACAAGTGTCTTACCTTCGCCAGTACACATTTCGGCTACTCGTCCTTGGGACATAATAATTCCGCCCATGATCTGAACAGGAAATGGTTCCATCCCCAGAACCCGCTTATCCGCTTCCCGGATAGCTGCGTAGGCTTCAGGCAGAAGATCATTCAGAGATTCTTCTTTCAGACGTTGTTTAAATTCTTCTGTTTTAGATTTTAACTGTTCATCCGACAACTGTGCGTATTCTGGCTGCAGCTCCAGAATCTGCTTTACGGTCTTTTTAATTCTTTTTTAATTCATGATCGCTGTGGGTTTTAAAAAATTTCATATATATATATTCTCCATTCAATGTTTTTTATTTTAGCTTCTACTTGAAGTATTGTAAAGATTTTATTGAATGGATTTTTGACGTACAAGAATTTTTAGACAAAAAGGAGCCGGAGAGATAAGGGAATCTCTCCGGAAGGTATGAAAAAGAAAATGTTTGTTTTTCTTGTGGACAACTATAACTATACATAATAGTTGTGTCCAATATGTGGTCGAAACATGAAGAAAGCATAAAAAAACCGGTAATCGCAATGCGAAAACCGGATTCTCCTTCTAAACGTGTTAGAGGAGTTATTATTATGATATTCGTTGCAAAGGAAAAAGTCAATGTAAAAATACGTCCGTGTTATTGAGTGTTTTGCCAAACGTCAGGAACCTTCATATCTTTTCAGTCTAACTCAAACGTCAACTGTTCTGCTTGCGGCGGAATATAGTTTGTCCATATGACCTCTGTCCGCCGTGCATGACTCTGTGTTCTGCCTTCCAACTCGATACGATGCCAATCTTTTAGCATATTGCGGTATAAATCCGAATCATACCCGGAAAGAACTACAGGTCCCGGATGATCTAATATAACTTCCAACAACTTCTCATGGTCTGCATCTGACATTTCTTTGGCATATTGCAGACCACCAGCACGGGAGGAAAGAACATAAGGCGGGTCCAGATAAAGAAGGACAGCGTTATATCTGTATTTTGGAATCAGCTCCAGTGCCGGCATACATTCGATTTGTACGCCGCGTAAACGGGCTGCCGCCTCTTCAAGTCTGGACGGCAACGATGCCCAATTCTTGGCTGCATAGGCTCTTTCGCGTCCATGTATATCAGACTTCCAGCCGGATACAGGGCCGCCTGTGCGGAATCCATGCCCCATATTAAGCATAACACAATAATTCACAGCCTGCTCCAAAGAATTTTGAGCCTTATTTTGTACTGCATTGTTATAAACAGAGTGTGAATAAGGAATATACCATAGCTCATGGGCAAGCTTTTCTGGATCATTTTTTAACCATTGAAAAAAATTTACCACATTTTCATCCAGATCGTTAATAGTTTCTATGTCGGATCGGCTTTTATTAAACAAAACTGCGCCACTTCCGAAATAAGGTTCCAAATATGTATGGTGTGGCGGGAAAAGAGAAACAATCTGCTTTGCAATCCTCCATTTACTTCCCGGGTACTGAAGAATAGATTTCATTTGGACCTCCTGTTGCTCTTTTTATTACTCTCTTCTACTGCTTCTGCAGCCAAACGCAGAATTTCCGTATCATGATATACATCCGCCAAGACAAAACTTGTTTTTCCGGACTGACGTTCTCCCAGAAGCAGCCCAACTCCTCGCAGTTCCATGTCTTTTCCGCAATAACAAAACCATCATTTGTGCTTTCCATGATGTCAAGGCGTTCGCAAGGATCATTGTTTCCATTCACAAAAAATGCAATAGCTTTGCCATTTTCCCCGCCCTACCCGACCGCGAAGCTGATGGAGCTGTGCCATACCAAAACGATCCGCATCTTCAATCATGATCACGGAAGCGTTTGGAACATTAACGCCTACCTCAACAACAGTAGTTGCTATCAACAACTGGATTTCATTCTTCTGGAATTTTTCCATAATAGAAGCTTTTTCCTTTGCAGAAAGCTTTCCGTGTAAGATGCCGATCTGAACATCTGGAGGATATTCCTTCCGAAGAAATTCGGCATAGCTCTGGACATCAGCAACCGGAAACAATGGGTTCTGCTCTACCATTGGACATATAATATATGCCTGCCTTCCTTGCTGGATCTGGCGGTAAATCATCCGCCATGCCTTGGAACGCCTCACTCCGCGAGATTACACAATTTTTTAAAGGCAGTCGATTAGCAGGTCGCTCGTTAATGGTAGAAATATCCATATCTCCGTATAAAATAAGTCCAAGAGAACGGGGAATTGGAGTTGCACTCATTGTAACAACGTGAGGCCTCTTACCCTTGTTCTGTAAAGATGTCCGCTGTGAAACACCAAATCGGTGCTGTTCATCAATAATAACAATTCCCAGCTTTTGATATGCGACCGATTCTGAAATTACAGCATGGGTTCCGATAATCAGGTTAGCTGTGCCATCCGCAATTCTTCGATAGATCGCTTTTTTCTGTTTCGTTGTTCCTGTAACTAAGACACATGCATAAGGCAGATTATAATTTTTCAGGAAACCCATCATATCTTCATAGTGCTGTTCTGCCAAAACCTCTGTTGGAGCCATTAAAACAGCCTGATAGCCGTTATCAACCGCTAATAACATAGCTAAAAAGCCAACAATGGTCTTACCAGCGCCAACATCTCCCTGAATCAGCTGGTTTGCCCGATATTTTCCGCACAGCTCTGTCTCCAGCTTTTTCCATGCCTGTTGCTGCGCATTCGTCAATGTGTAGGGCAGTCCCTTTATGACAACGTTATTAAGCAAGCTTGATTTTTTCATCGGACATGCGTTTGGCTCTTCTGCAGCATAGTTTTCCGCCAGCTCTTTCTTGAACTGATAAAATTCTTCAAATTTTAAACGGTATACAGCTTGCTTTTGCGTAGATTCACTTTGTGGAAAATGGATTTCTCTTAAAGCATCTGCTCTGGAATATAAGTTGTATTTTTTGAAGCACTGTTTCAGGCAATGTCTCTGGAATCTCCATTTCAAGGGCTTCCCGGACGCAGCTTCGAAGTAATCTCTGCGAAATACCAGATGTAGACGGATATACAGGAAGCATTTTTTTCCTAATAATTCCTTATATTCTTCCGGTGAATATAAAGAAGGCTGGAACATACAGGGTTTATCACGAAAAAAAGAAATTGGACCGCGTAATATAGCCTTACTCCCTCTTTTTAACTGACGAACGGTATAAGGCGGATGAAACCAAGAGATATTGATGTCTCCGCTGGAATCTTCCCCCAGATACGGGTAACTTTACCGGAACGCATCACATTGACCTTTAGCTGTACCCAAATGCTCACAACGGTACCTTCTTCCAAATGGGCAAGATCCTTAATATAGGTAAGATAAGGAAAGTATTCATAATGGTTCGGATAATATTGTAAAAAATCTTCTGCTTTTAAAATTCCTATCTTTTTTTTAATTTTCGTTCTGTTTTTTCACCAACACCGGATAAATTCACCAACTTCTGCTCCTTTCCCGGAAATTTAGCCTATTTTATAGAAGGCTATATAGATAGTATTAAGAAAAATAGTGAGAAACAGATTCACGTAGGAAAAAAACACACAAAAAAAAATATCCTACAAACTGTATTGAAGACATTCTTTTTTGGCTTTTTTAGTTTATTTATATGATTATTTAACGGGAAACAAATATCCATTTTCCAAACGATAAATTTTATCGAATCCATCCAGTTCTTCATAATGATGAGTGATTAATAATACGGTTTTTTTCTTTCATCTGGCTTGTTATCATCTCATGCAAGTATGTACGTGATTCAGTGTCAAAACCAGTTGTTGCTTCATCCAGAATTACAATAGGAGCATTCTTTAATAATGCTCGTGCAATAGCTATCTTTTGCTTTTCTCCACCAGAAAGTGTTGCTCCATCGTTTCCTACTTTGGTATGTTCTTTTTTCAGAAAAATGCTCTAAATATTCGGCCACTTTACTTTGAACCAAGGTATCTTTTAATTTATTTTGTTCTGCATTTCCGGTTAAATCAATATTTTCTATAATCGTTCCAATAAATAAGAAAGGTTCCATTTGTCAGTTCTGATGTGCTTTTCGACCATCGGTTCGTCTACTTCTGATAAAAAAGTACCACGAAATCTGAATTTCTATTTGGAAAACATGTCACAGCTTTTTTTTCCAGAATATTTTCATACCCCCAGGCTCCCTTCTGACGCTTAATATAATAGACACATGTTTTTCCAAAAGTCTCCTTCATGAATCGCCTGCCGCGTGATCACCTTTGGGAAAAATATCATCAGAAGTGATTTCAATTTTTCCCTCAATCGTCTCACCAACTGTATGTTTTTCATACAGATTTACCGTAAGCTCATATAAATCATCCTTTCGGATGACAGAGTAAACTTCCTCCAACCAGAAGATCTCTGCCCTCCTGCAGCAAAGATTCCGGAACATTATCATACGCGCTGATATAGCCAATTGCCTGATCTGCTGCACTTACTTCCAAATCAACTGGAAATTCATACTCAATGCTGCCTTCCTGTGCCTCCTCTGTCCAGACGGAAGGAAGCGTTTTGTTCTCTTCTTTGACCGACCAAAACGTTGCGGCAGTTAAAAACAGAAACCACAGAGCGATTAACCCTATACTTATTTTTTTGAACTTCATCGTACTTTCTTCCCCTCTACGCTTTCACACCGGACATACTGATTCCCTGTATCAAATGGTCCTGTCCCATTAAGAATATCAATAAAACTGGTACTGCGTAAAAATCGGACGCTGCATAAAAGATATCCGGCTGTTCCTCTAAAATCTGGCAAAGATACACGGATAACGGCTGCTGATATGGCTCCCTTAAAAAGATGACCGCTTGGTCTACAATATTCCAATTGTCAATAAAAATCAAGATTAATGCAGCAGCAATGGCTGAACTCAAATTAGGCTTTACAATGGAACGATAAATTCTGTATTCGCTGGCTCCGTCCAGTCTGGCTGCTTCTAACGTTTCCTGCGGAAAATCCTGTATCTGCTGACGAATCAGAAATACCCCCAATGGCTGAAACATTGCCGGAAGAATAATTGCCAAGGACGAATTTTGAATGCCCAGCCAATTCGCCACTAAATAATTTGGCACTAAAGTCAGCTGCAGCGGCATAAGCATGACAATCATGTAAAGATAGAACAAAATCTCCTTGTATTTCCACCTGCATTGCCAAAAGCCGTATGCGGCAAGCGGTGCAAGCAAAAGCTGTCCAATCAAAACCGGAATAGTAATAATCAGGGAATTCCACATCATCCGCAAATACAAAGGTCTCTTAAAGAGCAATATAAGATACTCTTCTGGAACTTGTACCGACTTTCCAGCCACAAACAACAACGGAATGACTGCCAAAATGACAGCTCCCATGCAGATCAGCTTTTCGAAAAAAATTCGAATATCTCTTTTTCATAAAATCACCCACAAAAAGATCTTTACAAATAATCCAGATTTCTTCCTCTGAACTCGATAAATGATGCCCAGAAAGATTCCCAGTATGATAAACATACACCATGCTGCAGCAGACAGTTTCTGCATATTAAGTGACAAAAACTGGTTATTCATATAGTGCTGCAGCATATAAACATACGGTGATGGATAGGCCCCATACAGCATGTAGATCTCTTTAAAAACCTTAAAGAGAATTCACGATCGACATCAACAGCACAACTAACGTCGTTGGTTTTAATAAGATCCATGTAATATATTGGAATTCCTGCCGGCCCTGTAGCTCCATCCAGCTGGCACTGCTCATGATAGATCTGCGGAATCCAGTTTATCCCGGACCAGAAAAGGACAATCGAAAAACTGATATTTTTCCACAGATACATCAGGATAATAATCAAAATGGCCCATCTAGAATTCTCAATATCGAACATGTTTTTTCCAAAAAGCTGTAAAAACCCATCCAGAAAACCATTTCTCTCAAACAAATATTTCCAGAAAGCAATCACCGTTCCGAAGGGACGATTAAAGGGGATCAGGAGCAGGATAA
>VOFC01006387.1_pt1 | contig 12126 bp, 15 predicted proteins | sample 5384161 | NCBI WGS metagenome assembly VOFC01 (sample SAMN12384722, study PRJNA508395) | human gut metagenome | isolation source: healthy gut B | host: Homo sapiens | reverse complement strand
AGTAAAAGACAACTGATAGTATTTCATTTTACACTTTATATATTGCTGTTGTTTGAGTTTATACAATATCTACAATATAAAGTTTTACAAACTCATAACAAATTATTTCTGCGATATTAGTTATTTGTAATCATAAAGGGCAAGTTATTTCAGTCTTTTATTGATTCTTATATAAATGGAAAAACAAAGCGTAACGAACGATGTTTCTTATCTATTCGCTACGCTTTATTCTATTTGTTATCTTGCTTTTTTATCTTACGTATTATTCCCACTCTATTGTTGAAGGTGGTTTTGAAGAAACATCATAGCAAACACGATTCACTCCTTTTACATTGCGAATAATATCGTTACTTACCTTTGCAATAAAAATCATATGGAAGTCGTGCCCAATCTGCTGTCATTGCGTCAACACTTGTAACTGCACGTAAAGCAACTGCACGCTCATAAGTACGTTCATCACCCATTACTCCAACACTCTTTATAGGAAGCAAAACAACTCCGGCTTGCCATACTTGGTTATATAATTCATCTTCTTTGCCGTTTTGATCTTTTACTTTCCATTCATGCAGTCCACGAATGAATATATCATCAGCATCTTGAAGTACACGAACTTTCTCTGGAGTTATATCTCCTAAGATTCTTACAGCAAGTCCTGGACCAGGGAAAGGATGACGCAGTATTAGTTTGTCAGGCATATTCAATTGTTTGCCAACTCTTCTGACTTCGTCCTTAAAAAGCCATTTCAAAGGTTCGCAAAGTTTCAAATTCATCTTCTCAGGCAGTCCACCTACATTATGATGACTTTTTATTGTCTTGCCGGTTATATTCAAACTTTCAATACGGTCAGGATATATCGTGCCTTGAGCAAGCCAACGCACATCTTTAAGTTTCAATGCTTCCGCCTCAAAGACATCTATAAAACCCTTACCTATTATTTTGCGCTTTTTTCCGGTTCTGTAACACCGGCAAGTTCTTTGAAAAACTTTTCGCTTGCATCTACGCCTATTACATTCAGACCTAAATTCTTGTATTCTCCAAGTACGCTCTCAAATTCATTCTTTCGCAGCATACCATGATCAACAAAAATGCAAACCAAATTCTTCCCAATAGCTTTATTCAGTAATACAGCAGCAACAGAAGAGTCTACGCCACCACTAAGTCCGAGAACAACTTTATCGTTTCCGAGTTGAGACTTCAGTTCCGCTACAGTTGTATCAACAAATGAAGCAGCACTCCAATCTTGTTTGCCTCCACATATATCTACTACGAAATTCTTTAGAAGCTGTGTCCCTTGAGTTGAATGGAAAACCTCAGGATGAAACTGCACTCCCCAAATCTTTTCTGTTTCAGAAGCGAACGCTGCATATTTCACCTTATCCGTAGATGCTATAACCTTATATCCTTCAGGAATAGCCGTTATTGAATCTCCATGACTCATCCAAACCTGAGAATTAGGAACAAATCCCTTAAAAAAGAGGATCGTTTGTGTCAATCATACCAAGATTTGCACGACCATATTCTCTTGTTCCCGCCGGTTCTACTTTCCCTCCATGAGTGTAAGCTATATATTGTGCTCCATAACAAATACCCAATACCGGGTAACGACCTTTAATTTTGTCAAGATCAATTTTGAATGCTTCCTTATCGTAAACACTAAAAGGAGAACCACTCAAAATTACACCTATAACAGACTCGTCATCCTCGGGAAACTTGTTGTATGGTAATATTTCGCAGAAAGTGTCAAGTTCTCGAACCCTGCGACCTATTAACTGCGTGGTTTGAGAACCAAAATCCAATATTATTATTTTCTGTTTCATTATGGCTTTATTTACACACGCAAAATTAACAAATTCTGCCGTAATACGCGGTAAAGATATAATTATTTAGATTCTCCAAAATTGTCAAAATCCTTTCCCAAGTACTTTCTTTCTATATTTCGAGAGTTATTCGCTTGGTTGTTCGGCTATAGATAAATCTTTTGACCATGTTACATAGAGCATCATCAGTTGACGCAAACCGAAAGCTTTCATTCTGTCATTATAAATTACTTCCGCTGCCAAATATAAAAGGTCTTTCACATCATCTTTCGAAGAACCTATAATGGAACGCATGTTGAGTTTTAGTTTTTCAAGCACAGACTCATCTACATATCCATTAGAATCTACCCAATCCCTAAGAAGAGCATATTTCTTTATAGTCTGTAAATGTTCATCCGTTATATTCAGGAAATGTGTTCCTGTGGCATTCAATTGTATTTTATACATGGTATTTTATTTTGTTTAATTGTTATTGTCTTTGAATATTGTCGAGGCTATCTTCAGCATTATTCTTTTTTAGTACAGCCTTGTCCTTTATACTTTCAATAGGAAATCCTAATGCTATGCTTCGGGAATGTGTTCCTTGAAACAGAACTCCGGCAGAACTTCCGCCAGAATATTTGAAAATACTTTGCGCTCCGTTAAGCGGTTTCAAGCAATCCATTGATTGTACGGCATAAGTATTTTGCCCCAAGTCTTGCTCTATGGAAAACTTTTCTTCTGCATTAAAGATGTTTACTTTGCTACGCAAACTTCCTCCATAAACGCAATGTAAAGTTTGGGCAAGGAAAGAACGATCAGAAGAAGAATTCATATCCGTTCCTATATATGCTCCGCTCACAAGCAAAGAGCCGCCTTTAGAAAGATATGAACTTATTTTAGAACGTAAACTTCCGTTGAAGGTTTTGAAATCCTTAAAACTATGTTTTGTTCTTTTCTGAAGTCCTAAAATAATATCTACCATTGGATACTTGGACAGATCCACATTTCCGTTTTCCAAAGCACCGCGACTGCAGGAAACAAAAGAATAATTCGATGACAAAGCAGCACCGTGAACATAAACATAGTCAAACGTATTGCCGGCTATCATTGTATTTGCTAATTCGTATCCGCTTCTGCCAAGTCCTTCTGCAGATTCGTCTCCTCCCCTATTGGGATTGAAATATTTTTGCGCGCCCGAATATTCCGGAGTTTGGATATAAGGTACGCCAATATCTTTGTAAAGATCAAACCCTACGCTGTCTTTCTTTTCAATAACTTCAGGACCTGACAACCTGTCAAAACCGTTTACTATAAGCAAAGGACGATAAGAAGTGTTTGCCCTGCAAGCCGAAAGTATTTCCGTAGGGAAACTTTCTCCGCCTTTGTTTACCGCAGTTACACGGAAACTGTAAACCACACCGCTTTTCAGCTTTTTCGTAAAAGATGTCTTCTTTACAAATTCTCCATTATCAAAATCTCCGTTACCTATGCGGGTATAAACAATATATCCTGTGGGCACCGCCGTTGCTTCCAAACTGTCTTTTACAGCGTTCCATTTGAGTGTAATTTCATTCTTTCCCGTAAATTCCATAAAGAAATTATTCGGAGCAAGAGGCGACACGATATATTTGCAACCATGCTCAAAAGAAACATAACGTAATATAGCCTTGTATATACTGCGCGACATATTAAACTTAAACCATGGGTCGTGTGCATAAATCATATCCATGAAATTCTGATGCGATAAGGTTTCTATTATGGCAGAAGGGACAGCCGGTCTGTTACTCTCGCTGTAATTCTTATCATAAGATTCACGACGCGACCAATTTACCTTATATATTCTCGACAACTCTGTAGCCACGCCATCTGTGAGCATACTTGCAAAATCGAGCGAAGCTTTTCTGCTCAATCCTGACGGATAAATGGTTTCGCCTGTTACTCCGTTTGTCGTTGCTATTCCCAAAGTTCCAACGAGAGCATTGTTTTTATAGCCTGCATCGCTGTGAACAGCAAGCGAAAGTTCTATAGGAACTTTTTTACCATCGGCATTTGGCATATAAACCGAGCCTCCGGCGAGATAATTAGTAGCATACGAGCGGGAATTTATGTCGTCTTTGTAATCATCCTCACCTCCGTAAGAACTATAAAAGCTATACGGAATGCCATACCATTGTGTAGAATATCTTGCTCCCTCGAGATACCTTGGCAAACGGCTTATCAAAGGTTCGCCTTCGTTTCCTTCACCACGCGATATGTTTCCCATGCCACCGCCAAAGCGCACGGCATCAGCCGAAACCACTCCGTTATGCGCTGAAAGGTTCGAAAGAACCACACAATTCTTTTCACTTTCTCCTGCATTAAAGAAATAACGTCCCACATATACCCATGTGCCGCCTCCCATGCGCTGATTAACTTTTACATGAGTGGCTACACCTCCATGATATACTGTATAATTTGCATCGTTCACCGCTCCTTCGAGAGTTTGATAGCTCACATAAACTTCATGCATCCCGGATTTCTTTATATTCGGAATCCATTTCGTAAAAGAAGCCTTTGATTTATTTGGAACTGTGGAAATCATGCGGGCGGAACCTGACACAAATGGATTTTCATCGTCGTAATACACGTTTTTTGCGTTTGCAAAACCGGGATGTTGGCTTTGCTGCCACGGATTCTTTACTTGTTTTTCCTGATATAAGCCGTTGGCTGAGGGCGCATCGTTATCTACAATTATTTCTTCGCGTTGCCAACTGCGCTCTCGAGGAGAATATACCACTGCTCCTGCATTTTCGAGCATCGGAATAAGAAATGGCACAACAAATGTCTGGGTCAGTAAATCTTCTGTCGTTGAAAACAAATACGGTCTCTGCCATTTCCATGAATTTTCGGCTATCGAATAATAACGTCCATGACTTGCCCACACCGAAATGTGATGATTCTGCAAACCGTACTTAAATGTGTAAGGTTTAGAAGCATTAAAAAGTCCACGGCTCTCCGTTGTAGTTCACACCGTTCCACAAACGGCTTTTATCCACACTTTTTCTGTACTGATTGGGAATGAGTTCCGTTAACGGTCTTCCTTCGGAATACAGATTTAATTTGTAGCTCTTATATTCATCGGGGAGACAACGTGAAACTGATGCGTAAATGGAATTGACAATCCTGTCGGTAAACGGCTGCGCACCGAAAACGTCATTTGTATTTACGTCTATTGTTTTATTTTCTTCATTAACCGTACAATCCGTAAGTTTGCAGACACCTGTAGGATTGAAATTCGGTGCTTTGTAATGCTTGAAATAATTGCTTAATACAATCTCGAGGGTATCGCTCTGCGAATACGCGGAAAGCGGAAGCATTCCACAAACTGCCAAGACGAACAGCAAACGCATTACAAAGGCTTTATTCTGCATGGGTCGAATAGTATTTGCACGCCTCTCTTATGCCGCAGTTCTCACAATCAGGTTTGCGCGATTTACACACATAACGTCCGTGCATAAGAATCCAAAAATGTGATGCACTTACAATATTTTCGGGTATATCTTTCAACAACTCCAACTCAACCTTCTTGGGAGTGTTGCAAGAAAGGGGAACAAGCCCCACCCTTCGGCTCACTCTGTAAACATGTGTGTCGACCGCAAGAGCAGATTTGCCGAAAGCCACGGCAAGAATGACATTCGCGGTTTTTCTTCCCACACCAGGCAGACTTGTCAGTTTGTCAAAGTCCTGAGGAATCTCTCCTTTGAAATCCTCACATACTTTCGCCGCCATTTCCACCAGATGTTTTGCTTTGGAATTGGGATATGAAACACTTGATATGTAAGGCAGGACTTCTTCAACTGTTGCCGAAGCCAAAGATTCCACTGTGGGATACACAGCAAACAAAGCAGGAGTTACGGCATTTATTCTTTTATCGGTGCACTGCGCAGAAAGCATTACCGCCACCAGCAGTTCATATGGCGAACCATAGTTCAATTCCGTTTCCACGGGCGGTATATTTTTCTCGAAATAATCGAGAACATAATTATATCTTTCTGATCTTTTCATTAATCACAGTCTTTTCTCCAAGCATCGCTTATATTGCAAAGTTACGAAAAGATTCTTTTACCCGGTAATACAAATGAACGTAATAATGATTGGTTTCTTTTTTCGCACACGCCACATTCTTTTCGGATATACCATATATATACATTAAAAACGAATACAACGACAAATATTCAGCGATTTTTCAACCTTTTGTAAATTTCGGTGTTTCAAGCATTTATTTTTGTCAAAAATACAAGGCATATATTTTAAACATAAGGCACATATTTTGAAATAAGTGCCTTGTATTTTTTATTACATAGGGAACAATTTTTCTCATCTCGCATTTCGTACTTTTTCAGTGAATATCCGTTGCATATAATCATTACCAATAAATCGATACAGGCTTCTTAGAAATACATTCAGGTGTTTTCTTTAAGTCATGTACCATGTCGCGTATGTAATGAAGTTTGCAAGCGGCAATAAATTCTTATTTTTGCATTGCATAATACATCTTGATATGGAAAAAAATTCATTTTAGATACGGAAGTCATAGTGTTGACATACAACGAACTCAACAGCAGTCAACTCAAATTGGTTGAAACGGCTTTCAAAGCCTGCGAAAACAGTTATTCACCGTATTCAGAATTTTCTGTGGGGTCATCATTGGAATTTGAAGACGGTGAAATTTTTCAGGCAAACAATCAGGAAAATGCCGCATACCCCTCAGGACTGTGCGCCGAACGCACCCTGCTTTTTATGCCAAAGCAAATAATCCTCACAAAGAAATTAAGCGCATGGTCATAGCTGCAAAAAATCATGGCAAAGCAACAAAACAGCCGGTTTCGCCATGCGGGGCATGCAGACAGGTAATGCTCGAAACCGCAAACCGACAAAACTCTCCTATAGAGCTTCTGCTTGCCGGCGCAGACAAAGTATATATGATAAAAAGACGTAAAGACCCTGCTTCCTTTACAGTTTAATGCAGAAAGTTTGAAATAATTATTGATTGGTACGCTTTTTGCAAAAACAAATACAGAAATAAAAAGTTCACAGAAATGAGTAATAAGAAAAATCATAAGCCTGAAGAAACGCAGGAAAACCAAAACACCAAAAACAACGCGGGAGAACAGGCTAACGAAACAGTTCAAGAGGAAAATAATAACAACAAACAAAGCACAGATACCGACAAAACTGCCGAATACGAAGCAACAATTGCCGATTTGAAAGACAAATATCTGCGTCAGGCGGCAGAATTTGACAACTATCGCAAACGTGTGCTGAAAGAGAAAAAGCGAACTCATTCAGAACGGCGGAGAGAGTGTCATTTCTTCCCCACTCCCTATAATTGACGACTTTGAAAGGGCTTTGCAAAACATGAAAAGTCAGATGACACCGCAGCTCTAAAGGAGGGTGTGGAGCTTATATATCAGAAGTTCATGAAAACTCTCGAATCCAACGGACTGAAAACCATTGAAACCAAAGAGGCTGATTTCAATACGGACTTCCATGAAGCAGTTGCCATGATTCCTGCTCCAAATGACGAATCGAAGGGTAAAGTTGTGGATTGTGTGCAAAAAGGATACAAACTCAACGATAAAGTTATTCGCCACGCAAAAAGTTGCCGTAGGACAATAATAAAAAATAACAGAACCAACGGCTATAGTAAACAACACATCATGGCAGATTCAGAGAAAGATTATTACAAGATATTAGGAGTGGAACGCTCCGCAAGTGCAGAAGAAATAAAGGCAGCCTATAAGAAAATGGCCATTCGCTATCATCCCGACAGAAATCCGGGGACAAAGAAGCGGAAGAGAAATTCAAACAAGCAGCCGAAGCATATGATGTACTTCGCGACCCGGATAGGCGTTCGCGTTACGATCAATTTGGTGCAGCCGGAGTAAATGGCGAAGGATTCGGCGGTTTCGGAGGAAACGGCATGGGAATGGATGACATTTTCAGCATGTTCGGAGATTTATTTAACGGACATAATCCTTTCGGAGGCTTTGGAGGTTTCGGCGGTAACGCTGGCGGAGCTTCAAACATGCACCCTGCCGGTGGAAATTTGCGTTTGCGAGTGAAACTTACACTTGAAGATATTGCCAAAGGAGTTACAAAGAAATTCAAAGTAAAGAAGTACGTAAAATGTCAAGAGTGCGGAGGTAGCGGAGCCGAGAAAGGTTCTTCGGCAGAAACATGTCCCACATGCCACGGACGGGGGGACATGTTGTTCGCAGACAGCAAACAATTCTCGGAATAATGGAAACTCAGACCGTTTGCCCCACATGTCATGGAGAAGGAACGGTGATAAAGAAAAAATGTTCGCATTGCAATGGTGAAGGCGTGGTTCTTGCCGACGAAGTTGTCGAAGTAAATATCCCTGCCGGCGTTTCTGAAGGATGATTGTCAATGTTCCCGGCAAAGGAAACGCGGGACGACATGGCGGAATGAATGGAGATCTTCAAGTTGTCATAGAAGAAGCTCCACATCCCACATTTGTGAGAGACGGAAACGACCTTGTCTATAATCTTCTTTTGTCTGTGCCACAGGCTACGCTTGGAGATACGGTAGATATACCTACAATTGACGGAATGTCAAAGATTACCATAAAACCCGGCACACAACCGGGAAAAGTTTTGCGTCTGCGTGGCAAAGGTCTTCCGGCTGTTAAAGGATATGGCAGTGGCACGGGCGACTTGATAGTAAACGTGAGCGTTTACATACCGGAAAATTTGACAAAAGAAGAGAAAAAGGCTATAGAAACCTTGAAAGAAAGCGAAAACGTTAAACCGAACAAAGACGTAAAAGAATCTATTTTCCAAAAATTCCGTGCTTTATTCGATTGATTCTTTACCAAATTAATTTTATGAACTACGAAGAAACGGTAAACTACCTTTTTACTTCCGCGCCATTGTTTCAAAACATTGGCGCGGGAGCATATAAAGAGGGACTTGAGAATACTCGCGAACTAGACAAACATTTCAACCATCCCCACACCAAATATAAAACAATACATATTGCAGGAACCAACGGAAAAGGTTCGTGCGCACACACAATAGCAGCCATACTGCAGTCTGCAGGATATAAAACCGGCTTATATACTTCGCCGCATCTCGTGGATTTTAGAGAAAGAATCAGAATTAATGGCGAAATGATTCCTGAGCAATATGTAATAGACTTTGTTGAAAACGAACGTTCTTTCTTTGAACCCTTGCATCCTTCGTTTTTTGAGCTATCAACGGCTCTCGCTTTCAATTATTTTGCAAAACAAAACGTTGATGTTGCCGTAATAGAGGTTGGATTGGGTGGAAGATTAGACTGTACGAACATAATAACCCCGGAACTTTCCATAATAACCAATATAAGTTTCGACCATACGCAATTTCTTGGGAATACTTTGGCTCAAATCGCAAAAAGAAAGCCGGTATCATAAAAAAGACGTTCCCGTTGTGGTTGGTGAAGCTCTAAAGGAGACGAGAGAAGTTTTTGAAAACAAAGCTAACGAAGTTGGTGCGCCAATTGTCTTTGCTGAAGAAAATTCCATGATAAAAGGTTACGTTCACGACAAAGACGGAATGAAACTTGACACGAATGTTCTTGCAGATAGCCTTTATTACGAATTGGGCGGGGACTATCAGATAAAAAACGCCAATACAATTTTGCATGCCGTCAGAGAACTTCGCTCAAAAGGTTTCAATATTAAAGACGAAGACCTTTACAACGGCTTTGAAAAAGTAAAAGAACTTACGGGACTTCGCGGACGTTGGGAAATTATATCGGAAACCCCGAAGATTATTCTTGATACAGGTCATAATCCCGGCGGTCTTTCCTATAACATGCAGCAACTAAAAAGTATGAAAGCCCCGAACATTCGTATCATAATAGGAATGGTTTCGGACAAAGACATAAAATCGGCTCTCAATCTCATGCCTAAGGAAGCGACATTCTATTTTAAAAAGCCACAGTCAAACGTGCGTTGGACGAAGTTTCTTTATACAAAATGGCAAACGAACAAGGTTTGAAAGGGAACCATTATCCCGATGTCGGCAAGGCTTATGAAGCGGCGTTGAAAGATTGCAGCCCCAAGACATTATATATATCGGTGGCAGCAATTTTATTGTCGGAGATTTTCTCTCACATCAAAAATAGCACAATATATCCAAATAAAAAGCAGCGGTAAAACCGCTGCTTTTTTTATTTCTTTTCTGATGATTCGTCCTGTATTTGCGGAGCATTTGCTTTTCCCTGCCAGCCGTTCTACCTTTTCGGCAAGAACTTCTGTTATACTTCGTTGAATGCCGTTCTTGTCTGTGTACGTGTTTGTCCTTAATTGTCCTTCCACAAACAGTTTGTCTCCCGTATGCACATACTTTTCTATGAATTGCGCAGTTTCTCTCCACGCCACAATCCTATGCCATTCGGTACGTTCCGGCACCTGCGTTCCGTTTTTCAGAGTATATGCTCTCTCTGAAGTAGCCAAAGATAAACGGGCTACAGCCATATTGCTGTCAACATACCTTATTTCCGGTTCACGACCCACATTGCCTATTAACAAAACTTTATTCAGCGACATATTACAAGATTTATCGGTTAGCGTATCCTATACGAATCTCTCACAAGCTTCTCGTCATGACGAACACCTTTGTATTTGCAAGCACAACAAACACTATCGCCATTAACGGGAATGCTTCGTAAAAATCAAATTGCGGTGTCAGTTTCAAACTTTTTAGCAATTCCTATCACACAACTCATGCGTGTTATGTAATACGCAAGCAATATAAAAATTGTCCACCAGCACATTTTCATCTGTCTTTTGCGATTATGAAATCCTAAAATCGTTATCACATTCAAGACCGCAGCTCCAAGAATCATCACTCCCATTACAGAGTAAAAGCAAATTCGAAGATTTGCCGTCGCTCAAAGAAAAGTTCGAAAGCGTGGCAAGCACTAAATTCTCGCCGGTCTTGAAAGATACGGATATTTCAAAAGCAGAAATCACGAGCAAGACAAATGCTGCAATCAAAAACAAAGTTTGTTTTCTCTGTATCATTATTTTTTCGAAATGACCTGCTTATACTATTCCCTCTTCGCCTGTTGTAGGGTTGCGATAATAGAGACGATCGTCAATAAATTCCTGTTCAGCAATCAAAGAAGGTTTGGGGAGATGCTCATAATAGCGCGAAATTTCTATTTGCTCTCTGTTCTCGAAAACTTCATCAAGGTTCTCGTTTGCGGAAGCAAATTCCTGCAATTTTTTCTGAAGATCATTTTTCATTGCAACCGAAATCTGATTTGCGCGGCGAGACATAATGACAACACTTTCGTAAATGTTGTTTGTTCCCTTTGCAAACTCTGTGATATTGCGCGTTTGAGTATTGGTTGGCGCGTCAGTCTTTCTGTAATCCATTTTATATTGTAAAACTTTAATGATATTCTTATTTCTTTGCGTTTTGAATTGAGTCCTTCACAGCCTTTTTTTGTTTTTGCCATTACAGACACATCCTTTTTTTTGTTTTTTCAAAAATACTTTTGGCTTCCGCCATGTATTTTGATTCGGGGAAACTCATTGGCAAAAGCATAATATTCTTCCGCTGCAGCATCAAGACGTTCTCCTTTGCGCGATTCCACACTGTGAACAGCCAAAAGATACTTCACACGAAGCAACATAATGGCAAAATCCTCACGGCGTTTTGAGTAAGGGTAATCACGCATGGCATTTTCTGCCGTTATTATGCACGCCTGATAATTATTGCCTCCGAAATTACAATTACTGCCGACAAGATTTTTCTCTACAAGTTTGTCTTGCAATTTGAAAATCATATCCTGCGACTCTTTAGCGTAAATGCTCTGTGGGAAAATCTCCAAAAAAGATTCTGGAAAGCAGTTACAGCCTCATAAGTTTCCGTTTGATCAAGTTTGGGCTCGGGAGTGTTTTTATACAAAGCCATGGCATTATAAAAACGTGCATCCTGAGTGTACAAACCGTTGGTATAAGTTTCATAATACTTCTTCAGGAAATTGGCTGCCGCCTCATAATCTCTCGCCTTATAGGCAGAAATGCCAAGCAGATACAAACTCTCTTCACCTTTATCAGTACCTTTCAATACAGAAATAACATCCTGCAAAAGCACCACCGCTCTCGTATATTTACCATCGGCATAATACTGCTTTTGCAGCCTCATAACGATAAAGATAATCGCCCGACTTTATTATATTGTTAAATTCAGCTACACGACGTAAAAGAACAACGTTGCCAACATCGTTATCACGAACAGACCTTTGTTCATTTTCATAAAGACACTAT
>VOFC01006271.1_pt1 | contig 12126 bp, 23 predicted proteins | sample 5384161 | NCBI WGS metagenome assembly VOFC01 (sample SAMN12384722, study PRJNA508395) | human gut metagenome | isolation source: healthy gut B | host: Homo sapiens | reverse complement strand
CACGATCTCCATGGGATCTTTCCCAAGTTCGTCCGCGAGGATCTTCAGCACGCGGGGGCCGCAGAAACCGCCTTGACACCGCCCCCATGCCCGCTCCGGTCCGGCGCTTCACACCGTCGATGGAACAAGGGGGGATCGGCGAATGAATCGCGGCGATAATTTCTCCCTCAGTGATGGTTTCGCACCGGCAGATTATCCGGCCATAGCGGGGATCCTTCCGTACCAATTCTGCTTTTTTCACTATCAGAAAGCTTTCGGAAACGTATTTGCGTACGCTTGCCGCTCCACATGGTTTTCTTTTTCGGCTGCAAGCCCCATTTCTTTCAGCTTTTCCAACGCATAGTCCGCAATGGCGGGAGCGGCGGACAGGCCCGGAGACTTGATGCCGCACACATCAGCATCCGGGGAGAATTCTTTGCGGGACGGATAATAAAATCCTCCTCACTGGTTACTGCCCGCACGCCGGAAAAGTTGCGGATGGATTGGCGCAGATCTATAGAGGGCACGCTCTTGCGGCCAAAAGCAGCTACCTGATCCAGACCGCTCTGGGTAGTAGCCCGGTCATCACCATCTTCTACCGGCTCGGCATTAGGACCCACAATCAGATTTCCGTGCACAGTGGGGGCTACCAGAACGCCCTTACCCAAAACGCTGGGGCACTGAAGATTACATGGTTGACCAGATCGCCGCTGGACTTATCCAGCAAATAGTACTACTCCGCGTGAGTGTTTGAGGCATCCATTCGCTCTCTCCGACCATGGCGCTGATTTCATGGCCATGAACACCTGCGCAGTTGACCAGAATAGCGGCTCTCGTAATTTCCGGAGGCCGTGTGAACCACATAGTGATCGCCCAGATCCTCCACACCGGCAACGGCGCTGCCGCTTCAGCTCCGCGCCGTTGCGCACAGCCGTTTCAGCCGCAGCAAGGCACAGTCCCCATGGATCGACAATGGCGGCAGTCGGAGCCAGCGCACCACGCACCGTTTCCGCCAGAGCCGGCTCCATGGTTCGAGGCCTCCTCGCCGCTGAGCAGCCGCAGCTCTTTCACACCGTTCTTTATGCCGCGGTCATACAGTGTTTTCAACGTGGCGGTCTCCTCCGCAGAGAATGCCAGCACCATGGAACCGCAGCGGCGGTATTCCACATCCAGTTCCCGGCAAAGTTTCTCCATCTGCTCGGAACCCTGTACATTCCAGCTTTGACATCAGTGTACCGGGTTCCGGATCGTAACCCGCGTGTACGATCGCGCTATTGGCCTTGGTAGTGCCCATAGCGACATCGTTTTCTCCGTTCCAGAATCAAGATCCGCAGATCATACTGTGAGTTTCGCGGGCCAGCAACGCGCCGATAACGCCGCAGCCAATAATAGTCACATCAAACATTGGAATACACTTCCTTCCCTGCTGATTTAAAAAAAATCAAAGCGAACCAAACCGCCTAATGCGGCTGTGTTCGCTTTGACTCAACTTTCTCAGCAGAAATATGCAGTTTTTAGTCTCTACTTGGACTATATCACAGTCCTTTCTGAAAAGCAAGGACTTTTTTGAGCTGTTACAAGCCGGATTCATATTAGGCACCTTTATGCCTCCCACAATTCCTCACTGGTGGTAGAGACCGCAACAGCTCCGGCTGCAAGAGCGCCGCATACATCCCGCTTATCCGTCAACAGCCCGCTGGCGATCAGTGGCTGCGTCACCCGCTGAGACAGACGCCGGATCACATCCGGCATTGCCCCCGGCAAAATGTCGATCACATCCGCATGGGAACTCTGGCGCACTACATTTTCAAAGGAAATGGAATCCAGCAGGAAAAAACGCTGCATCGTGATCAGTCCCAGTTCCTTCGCGTGATGGATGAGATTGGGTCTGGTGGAGATGATCCCATCCGCTTTTGTAGCCTCCGCCAGAAAATCCACGGCGATCTCCCCCCGGTTGCTCAGTCCCTCGATCAGATCCGCATGGACAAAGGCCAGCTTGCCTGCTGCCTTGATCCGCTTTTTACGATCTGCCCGATGTCCAGGATCGTCCCATACAAAATAAACACGGCAGCACATTCCGATCTCAGGGCATGGGCAAGTCCCATGTCGTTTTTTACAGCCGCAATCACCGGAGCCTCCTGAATCGCTTCTTCAAACGCCGCCTGTCTGCCTTTCATAAACTGCCCTCCCATAGTGCGTCTGTCTCTCATACATACTGAAAAACATCATCATGAAACGATAGATCATCAGAGATTATTCTTCTCTCCCGCATTATAGTAAATCCTCTGGCATTTCACAAGCGAATCCGTTCATTTTTTCTAAAATGTAAGTTTTGCTGTGATTATGGTTTTAATTTTGTCGCGCCCATTTTTCTTATTCTGCAAGCGCGCCGGCGCTCCCGGAAAAACGCAGGTTGACAGGCGTCACACTTGGACGCAACAGCCAAAATCCCCTCACAGAATCTGTGCGATTTAAACGAAAAAACACAAATTGGCGAAACGCACTTGTCACTCCGCCAAAAAAGGAGTAAAATGAAGGCACTTCAAAGGGTTGCTGAAGAATTTGAGAGCTGGGGCAACAGAACAAGTTTTCTCCCGAAATCGAGAGACTTGTTCACGTTGTACTTGGCTTTTTTTTTGCACCTTTGCTGATTTCACAGCAGAGTCGGGGGCGCTCTTTCCCCGTTTCTGCATTCCATGCAAGGAGTGATGGAATGCACACAATGATCACGGCCCACTCAGGTTGCGAGGGTAGGCCGGACAATTCTCTGGAATATGTTCAATACGCTCTGCACTGCGGTGCGGACGCATTGAAGTGGATGTACATCCTAAGGATGACGGCTTTTACATCAGCCATGATCCATCCGATGGCGCACATCCTGATCTGAAAGATGTGTTTTCTCTGATTCGCGGCAGCGGCGTAAAGGTCAACTGCGATCTCAAGCATCCTGGCATCGAACACGCAGTCCTAACATTGGCGCAAGCCTGCGGTGTGGACGAACAGTTGATTTTTTTCCGGCTCCGTCTCCCTTGAAGCTATACAGGATCCCGCGATCCGGTGCCGCACGTTTTGGAATATTGAAAGTGCCATGCCTGCGCTTTATGCGCAGTGCGAGGCTGGTATTCCGCTTACAGAAGAGCAGATTCGCGCCGCCATTTCCCTCTATCGACGCTGCGGCGTGCAGATCGTCAATCTTTATTACGGCCTGTGCACACAGGAGCGCATTGCGCTCCTGCGTGAAAACGGGATCCTCACCTCCGTGTGGACAGTAAATGACGCGTCTTGTGCCCGGCAGTTTCTGGACGCCGGTGTATACAACATCACCACGCGGCAGCCAGTTATGGTTTTGCGGACTGCGAAAGGAAACCGGCGTATGAATCAAACATCTTCCCGGCGGATTCTCCTGCTGGCCCCCCATCAGGATGACGAGTGTCTGCAAACTGCCGGTATTATCTATCAAGCCGCTCACTCCGGCGCCCATGTAGCGTGTGCTTCGCTACAAACGGTGAATACGCTTCCGAGGCAGATGCCGCAGTCAGAACTGCGGAAAGCCGAAGTGTACTGGCCGCTTTAGGCGTCCCTGCGGAGCAGATCTATTTCTTGGGATATCCCGATACTGGTATGCCTTACGAAGAAAGCTTTCTCCGCCGGTTATATGACGGCTGCAGGGTATCCGCCTCCCGTTGGGGGAGAACAGAAACCTGGCGGCCTGACGGACAGGATTTTCACTTCATGCGCAGCGGCTGTCACAGTACTTATACCGCCGCAAGCGTTCTGCGGGATCTTTCCGATGTGTTAGCGCTGGTCAATCCGGATACCGTCTACGTTACAGCCCCCGGCGACTGCCACGGCGATCATGACGCCTTGGGCCGTTTTACGACGCAGGCCGTTGCCGCCATGGAAAATCCTCCTGCTTTGTATTATTATCTGATTCACGCAGACCGGACAGATATCTGGCCAGAGCGGGACGCTGAACGGTTCCGCTTGCCGCCCATGGCGGCGGATCATCCGCTTTTACGGTGCGCCGCGGAGCGCCGTCCGCTGCCGGATGGTTTTCCACCCGCGGAAAAATACAGCTTGATTCAAAGCTATACTTCACAGGATCCAGCAGCCTATAACGGGTATCTGCTGGCCTTTGCCAAAAACGATGAGCTCGTCTTTCGGGTCGAAAGACTTCCCTCTCGAACGTGACATTTGCAAAAATTGTGTGAAAAGGGTGGTCGAAGGTGTTCAAATATCTAAATCCAAAGCGCTTTTACTATGCGGTAGGCAAGAAAAAATTTCTGGAATTTATTCTGCTGGCAGTCTTTATGCTGTTCTTTTTACGGCCCGCTGATGTACATGTGCATTACAGCTTTTGGCAACGTATATGAGGTTCCCAATATTTTCCCCACGGAATGGGGCTTTAAATGGTGGAACTTCGTGTTTTCTCAAAAGAGTCTGGTCTCCTCGATCGTGCAGTCCCTGACCATTGCAGTCATCACCACAGTCTGCTCTATGGTGCTGTGCATCCCGGCGGCTTATTCTCTGGCCCGGTTCCGCTTCCCCGGCAGAAAGGTTTTCATGCTTTCTTTCCTGCTGACCAATGCGTTTCCAAAACTGGGCATCTACACTTCTATTGGTATTCTCTTCTATAAATACAATCTGATGGGTACACTGCTGGGCGTTGTCATTATTCATATGATCAACTCCATGATGTTCATGGTTTGGCTCCCATGCAGCGCCTTTCAAGCCGTTCACAAGCAACAGGAGGAAGCCGCTCAGGGACGTAGGTGCCGGCCCCATCCGCACCTTCTTCCAGGTGTCCTTCCCCATGGCGATGCCCGGCATTATGGTTGCCACGCTCTATACCTTCCTCGGTTCCATGGAAGAGGCGCAGGGCACACTGCTGGTTGGCCTTGCCCGCATCAAGACGATGCCCGTAGAGATGTACGGCATTATTCTGGATTATCCCGGTCAGGCCGGTGCGGTGTTTGCAATTTTGCTGATGATCCCCGCCGCAGTCATGATCCTTGCGATGAAGAAATATATCGGTCCCGAGGCAATTGCCGGCGGTTTCAAGATGAAGTGATTGAGAGGAATAGAAAATGGCTGAACGGAGTTTAAAACTGGAAATCCGTGATATGACAAAGCGCTATGACAACGGTGATGGCGTCGAGCATATCAATCTGAAAATTTATGAAGGCGAAATCGTCACCATGCTGGGGCCATCCGGCTGTGGAAAGTCCACCATTCTGCGGACCATCGGCGGTTTTCTGGATGTCACTGACGGCGACATTCTGATCGACAATGAGTCTATCGTGAAACTGCCGCCGGAAAAGCGGCCGACCGCCATGGTATTCCAGAGCTACAACCTGTGGACCCACATGACGGTATATGAAAATCTGGCTTTCGGCCTGAAGCTGCGCAAGATCCCCAAGGATCAGATCAGGGCCGATATTGATAAGCACCTAAAGCTCGTAAGCATGTCCGGCTTCGAAAAAAGTATCCCACCCAGCTTTCCGGCGGCCAGCAGCAGCGCATCGCAATTGCCCGTTCCCTGCTGCTCAAGCCCTCCGTACTGCTGTTGGATGAGCCGTTCTCTGCTTTGGACGCCAAAATCCGCCAGCAGATGCGCGAAGAGTTGAAGAAGATTCAGGCCGAACTGGGCATCACCGTGGTATTCGTGACCCACGATCAGGAAGAGGCCATGGCCCTGTCCCACCGCATCGTGGTCATGAACAAGGGGCAAATTTGAACAGGTAGGCACTCCTACGGAGGTCTACGATAACCCCGCAACCAAGTATGTGGCATCCTTTATTGGCGAAATGAACTTCATCGAAAAGGACGGAAAGACCATTGCCGTCCGTCCCGAGGATGTCGCCATCACCAGGGAGCCTGCGGATATCCAGGGCTGCGTGCGGACCATCATGGTTCTGGGACATTACGTGGAGGTCAACGTCCAGTGCGGAGACCTCGTTGTCAAATGTTTCGTGGACCGCGATCAGTCTGAACGTCTCACCCCCGGAGACCCCGTGAACCTCAACTTCCTCAAAACGCATATTTTTTAATTGAAAGGAAGAAGCAAAATGAAAATGAAGCGCATCTTAGCCACCGCGCTGGCCGTCATGATGGCAATGTCTCTTGCTGCCTGCGGTCAGAAATCCGAGCAGTCCGCCAACTCCGGCAGTGACACAAAGAGCACTACCATTCATCTCTGGGCCAATGGTTCCGACAACGTCCGTCAGGTTTTTGAGGCGCTGTCCGCCGATTTCAACGGCAACGCCGAAGCCAATCAGGGTTATCAGGTGGAATTGAACTTCCTGCTCTCCGGCACTGGTGGTCAGAGCATGCCTGATATGCTGGCTGCTGCCTGCAAGTCCAACCAGACCAACACCGAGTATGATCTGGTGGATCTGGGCGGCGACGATCTTTCCAAGGTTGTTTCTCTGGTCGGCACAGACGGCTTCATGAAGCTGGATAAATCCAAGATCCCCAATTCTTCCCGGGTCAAAGCTGAATCTGCTAACGCCGCCGAGTTCTGCCAGCCTTATCGCGGCACCACCGTGGTTCTGGCCTACAACTCTCAGAATGTAACTGAAGTTCCCACCACCGCCGAAGAACTGTATCAGTGGATCAAGGATCATCCCGGCCGTTTCGCTTATAACGTGCCCGGCACCGGCGGCGCTGGTGACTCTTTTGTCCGCACCACCGTCTATAACTGCATTGACGATCAGGAAGCCATGACCTCTGATGACCCCAAGTGGATGGATCAGTGGGACGAAGGCTTTGCCAAGCTGGTTGAGCTGCATCCGTATATGTATAAGTCCGGCGGCAGCATCGTCTATCCCAACAAGAACCAGGGTGCTCTGGATCTGCTGTCTCAGGGCGAGATCGACATGTGCCCCCATGTGGGCGGATATGCTGCTGAGCCAGCGTGCCGCCGGCACTGTCCCCGCTTACATCAAGATGGCCACCATTCAGCCCTCCTTCACTGGCTCTGTGCAGAGCATGCTGATTCCCAATTTTGGTTCCAACCCTGATGGCGCCTATGTTTTCATCAACTACATGCTTTCCGATGCCGCCCAGCAGATCCTGGTCAAGGAAATGGCCGCTATTCCTCTGGTGGACGTCAGCGGTATGGATATGACCGGCTACGAAGATCTGAAGGATCTGGATGTGGGCAGCTTCCGCATGCTGTCTATCGGCGATCTGGGTACCAACTTTTAACGAGCGCTGGGATAACGAGATTGGTTCTCTCGGCTAAACTCTGATTTTGAAAGTGTCCGAGGTGTAAAGAATGAGCAAGAAACTAAAACAGATGTTGGCTGCTTATGGATTGGTACTGCCGTCCTTCCTGACGGTCATGCTGGTAGTAGCCTGGCCAATCCTGACGGCCATTAAGACCAGCTTTACAGACCCGGACACCGGCGGTTTTACCTTCGATAACTACAAATACTTTTTTGAAACACCGCGTGAACTGACCAATATCCTCTTCACACTGGGTATTGTGTTCCCTCACCGTGGCACTAGCCATCGTTCTGGCTTATCTGTTGGCGCTGTATCTGCGGTTTGTCAAGTCCAAGGTTTCCCGGCTGATTGGCAACCTCTACCTGCTGCCTCGTTTTGTGCCCAGCATGGTGGCGGTGTACGCCATGATCACCGTGGTTCGCGATTCCGGTCTGCTCAACCGTATTTCTCAACTCTTCGGCGGCGATTTTAAGCCGGGTATGATGTACCACGCCAGCGGACTTGTGACCATGAACATGTGGTTCAACATCCCCTTCGCTGCGTTGATGATCACGGCAGGTCTGGGAGCGATCCCCGACTCCATGATTGAAAGCGCTCGGGATGTGGGTGCCAGCAAACTGCGGGTGCTCGAAGCATGATCCTTCCTCTTTCCATGAAGGACGTGGTCATTGCAGCAACATTCGTGTTCATGTCCAACGTCGGTTCGTTTACCACACCGTATTTGATGGGCGGCAACTATCCCAAGATGCTGGGCATTGTGCTGTTCGATCAGTTCAACAAGTATTTGCGCTATGAGCGGGCGGCCGCCATGTCGTTTATCATCTTCCTCATTTGCTCTGTTTCCGCCGGTGTATATATCTACACCAACCTGCGCGAAAAAAAAGAGTGGGAGAAATAACGTCTGCCTTACAGGGAGGAGCTCATAGGAGTCTCCTCCTGTATTTTTCCGGGAAGCCTATCCGCCGCGCCGGCTTCCTTTCTCCATCCGGTACGCTAAAAACAGGAGGAAAAACTGTGGAATTGCTACTTGACCAGACATTCGCCTTTACTCTGGCAGATGTCCGCAAAAACATTCTGGTTCCTTTCCGCGTTGACCGGGATTTCGATCATTTGGCTATTTGCCTGCACTACGGGCCTAAGGCCATTTCGAGATCCCGAGATCATTATGCCGCAGATCCGTAAGTGTGTGAAAACATACTTTCCGCCGGCTATCAGCTGACAGAAGCGGATATGCAGGAATACCAGGAGCTTTTCAACTTTGTAACGCTTTCTCTGGATAAAACGGCGAATATGTGGGCTGTGCCCACCGTCATCCGCCACAGCAGATACTGACAATTTCCGCAAGCGGCTCCAGTTGGGGCTTCGCCCCCACAGCAGCTTCCGCAGGAGACTGGCGGGCAGTGCTGCATGTACAGGCCGTGGTAGTCGGCACGGTAGACTACCGCTTGAGAATTTACGGAATGGAACGAGGTGAGCAGGATGCTGAAATACCGTCCCTTTGAAATGCACTGCCACACTCGCCACAGCGACGGGACCTTTCTGGTCCCACAGCTGATAGAAAGTGTGGCTGCCTATGGATATGCGGGTCTGGCGCTGACTGACCACAACGCCGTAACCGGACTGCTGGAGGTCACGGAGGAACTGCAGCGGAAAAAACAACTGTCTGGTGCTGCCCGGTATTGAGTGGACTACCTTTTTACGGCCATCTGTTGGTCATCGGCTGCGACCGCTTCGTAGACTGGCGCTTTGTAACGCCGGACACCATTGACGAAGCCCTGCAGGAGATCCGGGCCGCAGGTGGCATCGCCGGCGTGGCCCACCCTGTGAGGTTGGATCTCCGCTGATGTGCGGCTGTAATTGGGAATTTCGGGTCAAACGCTGGGATCTGATGGATTATGTGGAGATCTGGTCAGGTCCCGATCCTCACGCCTCCGCCAAGAACGGCCTTGCCATGCCCTGGTACGATGCACTTTTAAATCAGGGCTACCATTTGGCTATTTCAGCCGGACGCGACTGGCACGGCCCCGACAAGCCCGGCCAGATCCCTCTGCTGACCGCTACCTATCTTGGTATTGACGGAGATGTTACAATAGAGAATGCCAAGGCTGCCATCCGCGCCGGACGAACCTATGTCACCACGGGTCCAACCGTGGATGTTACTCTTGAAGCAGGAAAACCGGATCTACAGCCTGGGCCAAACCGCACATCCTGGTCCCGCCTCTGTTTCCGTGCGGATCGGCATGGAGGAACGAAGCAGCGTTTGGGCTCACAATGAAATCACACCTCAGTCCATCCGGCTGGTACACAATGGAAAAATCTTGGCTGAACAGCCCTACAACGGTAAGCCTGTGGATTTTCCGTAAGCTTGGTACCCGGCTGGCTTCGGGTGGAGGTATACGGAACGGCACTTGACCGTCAGCGGATTCCATTGCACTGACAAGCCCTATTTATTCGGCGGACCTGCGGGATGAATGAACCAAGGAGGAAATCAAGCATGAAACTGACAGTCATCGGAGGCGGCGGTGTCCGCTCCATGTTCCTGGCAAAGAGCATTGCCCAGAAAGCGGCGGAACTCCATATCACTGAACTGGTGTTCATGGATAACGATGGGGAAAAAAACTGCGGATTTACGGCGGTCTGGCCGCGCATGTCTCCCCGGATGCTCAATCCGGAGCTGAAATTCCGGTTGACCACGGATGCCGTAGACGCCGTGAAAGATGCCGACTATATCATCACCACGATTCGAGTGGGCGGCGATCACATGCGAGTGCGGGAGGAGCGCATCGCCTTGGCCAACGGTGTGCTGGGACAGGAAACCACCGGCGCTGCCGGTCTCTCCTTTGCCATGCGCTCCGTTCCGGCATTGGCAGAGTATTGCGAACTGATTCGTCAATATGCCAAGCCAACCGTGAAGGTTTTCAACTTTACCAATCCGCCGGCGTTGTCTCTCAGACTCTGCGAGATATGGGCTATGACTTCACCTATGGGATCTGCGATGCCCCCAGCGGCATGCTGCACCAATTTGCGGACCTCTACGGTGTATCTGCGGATCGGATCGTAGGCGAATGCTACGGTCTGAACCATCTCCTTTTTCCGCTCCATCAAAATTGACGGCAAGGAGATCATGCCGGAACTGATTAGCCGGGACGACGCCTATCGTGAAACAGATATGCGCTTTTTCGGCAAGGATCTACTGGAACATATGGGCTGCGTGCTTAACGAATATCTTTACTATTTCTATTATCGGGAACAGGCTGTCAGCAATATTCTCCACGCCCCTCAGACCCGCGGCGAAGTCATCGAGGACATCAATCGTCAAATGACGGCAGAACTTTTCCAAAATGGATATTGAAAACGACTTTGAAAGCTGCCAAGTGCTTTGAAAAAGTGGTATGGCCGTCGGGAAGACGCTTACATGGCCAACGAGACCGGTATCCACCGCAATAAGGCGTGGATCTTCGATGTGTTTGCCCCTGATGCCGGCGGCTATGCCGGCGTGGCTCTGCGTTTCATTGATATTGTGGAGTCCGGCAAAGCGGGCAGCATGATCCTCTGCGCTCCCAACCAAGGAGCCATCCCCGGCTTGCGGGATAACGACATTGTAGAGATCACCTGCGACATCGCGCCTGACAGCTGTACGCCTCATAAGGTCACGGATGGCGACGAACGGGCGTTGGAACTGATCCGCCGGGTAAAAGCCTATGAGCGGCTGGCATCTAAGGCTATCCGAGAAAAAAGCCGGACGGCCGCCATTGACTGCCTGACCCTTCATCCTCTGGTGAATTCCTATTCGCTGGCCGTGAAACTGGTGGATTCCTACATTGCGCTGAATGCGGATATAGTGATGGTTGGAAGTAAGACGTTTATCTCCGGCGCCGCTAATGTAAACATTGACCTGTTTTTCTCAGGTCTGCCCCGGCTGCCGGAAGAAGGGCAGGAACTTTTATTCCAAGGATTTTCCTGCAAATGGCGGCGGACTGCCCGCCACCCTTATCAATCTAGGGCGCTTAGGCATACCTGTGCGTATCCAGACAGGGCTGGGAAAGGATATGTTCTCTCGTTTTGCACGGGATGCCTTTTGAGTCCGCCGGTGTAACTCCCTTTAACCTCTGCCCCCAGACGGATGCGATTCCCCTGAATATCTCCGTCGCTATGCTGACGCCGGGCGACCGAACCTTCTGCCCTATTCTGATGGTTTTCCGGTGACGGATACGGTATTAGAGCAGGTCTACGCAGACTCCAAGGGAGCGTCCATCTGCGCCATGGATCTTCGATTCCCGGAAGTCTACCGGCAGCTGCATCAGGGGAACTCTTCTGACGCTGGATACTGGCTGGGACGATGAGATGTCCATCGAAAAAAATACCGGCCTATGTTGGAATTGGCAGATTTCTACACACCGAACCAGAAGGAAGCGCTGAAAATCACCGGCACAAACACGCCGGAAGAGGCTGCCCGGGTGTTGAGTGAATTTTTCCAGAAAGTGGTGGTAAAGCTGGATGCTTCCGGCTGTCTCATTCAGGAAAACGGCGTGCAGCAGGTGATCCCTGTGATCCCGGAATATGTACATCAGACTCCACCGGCGCGGGCGATGCCTTTCTGGCCGGTTTCCTGTATGGTCTCTATCATGACTGTCTCTGGCTGAATGTGTGTTGTACGGCAAACATCACCGGCGGCAAATGCGTCACCCGCAGTAGGCTGCCTGACAGCCTACTGCACAGAAGCGGAGCTGTTGGAAAAGGCTGCACGCTACCGCAGTCTGCTTCCTGACACAAGGAAAATCGCACACCACGAGAATTTTTCACGCCAGAGATCATACCGGTGTGGACCGCAAGGCTGTCAATGGGGCCACTCCTTCCCAATGCCTGTACCGAGAGATCAAAATAGGATCATCGGATACCATGATGAATCTCAAAGTC